>ONZZ01001201.1_pt1 | contig 17567 bp, 18 predicted proteins | sample 1671101 | NCBI WGS metagenome assembly ONZZ01 (sample SAMN06348122, study PRJEB24527) | human gut metagenome | biome: human gut; feature: ankylosing spondylitis patient; material: feces | host: Homo sapiens | place: China | collected 2015-10
GAGTAATAAAAAAATATATGTATTTTATGATGAGTTAGATGATAAGTTTGATGCAACAGTTGAATATAAAAATGCAATGATAAGTTTTTTAAATGCTGTTGTGTCAATTAATAAAACTCTAATGCAAAATAAAATAGATGCTAAAATTGGTGCAGTTATTCGTCATGATATAATAAATACTTTTTCATCGCCGAATATTAATAAAATCATTGAAGATAACTCTGTTACACTTGATTGGTGTTCTGCTGGAGAACGAGCAAGTGACTCTGAGATTTTTGATATGATTGCTTTTAAGATCAAAAACTCCACTGATTATTATAATGATTTAAATGGTTCTAATTTGTTCGGGAAAATTTTCACTGAGAGAGTTGCAGGTGAGCATAGCTCTATTTATATTTTACATAGAACTCTAGGTCGCCCAAGAGATGCCGTTAGGATGCTAACTTATATTCAAGATGAATATGGAGAAAATACTGAAAGATTTGAAAGTTCCATGTTTACAAAGATTTCTAAAAAATACTCATCTTATCTTTTACGTGAAATTAGATCTGAGCTTGCGGGACATTTAAGTGATTCAGAAATAGATGACAGTTTTTCTCTTTTACGTTCAGTAAAAAAAAGAGGTTTCACTCCACATTTAATCAAGGAAAAATTTGAAGAATTGAAGTTAGGAGATGGTACATTAACGCTTAATAAAATACTGAGTTGTTTATTTAAAGTCGGTGCTATCGGGAATGTACTCAGGAGATCTAAAACAGATGGCGGAGATGTTTATTTGTGGTCATTTAATGATGAAGATTTAGAAATGGACCCAACGTTGAATTTTGAAATACACTGTGGTTTGTGGGATGCACTAGGAATTATCAAGCCTAAACTTAGGCAATAATAAAAACGCCCTTTAATAGGGCGTTTTTATTTAAATTATCATTGTGCCAAATCTCTTACAATTCTAAATAGATGAATTAGTCTTTGTTCTGTTTGATAATTTGGAAATGAATACACAACTGACCGAAATCATGCGCCTTATCACCAACCTGATCCGCACTGGTGTAGTCACCGAAGTGGACAGGGAAAACTGGCTTTGCCGGGTGAAAACAGGCGACTTAGAAACCAACTGGATCAGCTGGCTGACCCTGCGTGCCGGGAATGCCCGGACATGGTGGCGACCATCGGAAGGTGAGCAGGTGGTGCTGCTGAGTCTGGGCGGCAATCTGGAGACCGCCTTTGCGCTGCCCGCTGTCTATTCGAATCAGTTCGCACCACCGTCGACGTCGGCGGACGCCTGCGTGACAGAACATCCTGACGGTGGCTGGTTTGAATACGAACCCGCCACCGGGCGCTGGTATGTCAGGGGCATCAAATCCATGGTTATTGAGGCTGCCGACAATATCACCCTGAAAACCAGTGAGTTTGTGCTGGAGGCTGACCGCACGCGTATTAATAGTGAAGTAGTGATCAATGGCGGCGTTACCCAGGGCGGCGGTGCGATGAGTTCTAACGGAATTGTGGTTGATGCACATCAGCATACTGGCGTCCTGAAAGGCGGCGACACAACCGGAGGCCCGGTATGACGCTTTATAGCGGGATGAACAATACCAGCGGCAAAGCTATTACTGATATTGACCATCTGCGCCAGTCGGTGCGGGACATTCTGCTGACACCGCAGGGTAGCCGCATTGCCCGCCGGGAATATGGTTCCCTGCTGTCGGCACTGATAGACCAGCCACAAAATCCGGCGTTACGCCTGCAGGTCATGTCGGCAGTGTATGTGGCGCTGAGTCGCTGGGAGCCACGGCTGACGCTGGATTCCATCACCATCAACAGCAACTTTGACGGTTCTATGGTGGTGGAGCTGACCGGGCGGCGGAATAACGGTGTGCCTGTGTCCCTTTCCGTATCAACAGGAGCAGAGAATGGCAGTGATTGACCTTTCGCAGTTGCCTGCGCCGCAGATTGTGGATGTGCCGGACTTTGAGACGCTGCTTACCGAACGCAAGGCAGAATTTGTGGCGCTTCATCCGAAAGATGAGCAGGAAGCAGTGATCCGCACGCTGGAACTGGAATCTGAACCCGTCACCAAATTGTTGCAGGAGAATGCTTACCGTGAGTTGCTTCTGCGCCAGCGCATTAACGAAGCCGCGCAGGCTGTGATGGTGGCTTACGCGATGGGCGGCGATCTTGACCAGCTCGCTGCCAACTACAACGTGAAACGCCTGACGGTGACGCCTGCTGATAATGACGCTGTGCCGCCCGTTGCGGCTGTGATGGAAAGCGATGAAGCGTTACGCCTGCGTGTGCCCGCAGCCTTTGAAGGGCTTTCAGTTGCGGGGCCAACTGCAGCTTATGAATTTCATGCACGAAGCGCCGACGGTCGGGTGGCGGATGCCAGTGCAACCAGCCCGGCACCTGCAGAGGTGGTGCTGACTGTTCTTAGCCGCGAAGGCGATGGAACTGCAGAAAAAGACCTGCTGGACGTGGTGGAAAAAGCTCTGAACAGTGAGAACGTCCGCCCGGTGGCTGACCGTCTGACGGTTCGCAGCGCAGAAATCATCCCGTACCGCGTGGAAGCCACCATTTTTCTCTATCCGGGACCGGAAGCAGAGCCGGTAATGGCAGCGGCAAAAGCCAGTCTGCAGAAGTATATCGCCAGTCAGACGCGTCTTGGCCGGGATATTCGCCGTAGCGCCATCTTTGCCGCCCTGCATGTTGAGGGTGTGCAGCGTGTGGAGCTGGCTTCGCCGCTGGCGGATGTGGTCCTGAACAAAACACAGGCGGCATCATGTACGCAGTGGAGCGTAACCAACGGAGGAACGGATGAATAGTCTGCTGCCACCGGGTTCAACACCACTGGAGCGCCGACTGGCGCAAACCTGCAGCGGGATTTCTGATCTGCAGGTGCCGCTGCGTGACTTGTGGAATCCGGCAACCTGTCCGGTCAGTTTCCTGCCTTATCTCGCCTGGGCGTTCTCTGTGGATCGCTGGGACGAGGGCTGGACAGAAAGCGTCAAGCGCCAGGTGGTGAAGGATGCTTTTTATATTCATCAGCATAAAGGGACCACCAGTGCCGTGCGGCGGGTGGTGGAGCCGTTCGGCTTTCTGATCCGCATTATTGAGTGGTGGCAGACCGGAGAGGCACCGGGCACGTTTCGCCTGGATATCGGCGTGCAGGACCAGGGCATCACTGAAGATACCTATCTGGAACTTGAGCGACTGATAAGCGATGCCAAACCATGTAGCCGTCACATGATCGGCATGTCCATCAATCTGCAGACCAGCGGCCCGCATTGGGTGGGAGCCGCCAGCTATCTTGGCGAAGAAATCACGATCTATCCGTATATCAACGAAACAATTATTTCCGGCGGCACCGCGCATGAAGGCGGGGCGGTCCATGTTATTGACACAATGAGAGTGAATCCATGAGCACAAAATTTTATACCCTGCTGACGGATATTGGCGCGGCGAAACTTGCCAGCGCCGCCGCGCTCGGTGTGCCTTTAAAAATTACCCATATGGCGGTCGGCGATGGCGGCGGAACATTACCAACGCCGGACGCAAAGCAGACAGCACTGGTAAATGAGAAACGCCGGGCTGCGCTGAATATGCTCTATATCGACCCGCAGAACAGCAGCCAGATTATTGCTGAACAGGTGATCCCTGAAAACGAGGGCGGTTGGTGGATACGTGAAGTGGGCCTGTTTGATGAGTCCGGGGCATTGATTGCCGTGGGCAACTGCCCGGAAAGCTATAAGCCGCAACTGGCTGAAGGCAGCGGGCGTACCCAGACCGTGCGTATGGTGTTGATTACCAGCAGCACGGACAATATCACCCTGAAAATCGACCCTGCCGTAGTGCTGGCAACCCGCAAGTATGTGGATGATAAGGTACTGGAGCTGAAGGTGTACGCGGATGATCAGATGGCAAAACATCTTGCCGCACCGGACCCGCATTCACAGTATGCACAGAAAGAAAGTCCTACGTTTACCGGGACACCCAAAGCGCCAACGCCAGCGGCGGGGAATAACACCACGCAGGTTGCGACCACCGCGTTTGTTCAGGAGGCACTGACGGCTCTTATTAATGGTGCGCCAGCCACGCTGGACACGCTGAAAGAAATAGCCGTAGCCATTAACAATGATCCGAAATTCAGTACCACCATTAACAATGCGCTGGCACTGAAAGCGCCGCTGTCGAGTCCGGCACTCACCGGAACGCCAACAGCCCCCACGGCGGCGCAGTCGGTCAACAATACACAGATTGCCACCACGGCTTTTGTGAAATCGGCGATTGCGGCAATGGTGGGTTCTGCACCTGCGGCACTGGATACACTGAACGAACTGGCGGCGGCGCTGGGGAATGACCCGAACTTTGCCACGACAATGCTTAATGCACTGGCAGGTAAACAACCGCTGGACAATACGCTGACTAATTTGAGTGGAAAGGATGTTGCTGGTCTTCTCGCATACCTTGGTTTGGGAGAAGGCTCTGCATTACCTGTTGGTGTCCCTGTTCCGTGGCCTTTAGCAACTCCGCCAACAGGCTGGTTGAAATGCAACGGTGCGCCATTTATCGCCTCCCAATATCCGAAGCTTGCTCTCGCTTACCCCGGTCTTTTGCTGCCAGACCTGCGCGGTGAATTTATTCGTGGATGGGATGATGGGCGAGGGGTTGATCCAGGGCGTTCGATAGGGTCTAGCCAGGGATGGTCTCCAGGATCGCACGTCCACGGCTTGGAAATTTGGACATCGGCTAGCGGCAGCATCCCAACTAGTACAACTGTACCATCGCAGAACGGTAGGGAGTTAGGGCCAGCAGCGACAGCAGGCGACGGCGGCGTTATCCGATCACTTGGCGGCAGCGGCGGGACAAACAACAACTCTGCTACTTCTGTGACTACGCAGAGCCCCACCTTTGGAAACCAAGAAGGTTACCCGCGCAACGTCGCATTTAACTATATCGTGAGGGCAGCCTGATGAATAAAGCCGTATTAAATAGCGAACTCATTACTACAAAGGCAGGAAACATTACCGTTTATAATTTTGATGCTGAGACGAAGGAATATCTTTCCACATCAACCGAATACCTTGCTGTGGGTGTCGGTATTCCGGCGTATTCATGCTTACATGCACCAGGTACACATAAAGCCGGTTATGCAATCTGCCGCTCTGCAGATTTTAACTCATGGGAATATGTGCCAGACCATCGCGGTGAAATCATCTATAGCACCGAAACAGGAGAATCGAAAGAAATCACATCTCTGGGTGATTACCCTGAAAATACAACCACTATCGCCCCGTTAACGCCATATGATAAATGGGATGGTGAGAAATGGGTGACGGATACTGAGGCACAGCATAGCGCCGCAGTAGAAGCGGCAGAAGCACAGCGCCAGTCACTGATTGATGCAGCAATGTCTTCCATCAGTCTGATTCAACTGAAATTACAGGCCGGACGGAAGCTGACGCAGGCAGAAACAACCCGACTTAACGCTGTGCTGGATTATATTGACGCGGTGACGGCAACAGATACCAGCACCGCGCCTGATGTCATCTGGCCTGAACTGCCGGAGGCGTAGGCCATTCAATATCTGGCGCACCGGAAGTATCGACCAGTTCCAGTGCGTCCAGATAATCCAGCCACAAATTATATTGCACCAGTTCCTCACCTTTCAGGCGACCAATCGCCGCTTTACCAGGCCATTGCTTACTGTTTATGTATTCGTTGACCTGATTAATCAATTGCTGCTTTTTCAGTTCGGCTGCGGCAATTTGTTCCTCATGAGTTGGCGGTGGAATATCAATCCATGCAGGCATTCCGTCGATGACACCTCTGTATTTTCCTTCTGGTGCTTCCTTCATAAATTCGGCAGCAACAGTGTCGTCAATTTCGATTCCATCATCGGGCCATTCGCCGGATTCCTGATAAGCGATTTTAAGCTCCACAGGGAAAAACGCATTTTTATCGGCACTGAAAATATATTTCTGCATTTCTACCGTCCTATCGAAATATAACTGAATCTGTATTGCTGTGAGATATCACTGGTTGCCACACGCCACGCTGAATTACTGATATGTTCAAAATTTACAGACAAAACCTGCGGGGCAGGAATCGACGGGTCTGACTGAACGGCATCAGACATAACACTGACTGAAACCATCGGCTGATTAGGGAATGGTATAGGGAAGTGTCCACTGATAAAGCGGGTCGTGTTTCCTGAAAAAGTGCCAAACTGAACAATATATCCACCTGGTAGCCTGAACCATCCCGAACCAGAAGCGAATGCTCCCATATCCGGTATCTGATTATCTCCTGTGCCCACATCCCTTTTCGCCGCTTCTCCCAAACCAACGTTTAAGAAAATGCAGAGGTAACAGCTAACTGGCATCATCTCCGGTTTTTATTCAGGGGGATGATCATGCTTATTGGCTATGTACGCGTGTCAACAAATGACCTGAACACCGATTTGCAACGTAATGCACTGAACTGCGCGGGATGTGAGCGGATTTTTGAGGACAAAATCAGTGGCACTAAGTCCGACAGACCGGGGCTGAAAAAACTACTCAGGACACTATCGGCAGGAGACACGCTGGTTGTCTGGAAGCTGGACAGGTTGGGGCGCAGTATGCGGCATCTTGTTACGCTGATAGAAGAGTTGCGCCAGCGTGGTGTGAATTTCAGAAGCCTGACTGACAGTATTGATACCAGTACCCCAATGGGCCGTTTCTTTTTTCATGTCATGGGTGCCCTAGCTGAAATGGAACGCGAACTGATAGTTGAACGTACCAGGGCGGGGCTGGCTGCAGCTCGTGATAAAGGCAGAGTAGGTGGACGCCGTCCTAAGTTGACCACCGAACAGTGGGCACAGATTGGACGCTTACTCGAGGCCGGAGAATCAAGACAGCGTATTGCACTGATTTTTGATGTGGGTGTTTCCACAATTTTTAGAAAATTTCCGGCAAATAAGAGTAATGAATCCCCCTGAATCAGCATTATGTTGATTATCCCTGCAAGCAGACAAATACCGTTATTTTGTGTGAATAACGACACAACTGCGCTTAGCTGTTTGTCAGGCACAATCACTTCAACATAGGGCGAAGCCTAATCCAATCAGGAGGTTCGCCACTATGGCTCAGGATTACCACCACGGGGTGCGCGTTGTTGAAGTCAACGAAGGCACCCGATCTATTACCACGGTGAGCACCGCCATCGTGGGTATGGTCTGCACGGGCGATGATGCCGATGCAAAAATGTTTCCTCTTAATAAACCCGTGCTGATCACTGATGTGCTGACTGCCAGCGGTAAAGCGGGTGAGTCCGGTACTCTGGCCCGTTCGCTGGATGCCATCGCTGACCAGGCAAAACCCGTGACCATTGTTGTGCGTGTGCCGCAGGGTGAAACGGAAGACGAAACCACGACCAATATCATCGGCGCAGTGACTGCTGAAGGTAAAAAAACAGGTATGAAAGCCCTGTTATCTGCCCAGTCACAGCTCGGCGTTAAACCGCGCATTCTCGGCGTGCCAGGCCACGACACCAAGGCGGTAGCTACTGAGTTGCTGAGCGTGGCGCAAAGCCTGCGTGGATTTGCTTACCTGTCAGCGTATGGCTGCAAGACAGTGCAGGAGGCGATCACTTACCGCGAAAACTTCAGCCAGCGCGAAGGGATGCTGATCTGGCCTGACTTTACTGGCTGGGACACGGTGCTGAATGCCGAAGCAACGGCATATGCCACCGCCCGTGCGCTTGGTCTGCGCGCCAAAATTGACGAGCAGACCGGATGGCACAAAAGCCTGTCCAATGTGGGCGTGAACGGTGTCACCGGAATTTCTGCAGATGTGTTCTGGGATCTGCAGGACCCGGCAACCGATGCAGGTCTGCTGAACCAGAACGACGTCACCACGCTTGTGCGTAAAGACGGTTTCCGCTTCTGGGGGGCCCGCTGCCTGAGTGATGACCCGCTCTTTGCCTTCGAAAACTACACCCGCACGGCGCAGGTGCTGACGGACACGATGGCAGAAGCACACATGTGGGCGGTGGATAAACCGCTTAACCCGTCGCTGGCCCGCGACATTATCGAAGGTATCCGCGCCAAAATGCGCAGACTGGTCAGTCAGGGCTATCTCATTGGTGGTGATTGCTGGCTGGATGAGTCGGTGAACGACAAAGACACGCTGAAAGCCGGAAAACTCACCATCGACTACGACTACACGCCAGTGCCGCCACTTGAAAACCTGATGCTGCGTCAGCGCATCACCGATCAGTACCTGGTGAATTTCGCCAGCCAGGTCAGCGCGTAAGGGGACAACATGGCTTTACCACGCAAATTAAAACACCTGAACCTGTTTAACGACGGGAACAACTGGCAGGGGATCGTTGAGTCGCTGACGCTGCCGAAATTTACCCGCAAATATGAGAAGTATCGCGGCGGCGGAATGCCGGGTGCGGTGGATGTGGATCTGGGGCTTGATGACAGTGCGCTGGACACAGAATTTTCCATTGGTGGTACTGAATTGCTGCTGTTTAAACAGATGGGTAAAGCCACGGTGGATGGCATCCAGCTGCGCTTTACCGGCTCTATTCAGCGTGACGATACCGGGGAAGTGCAGGCCGTGGAGCTTGTCGTGCGTGGACGTCACAAAGAAGTGGATTCCGGCGAGTGGAAGACGGGCGAAAGCAACACCACCAAAGTGACCAGTACCAACAGCTACGCGAAGCTGACCATCAATGGTGAGGTGCTCTATGAAGTGGACCTTATCAACATGGTGGAAATTGTGGACGGTGTGGACCTGATGGAAGCGCACCGCAACGCCCTCGGCCTCTGATATATCTGAACGGCGCGGGATACCGCGCCAGAACCCAATTGACAGGACAGCAAAATGAGCGATAAGCAGACTGAAAAGACCATTCAACTGGATACCCCCATCAAGCGCGGTAAAACAGAAATCACCGAAATTGTGCTGCGTAAACCGCAGTCCGGTGCGCTGCGCGGTACACGCCTGCAGGCCATTATGGATATGGATGTAAACGCGATGATGACCGTGATCCCCCGCATCTCCAGTCCGGCACTGACTGCACAGGAAATTGCAGAGATGGACCCGGCAGATCTCACTGCCATGTCGGTTGAGGTTGTCACTTTTTTGTTGAAGAAGTCGGTGCTTGCCGGTTTACCGACAGCCTGACGGTTGACGATCTGGTGGCAGATATCGCCACCATTTTTCACTGGCCGCCATCCGTTACTGACGTTATGCCGCTGACCGAAGTGCTGGAATGGCGGTATAAAGCGATTCAGAGAAGCGGGGCCAACGATGAGTGATAACAACCTGCGTCTGCAGGTCATTCTTAATGCGGTTGACAAGCTCACCCGCCCATTTCGATCTGCGCAGGCCAGTTCAAGAGAACTGGCTGCTGCTGTCAAAAAATCCCGCGATGCAATAAAGCAGCTTGATCAGGCCGGGAGCAGTCTGGACAGCTTCCGAAAGCTGCAGGCAGAAAATCAGAAATTAGGCGACAGGCTGAACTATGCCCGCCAGCGTGCAAATTTGCTCAGTCAGGAACTGGGAGCGATGGGGCCGCCTTCGCAACGTCAGGTTGTTGCTCTGGGCCGTCAACGGCTGGCTGTTCAGCGCCTGGAAGAACGCCAGAAAAAGCTGCAGCAGCAGACGGCGCTTGTGCGTGCTGAACTGTACCGGGCGGGAATTTCTGCGAAAGACGATGCGGGAGCAACTGCCCGTTTAGCCCGTGAAACATCACGTTATAACCAGGAACTTTCGAAACAGGAGGCGCGGCTGAAGCGACTGGGGGAAGCTCAGCGCAGGATGAATGCAGCGCGTGCCAGTTATGCCCGTTCGCTGGAGGTGCGTGATCGTATTGCAGGTGCCGGAGCCACCACCACGGCTGCAGGGCTGGCAATGGGTGCGCCAGTGATGGCGGCAGTAAAAAGCTATACCAGCATGGAAGATGCCATGAAAGGTGTGGCAAAGCAGGTCAATGGTCTGCGTGACGATAATGGCAACCGCACTGCACGTTTTTATGAAATGCAGGATGCCATCAAGGCTGCCAGCGAACAGTTGCCGATGGAAAACGGTGCGGTGGACTTCGCTGCACTGGTTGAAGGTGGTGCGCGCATGAACGTCGCAAACCCTGACGACAGCTGGGAAGATCAGAAACGTGACCTGCTGGCCTTCGCCAGTACGGCAGCAAAGGCGGCAACAGCCTTTGAGCTGCCAGCGGATGAACTGTCAGAAAGTCTGGGGAAAATCGCCCAGCTCTACAAAATCCCCACCCGCAATATTGAACAGCTCGGTGATGCGCTGAACTATCTGGATGATAACGCCATGTCGAAAGGGGCAGACATCATTGATGTGATGCAACGTCTGGGCGGTGTGGCTGACCGTCTGGATTATCGTAAAGCGGCGGCGCTGGGTTCCACCTTCCTGACACTGGGCGCTGCGCCAGAGGTTGCAGCCAGTGCAGCAAACGCGATGGTGCGTGAATTGTCCATTGCCACCATGCAAAGCAAGAGTTTCTTTGAAGGGATGAATCTGCTGAAACTCAATCCTGAAGTGATTGAAAAGCAGATGACGAAGGATGCGATGGGAACCATCCAGCGCGTGCTGGAGAAGGTAAACGCGCTGCCGCAGGACAAGCGCCTGTCTGCCATGACTATGTTGTTTGGTAAAGAGTTTGGCGATGACGCGGCGAAACTGGCAAACAACCTGCCGGAACTGCAGCGTCAGTTAAAACTGACAGCGGGCAATGATGCGCTCGGCTCCATGCAGAAAGAATCCGACATTAACAAGGATTCACTTTCTGCGCAGTGGTTGCTGGTCAAAACCGGAGCGCAGAACACCTTCAGCAGCCTGGGCGAAACGCTGCGCCAGCCGCTGATGGATATTCTGTACACGGTGAAAAGCGTCACGGGGGCGTTGCGTCGCTGGGTGGAAGCTAACCCGGAACTGACAGGCACACTGATGAAAGCATCGGCTGTTGTGGCTGCGGTTACCGTCGGCCTCGGCACCTTAGCGGTGGCGCTGGCTGCAGTGCTGGGGCCGCTGGCAGTGATCCGTCTGGGATTCTCTGTGTTGGGTATCAAAACGTTATCTTCCGTTACGGCAGCAGTAACTCGAACCAGCAGCGCGTTGTCCTGGCTGGCTGGCGCACCACTGGCACTGCTGCGACGCGGGCTTGCTTCATCGGGCAACGCCGCAGGTTTACTTACTGCGCCGTTGTCGTCTTTGCGCCGCACGGCATCACTGACGGGAAATGTCCTGAAAACTGTAGCAGGTGCGCCGGTTGCACTTTTGCGGTCTGGATTATCCGGTTTACGTGCTGTTGCTGTGATGTTTATGAATCCTCTGGCGGTACTGCGCGGTGGACTGGCCGCCGCAGGCACGGTGCTGCGAGTACTGGCATCTGGTCCACTGGCGATGCTGCGCGTTGCCCTGTATGCCATATCTGGTCTGTTAGGTGCTCTGCTCAGTCCGATAGGTCTTGTGGTTACTGCACTGGCGGGCGTGGCGCTGGTTGTCTGGAAATACTGGCAACCCATCACCGCATTTCTCGGTGGCGTGGTGGAAGGATTCAAAGCGGCGGCAGGTCCCATCAGTGCAGCGTTCGAACCGCTTAAGCCCGTGTTCCAGTGGATTGGCGACAAAGTGCAGGCGCTGTGGGGCTGGTTTACTGATCTGCTGACGCCCGTTAAGTCGACCTCTGCCGAACTGCAGAGCGCAGCGGCAATGGGGCGGCGATTCGGGGAGGCACTGGCGGAAGGGCTGAATATGGTCATGCATCCGCTGGACTCCCTGAAATCCGGCGTTTCCTGGTTGCTGGAGAAGCTCGGCATTGTCAGTAAAGAGGCCGCAAAGGCAAAACTGCCGGAAAGCGTGACGCGTCAGCAACCTGCGACGGTGAATGCAGACGGTAAAGTGATGATGCCATCGGGTGGTTTTCCATCATGGGGATATGGCTTTGCGGGGATGTATGACAGCGGCGGGTATATCCCGCGCGGGCAGTTTGGCATCGTCGGTGAAAACGGGCCGGAAATTGTTAACGGCCCGGCAAATGTGACCAGCCGGAGAAATACAGCTGCACTGGCTGCCGTTGTTGCCGGAATGATGGGCGTTGCTGCCGCGCCAGCAGAGCTTCCACCGTTGCACCCTTTGGCACTTCCCGCGAAAGGTGGAGAAGCAATTGTGAGTCGCGCAGCCACTGTGCCGCTCGTTCAACGGATTGAGGCACCGACGCAGATCATCATTCAGACGCAGCCAGGACAAAGTGCGCAGGATATTGCGCGGGAGGTGGAACGCCAGCTTGATGAACGTGAACGCAGGCTGAAGGCAAAAGCCAGGAGTAACTACAGCGATCAGGGGGGATACGACGCATGATGATGGTGCTGGGATTGTACGTGTTTATGCTGCGCACCGTTCCGTATCAGGAACTGCAGTATCAACGCAGCTGGCGACATGCGGCAAACAGTCGGGTAAACCGACGTCCGTCCACGCAGTTTCTGGGACCGGAAAACGACATGCTGACGCTTTCCGGTGTTCTTATGCCGGAAATAACAGGCGGCAGGCTGTCGTTGCTGGCACTGGAGCAGATGGCAGAACAGGGGAAAGCATGGCCCCTGATTGAAGGCAGCGGCACGATTTACGGCATGTATGTGATTGAGGGACTGAATCAGACTAAAACGGAGTTTTTCCGCGATGGTATGCCGCGCCGGATTGAGTTCACCCTGTCGCTCAAACGGGTGGATGAATCCCTGTCCGATATGTTCGGTGATCTCAGTGCGCAGCTGAATAATTTGCAGGATACGACAACGTCTGCCTTAAGCGATATCAGTAAAACGGTGGGAGGGCTGCTGTCGTGAATTTCAGCTCTGAACTGCTTAACAAAGGCAACAAAACTCCGGCATTCAGCATCAGTATTGAGGGTAAGGATATCACCACTGTGCTGGATAATCGCCTGATGAGTCTGACGCTGACGGACAATCGGGGCTTTGAAGCGGACCAGCTTGATCTGGAGCTGGACGACGCCGACGGAAAAATCGTGCTGCCGCGCCGTGGTGCGGTCATTACGCTGGCGTTGGGCTGGAAGGGGCAGTCGCTTTTCCCGAAAGGAGCATTCACGGTGGACGAGATTGAACACACTGGCGCACCGGACCGCCTGACTATCCGGGCGCGAAGTGCTGATTTTCGTGAAACCCTGAATACCCGCCGTGAAAAATCGTGGCACAAGACCACCGTTGGGGAAGTGGTGAAGGAAATAGCTGCGCGGCACAAACTGAAGATGGCATTGGGTGAAGACCTGTCGGATAAACCTGTGGAGCATATAGACCAGACCAATGAGAGTGACGGCAGTTTTCTGATGCGGCTGGCGCGCCAGTACGGTGCTATTGCGTCGGTGAAAAATGGCAATCTGTTATTCATCCGGCAGGGACAGGGTAAAAGCGCCAGCGGTAAACCACTACCGGTTATCACTATCACACGTAAGGACGGCGACAGTCACCGCTTTACCCTGGCAGATCGCGGAGCCTACACGGGCGTAATTGCCAGCTGGTTGCATACCCGCGAACCCGCGAAGAAAGAAAGCACCACGGTGAAGCGTAAGCGCAGGACTAAGAAGCAGAAGAAAGAGCCGGAAGCGAAGCAGTGCGATTACCTGGTGGGTACAGATGAAAACGTGCTGGTACTTAATCGCACCTATGCCAACCGGAGCAACGCCGAACGGGCGGCGAAAATGCAGTGGGAACGCCTGCAACGTGGCGTTGCGTCATTCTCGCTACAACTGGCAGAAGGTCGGGCGGATCTCTACACGGAAATGCCAGTGAAAGTCAGAGGCTTTAAACAGCCGATAGATGATGCGGAATGGACTATTACCACCCTGACGCATACTGTCAATCCGGATAACGGTTTTACGACCAGTCTGGAGCTTGAAGTGAAGATTAATGATTTCGAAATGGAATGATTCTTCGTAATAGAGAACTTTTAAGTTTTCAAAATGGAATAATGCGGTATCATTATTGTGAATTTAGCAAAAATGGGGAGAACTCGAAAAATGATGATTTGCCCACTGTGTGGAAGTGCCGCCCATACTCGCAGCAGTTTTCAGGTATCTTCATTGACCAAAGAGCGTTACAACCAGTGCCAGAACATTAACTGCAGCCATACTTTTGTTACCCATGAAACTTTTGTTCGTTCGATTGCAACGCCAAAAGAGTCAAATCCGGTTCAGCCGCATCCAATGAAATCAGGACAGGTGGCGCTCTCTCTTTGACTCTGCCGCCAATTTGTCGCCATCGTTAAAAAACAGTGCTTCTAACATCATGATTTTAAACGGCATAAATTTCAGACAACAAAAAACCCATCAACCTTGAACCGAAGTGGCGGGGTTGATGGGCTCCACAAAATGGGGACATCAAAGAAAAGCAGTGGCATTACTTATGACTGATGCCCTGAGAAAAAGTTCTGCCTGTGACGGCTTTTTTCTCAAAAAATTATTGTAGCCCTGGCCAGATGATCACGATGAGCGTCCCGGCAAGGGTAAGCAGCACGTTGGCGATGGCGTAGGTGCCTGCGTAGCCGAGCGCTGGAATATTGCTGCGCGCGGTATCGCTGATGATCTCCATCGCCGGGGCGCAGGTGCGGGCCCCCATCATGGCGCCGAACAGCATCGCCCGGTTCATGCGCAGCACGTAGGCGCCGAACAGGAAGCAGATCACCACCGGCACCAGGCTGACGATAAGCCCTGCCGCCAGCATCTGGCCGCCGACGGCGCCCAGCCCGTTATTGATCCCGGCCCCGGCGCTGAGACCGACCCCGGCCATAAACACCATCAGACCAAACTCTTTCACCATGTTCAGCGCCCCCTGCGGGATATAGCCGAAGGTTGGGTGGTTGGCGCGCAGGAAGCCAAGCATGATGCCGGCGAACAGCAGGCCGGCGGCGTTGCCGATGCCGAAGCTGAAGGAGCTGAACTGGAAGGTGATCATGCCGATCATCAGGCCAACGATAAAGAAGGCGCAGAAGGCCAGCAGATCGGTCACCTGGCTGTGAATGGAGATAAAGCCGATGCGGTCGGCCACGGTTTTTACGCGGCGGGCGTCGCCGCTGACCTGCAGCACGTCGCCTTTGTTCAGTACGACGTTATCGTCGATAGGCATCTCGATCTGGCTGCGAATAACCCGGTTTAAGAAGCAGCCGTGGTCGGTAAGCTTGAGCTGCGCCAGGCGGCGGCCGACGGCGTTGTGGTTTTTGACCACTATCTCTTCAGTGACGATGCGCATGTCGAGCAGATCGCGGTCGAACACCTCTTTACCGTTGCGGAAGCTCGGGTCGAGGCGGGCGTGGGCGTCCGGGTAACCCACCAGCGCAATATCGTCACCCATCTGCAGCACCGCGTCGCCGTCCGGGTTGGCCAGAATGCCGTTGCGACGAATGCGTTCAATATAGCAGCCGGTCTGGCGGTAAATACCCAGTTCGCGCAGATTTTTGCCATCCGCCCAGGCCACCAGCTCCGGGCCGACGCGGTAGGCGCGGATCACCGGCAGGTAGACTTTACGTTTGGAATCGGTATCGAGGCCGCGCTCGCGGGCGATTTGCTGGGCGCTGGTCTGCAGATCCTGATGCTGCAGCTTGGGCATATAGCGGGCGCCGACGATCAGGCTCACCAGACCAACCAGATAGGTCAGGGCATAGCCGAGGCTCAGATGGTCAAGCGACTGCGCCAGCTGATCGCTGGGCAGGCCGAAATGGCGCAGGGTGTCGCCCGCGCCCACCAGCACCGGGGTGGAGGTCATGGCGCCTGCCAGCATACCGGCGGTGAGCCCGATATCCCAGCCGAACACTTTACCCAGCGCCATGGCGATCAGCATCGCGCTGCCGACCATCACCAGCGCCAGCATCAGGTAGTTTTTCCCGTCGCGGAAAAAAATAGAAAAAAAGTTGGGCCCGGCTTCTACGCCAACGCAAAAAATAAACAGCATAAAGCCGAGATTAAGGGCATCGGTGTTAATCGCGAAATGCTGCTGGCCTAATAATAGAGAAACGACTAAAACGCCAATGGAATTACCAAGTTGTACTGAGCCGAGACGCAGTTTTCCCAGGCATAGTCCTAATGCAAGTACAACGAATAATAACAGGATGTAATTCCCGTTTAACAAATCTGCGACGTTTATATTCACGAAAGCCAACTTCTCATTTACTAGTAAGTTGTTGAAGGAAATGGTTATTTGGTCTAAGGTTGCTCAGGCGTTCGCGTTGTCGCGAACCTATTCTGGCACCCTGTTATAACCAGCAAAAATATACCGCTAGTTTAATCCTTCCTGGATGCGGCGGCTAGTGACAATCGTTTTTAGGCTGGTAGGGGAGTTATTGGCATGGATTGCCGAAATGCTTTATCTGACTGGGCGACGTGGACGTGAGTTAGAGGCAACATCAGGAGGATACGGTGAAATCTGAGCGTAGTTGGGCCGGCATTATCTGTGGCTTCGTTCTGTTCATTGTGGTGTGCTTATCGTTGTTGTTACATATGAAAGGGGCATTTCGCGCCAGCGGCAACCCGGAGCTGGGCCTGCTCTTCTTTTTGCTGCCAGGGGCGGCGGCGAGCTGTCTCTCTCCCGGACGGCGGGTGCTGCGTCCTTTGCTCGGCGCGATACTGGCGGCTCCGGTCTGCATGGTGACGATGCGGCTGTTCTTCGTGACCCACCGGACGTTCTGGCAGGAGATGGCGTGGGTGTTGAGCGCCGTGTTCTGGTGCGCGCTTGGGGCATTGTGCTTTTTGTTTATCTGCGCCTGGCTTGATACCTGGCGCAGTCATTCATCGAGCAAATAAATTGACTCAGGCAAACAGGCCGAGATTCTCTTTTGCCCAGGCTTCAAAATCGGTGCAGCCGCCGATGTGTTTCTGGTCGACGAAGATCTGCGGCACGGTTTCAACCGGTTTGCCAACGGTTTTTTCCAGGTCAGCTTTGCTGATGCCTTCGGCATGAATATCCACGTAGCGGTAGTTGAAATCATCACGCTCGTTGGTCAGTTTTTCTGCCAGTTCTTTAGCGCGAACGCAGTAAGGGCAGCCTGGACGACCAAAAATAACGGTAAACATTGCTTCTCTCCTTAAACCTCAGCCGGATGGCGAATGGCGCTTATGATGCCTGCAACGGGCGGGGAGGGAAAGAAGGTTCTGCCTTTTACTTCGATGGTTTACGGCTATGTTTGATAAATGTCGGACTGTCAAAACCCGTATACTGGCCCGACGGCGCGGTGGAATTGGCTGGCGCGCCGCGTTTATCAACCGGAGAGGCGTGATGCGAAAATTTGCCCCATTGCCGAAAAGCATTCTGCTGGTTGAGATCCTCGGGATGGGGCTGTTAACCCTCGCCTGGCTCTCCCTTAACCAGTATGTCCAGCTGCCTGCGCCCATTGCCAGCCCGACCGCGGCGCTGGTGATGCTCTTTGCCGGGATCGTGCTGATGATCCCCGCCGCCCTCGTCGTGATGTGGCGGATGGCGCAGATCGTGGCCCCGCAGTTAACGCACTCTCCAAAGCCTGAATCCTTGTCTGACAGAGAAAAACGTA
>ONZZ01001203.1_pt1 | contig 17506 bp, 19 predicted proteins | sample 1671101 | NCBI WGS metagenome assembly ONZZ01 (sample SAMN06348122, study PRJEB24527) | human gut metagenome | biome: human gut; feature: ankylosing spondylitis patient; material: feces | host: Homo sapiens | place: China | collected 2015-10
CTTTATTAAAAACACATTAATACACTGAATTAGTGTTCAAACCATTAGCAAAAATACTAATAATATGTATACCATTATAAATGGCAGTCAATAAAAATCAGATAAAGGATCCGAAATATTTTGTAAAGTAAGGAGTGAGTTCGCAAAAAATGGAAATTCTATTGATGAGTGAGATTAAGTTGAATAGCTTCTCTTTCATTGGAAACACGACTTCGGAGTGCTTTTCTAAAAGAGTTCAGAACTGCTGGGATAAATCTCAGCAGCTCTGAACACACCTTGCTGTTATCTGACGATAACCATTTCAGTCACCTGAAATTCATTTAGCCATATCTAATTTGCGTACCAATAATTCCATATCATTGCTAACCTTTACATCAGTAATTCGTGCATAGATTTGAGTAGTTCTAATATTGGTATGCCCTAAGATTTTAGATACCGTTTCAATCGGTACTCCATTGACTATCAGGACAGAAGTCGCGCACGAATGACGTGCTACATGAAATGTAAGGCTCTTATTTATAGAGCAAATAGACGCAATTTCTTTCAAGTACTCATTGACTTTTTGGTTACTTATAATCGGTAAAATCATCCCGTTTGGTAACTGGTCTTTGTACTTTTCGAGAATAGCTTTGGGTACATCAAGCAGTCGGATGTTAGATGCTACATTGGTTTTGTGGCGTTTGGTCATAATCCATAGATTGCCATCAAATGCAGTGCGAATGTTTGCTTGGGTAAGTTCGCATACATCAATGTACGAGAGAGCCGTATAGCAACTGAACACAAATAAATCTCGTACCTGTTCCAACCTTTTAGAAGCAAACTTCTTGTTGTAGATGGTGGTTATCTCTTCCATCGTCAGATAATCCCTGTCGGTTTGCTCAAACTTAACCCTGTAATTCCCGAAAGGATCAGCAGTAACCAGCCCTGTGTTCTTAGCAAAGTTTATAATCGTGCGGAAATGCTGTATAAACTTCATCGCTGTGTTGTGGCTGCATCCATGATAATTTTTGATGAACAACAGGAAATTATCAATGAACACGACATTTATCTCTTTGATAAGCATATCCGAAACCGAATACTTGAACTTCATAAACTCGACAAGGCGTTTCTTTGTCAGCTCATAGCGTGAATATGTCTTGTCGGTGGTGTTCATCTTTACCTTTTGAAGATATTGCTCGTTGTGCATCTCAAAGAACTCAATTAAGGTTTTACCCCGTTCAATCTTACCTAAAAAGGCGTTTTTTACCCGTTCAGAGGTCACATAACCGTCTTGCTCCAATAGAGCATGGTAATGTTGGTGTACAGTGCTGCGGATGCTGTCTAACATTGAATTGATACTTGCAGCTTCGGCACTTCTGCCGGAAGCCTTTCCTGTACTTACATTCCAGTTGGCTGGGTTTATTTCCATTTGTGTGTTGAACTGCGACACAATTTGGTCGATGGTGATACGCGCGATAATTGGTGCATTACCGTTCTTCTTCGCTGCATTTCGCTTGACGAAAAATAGGAGCTTGAAAGTAGTCCTCATAATCTCATTTTTTTGGTTGTAAAATTAATTTTATTGATTGTAAATGAGATATTTGCAGGGTAGACAAATGTGGACAGAGGTTAGCCATTTTGGGACATTCCGTGACCTATTTTCCCATGCTTTTGTATTGGTCACGAATTGGTCATAGAAGTGTGTCTTTTCGGTAAGCCCCCGATAAAGTACCCGTTGTCTTTGTATCTTTAAGTCTCGATCTTTGCCAGAAAAAAGACTATGCAAAAAATGAGTAAAGAAGAATTCATTGAAATCCTGTCTCGTCAACAGCGTAGCGGTTTGACGATAAAAGACTTCTGTATAAATGAAGCCTATACCGAATCAAGCTTTTACTATTGGAAAGGAAAGTTTGGCCTATCGAGGCGTTATCATATGGATAGGCATTCTTCCTCTTTAGAGGAGTTTGCACCGGTTAGCCTCACCTCTTCACCTGCTTCCCACTCTGCCTGTGATAGTGGCGCTATACAAACGGGTGAGATCCGGATAGAGTTCCCCGGTGGTATTATCGCCCACTTCAGTGGTATGGCTGAATCCCAGGCGGCCATGCAATTGCTCACTCAACTCTGCAATCGCCATGTTTTGCCTGAATGACACGATGCGCTACTTTCTCTGTCCGGGTAAGACAGATATGCGTAAAGGTATGAACTCATTATGCGGGGTTGTTCATGATAAAATGGGATATGATGTCCGTTTAGGTGATGTGTTTATCTTTATCAACCGCCAGCGCACTACAATGAAACTGCTACACGCGGAAGATGGCGGACTGGTTTTGTACATAAAACGACTTGAAGAAGGCACTTTCCGCCTTCCCTCTTATGACAAAGAAAGCAAGTCGTACCCTATGCAGTGGCGTGACCTGGTTCTGATGGTAGAGGGAATCAACGACGAACCTTCCAAAAGGCTCAAACGTCTGAAAGCGTTACGAAAAAGTGACATGCAGTACTGAAAAACAGCAGGTGAAACCTTGATTATACGGTTGCTTTTCTGTATTTTTGTATTGTTCAAAACAGGTATGACGAATGACTCAGACAGAAACATTAGAACTTTTGGTGGCCACACTCCAGCAGGCTAATAGCTCCCAGTCTGAGTCAATCGAGCGTCTGACCCGGCAGAACGAACAGCTGCAAAATAAGCTTCAGGAACTGCTGGCTCAGGTAGCCTGGTTAAATCGTCAGTTATTCGGCCGTAAGAGCGAGAAATTAGCCCATCTGGATCCGAACCAGCTATCACTGTTCGATCCACCTGTTCAGCCGTTGGAACACGAAATACCGGAAGAAGCCGCAGCCCAAGAACCTGTCTGCTCGACGACTCCCAAAAAGAAAGTGCGTCAGAACCGCAACATGTTGGATGGCCTTCCTGTAGTGGAGATTGTCATAGAACCCGAAGGAGTCGATCCGGATAAATACAAGCGCATAGGCGAGGAACGCACACGTACACTTGAATTTGAACCGGGCAAATTATACGTAAAAGAGATCATACGTCCCAAGTATGGCCTGAAAGACAATATAAGTTTGCCTCAGGGGCATCAGGGCAGTGTTATTATAGCCCCTCTTCCGCTATTGCCTATCTACAAGGGACTTCCCGGTGCCAGCCTGCTCACTGAAATCCTCTTGCAAAAATATGAATATCATGTACCATTCTATCGTCAGGTGCGTGAGTTTCACCATTTAGGCCTGAAGATCTCGGAAAACACGCTTCAGGGGTGGTTCAAACCTGCCTGTGAATTACTTAAACCTCTCTATGAAGAGTTGAAGAAACAGGTATTGAAGGCCGACTATATCCAGGTGGACGAAACGACATTACCGGTTATCAACAAACAGAATCATAAAGCGGTTAAGGAATACTTGTGGATAGTCAGGGCGGTTATGGATGGATTGGTCTTCTTTCATTATGATGACGGTTCCCGCTCACAGGAAACAGCCTGGAAATTATTACAAACCTTCAAAGGATATCTTCAAAGTGACGGCTATGCGGCCTACAACATCTTTGAGGGTAAGAAAGAGGTGTGCCTTGTCGGATGCCTTGCCCACATAAGGCGACATTACGAGGTTGCCAAAGAAGAGAATGAATCCCTGGCCGGATATGTTCTGGCTCAAATACAGCAACTCTATCGGATCGAACAGATTGCCGACCAGGAGGAACTCACTTATGAGCAACGCATGCTTAGAAGACAGGAACAGGCACTTCCCATACTTGAGCAACTGGAAAAATGGATGGAAACAGCCTATCCGAAAGTGCTTCCTAAAAGCCGGATGGGGCAAGCTATCGCTTACGCGTATCAACTTTGGCCACGTATGAGGAATTATCTGAAAGACGGCAGGCTTAAAATAGATAATAATCTGGCCGAAAATGCGATTCGTCCGATAGCCTTATCAAGAAAAAACTTCTTATTTTGTGGAAACCATGAAGCCGCGCAGAACACTGCCATAATCTGTTCGCTCTTGGCATCATGCAAAGCCTCCAACATTAACCCCCGGGAATGGCTCACGGAGGTGATTGCACTATTGCCGTATTATGCAGCCAACAAGGAGAAAGACCTAAAAGAGCTGCTACCCCATTGCTGGGAATCGGGAAACTCCAAAGAACTCTAATAATACTCTAACGAAAAACAAGAATATAAATACAGAATCACTATAGCTTTGTTCGATTTGCTATAGCGATTCTTTTTTATACGGGTACTTTATCGGGGGCTTACTCTTTTCGTGACCTTTTGATGTCTTTGGTCACGGACATATACAAAGAAAAAACTCCTGCAATACCTTGGTATTGTAGGAGTTGTCTTCTTTAAGTCTTGTTTTGACTTGTCTTTCAGTGATCCGCCTGGGATTCTCCATTAGGAGTTACCACGCTGATATTTAAAACTTTATATTTTTAGCTTCAAGCATATCCCATGAATTATCCCACTAATTTGCTACGTGCTTTTGCGGTAGTTTGCTCATGGAGAATACCGAGGACAAAGATAGTAAACTTAATTAAGTAGACAAAATCCAAAAACTTTTTATTCAGCTATGAGCAAAAGTTGTTAATTAAGACTAATCATGAGTTCTTTAAAATTTATTTAATTTTTTGTAAAGTCATGCTCAAAAGCATTTCTTGATAAATATAGCATAAATTTTTGCAACAAGTCATCTGAGTACGGAGACTTATAATGTGCTACTCTTGTTATATTGAATTTTAGTAATTTACCTCTTTGAGATAATGATTTTTCATTATTTATTTTGTAACCAGTGAAAACTGAACCATTAAACACAGAATATTTTAATATATCTTTATTAGCAACTCTAATTTTCCTAAAGACTTTTATCCCATTAGCAAATTCTGAGAATATTTTGTGTAGTTCTTTATATCTCTTTTTCCATGATTCTTGGATTGTAGAAGATGTATTGTCTAGTTCACTCAAATTAATTTTTGCGATGCCTTCTTTATTAAATACAGTTAGATCTAAAGGCGATAGACTTACAGATTGGAATGTTGAGAAACGTGCTACTTTTAGTAAATTTGATGGTAAGGTAACATCTTCTATCACTTCAACGGTTGCAAGTTGTCCTTTTTTATAATTCTGAAACGTTTCTTTTTCTATTGTTTCTAATTCAACTAATAAACCTATATTATAGTTTCTATCTCTTTTACCATCTTTTCTTAAGCTAATATTACAAGGTTGAACTAACAATATATATTCTTTGCCTTGAATGTTGAAAATATCACCATTAGACAAAGGGTAATGTAAACTGTTTTGAATATTATCTTTGATGTAAAGTTCTTTGTGTCTTAAGTCTAATACTTGAGTTTTGTCAAAAGGGGTTTCACCGCCAGTCTTAATACTTTCTATTTGTCTGATTTTTTTTAGGCATTGATTTATTTTTGTCCTACGTGCATTAGATACTAAAGTACTTAATGCATTGTATGAAGTGATTATATCTGATACTCTAATTAAAGTATCCATTTCCCAGACACCTTCCTTTCTTGAACTCTTTTGAATAATATGATTAAATGATTCTGGAGCAAGTTGAATAATTTCATTAATAGCATTTTTAAAAGAATTTCCTAATATATTTGCAGCCTCTTTTTTAAGAACCTCTACTTCGTTTATTAATAATGTATTTCTAATACCTTCAGCTAATCCAGGCAAATAGGAATCGTTTTGAAATCTTTTTTTAGAAATAGTATAAAACTTTTCTTTGTCTAAATGATGAGTTTTGCAATATTCACACCTTCTATCATATTCATCATTTATATTGAATAGATGAGAAAATATGCCACAATATAGAAATTTACAAACAGTTGAGTCTTGAAGCAACTCAAAGGCTAAATCTCTTCCATCTCTATTATCAGGTAAAGGAGCATGCTTAAACTCGATGTCAAAAAGGAATAATATTTTGGTATTATTGCTTAATTCATTAATTATAGAACTCTTTTGAACAATCCATTCAGAAGGAGCAAGTAATTCTATCTTATCTTTTAAAATCGTTTTAAGTCTTAATGGAGCTACTGAATTTGATAATTCTTCAAGATTGTTCTCAAAGCGTAATATTTTTAGGTATAATTCTCTTTTTTCTTCATCACTCTTATCATCCCATAATTTTGTGATTTCTTTCTCAAAAACAGGCTCTGGGAGTTCCCAATTTAGAAAATCTAATTCACATGGTTTATTATTGTAATGGGCTTTTAATTTACCGACAAAAGCTTCTTTTAATTCATTAATAGAGCATCGATCATCAACATACACTATTTTTTTTATTCCTAGCTTATCTAGAAAATTCAATATAGCAGTTTTTGCTTGTGCTTCACATTTACAGTTAATTTCAACAGAACTAACTTTTTGTTCACTTGTATTCATTGATAATATTTGAAAAGTTTATAGCAAAAATATATTTTCTTCCATGTTCATTTCTGGAAGGTTCCAAAGCTATTGTGCATTTGGAAGAATCTAATAATTGTTGGATGATAAATAGTCCAAGTCCTCTACCTTCTCCTTTAGGCTTAGTTGTTACAAATGGCTCAAACAACATATTTTCAATGGCAGGGGATATCCCATAACCATTGTCGTAAAAATATATCCAAGGTGATTCTATTTTTATTGTGATTGAAGGCTTGCAATTGGGATCGTTACCTTTTAATTTAATTAACCAATATTCCGAATTTGAAATTAAATTGTCAATTATTTGAACAATTTTCCCCCGATTAATAGATATTGAGAAATCATCTTCCAGAAATGGTAAAATCAATGCTGTTTTTCTGTAATCTATTTTTGTAATATTCACTTTCTTCCTTAAAAAAAAGTGAGAGTTTTATTTCTGACTTCTTCTCTCTATTGTACTTTAAAGTAGGGTCAAGGTGCTTTAATTGTATCTTGAGACCATTTACGGTAGAATTAATATATTCAAAAAATACATATAAGTCTGAATCTGTGATATTTTTCCCGTGTAATTTAGCTCCATAGAATGATGCTCTTTCTGCTAATCTATCTGCTATAGAAGAGAATTCGTGGCTAACGGACTCCGCTGTTAGTCCTAAACTCGCTAATTCGGAAAAATTCATTAATTGTTCTTCTAGTATCTGGATTTTAGGTTCAAGAATATTGATTACTTCATTTAACTTTTCTGTTCTAGATATTACTTTTTCTAATTTTTCTAAAGTATTCTGGATTTCCTTTAATTTACTTAGCAGAAAATTTATATTTTCGGCTGCTTCTTTTTCTAAGTCTGTAGAAAATATGGGATTGTTTTTTACCGTTTTAACTAATCGGTCAGATTCTTCTATTGCCTTGTCTACAGATATTACTGCATTTTTAAATTCATCTTTAACTTCTTCTGTCTTTAACTTTGTTTCTTTAAGCTGACTAAATGCCTGATTAACAGTTTTAATACCGCTATTCTCGGTTTTATATGTTTTGAGAAAATCATTGTAAGTTCTTCTTATATGCTCTTGATAACGATTTATTTCATCCCTGATAAAAAAGCATAGAACGAAAAAGTTACGTGAATATGGATTGGAAACTAAACCTTCTCTGTCTGTTTTATCCTTTAATTTATCATTAATACCTTCATCAATTGAAAAATAACCAATAACATTTGCTGGTCTAAGTGGATAATATGAACTACCTTTTGTTTGAGAATCTCCTAATCTAAGCCAATCATCTCCATCAATTCCAAAAGGTTTTACAGCAAATCCATTTCTGAATAATTTGATTCCAGCTTGGCTTTGAGCAAATTCTCTATAGTTAGATAGCTTTCCAAAAATTTCTTTGATGTTTTCGTCATATGACATCCAATTGTCGTAAGTAAATTCATCAATAATCCCATTAAAGGAACCAGGATTAGCTCTTTCACCATCAAATATTTCAAGTCCACCTATGTCTTTTTTAAAATCGAATTTTTTTTCAAACTTTATAAAGAAAGAATTATCACTCTTTTCTATATCTGGCTGTTTCTTAGATAAATAGTCGTAAAATTTCCTTCCATTATCTATCTCTAGAAAATTTTTGAAATCTTCTTGATTGTTACCTATGAATTTTGATAATTTTGTTTTTCCTTGAATTGTAATACTGGAACCATCAAAATTGAATTTAAAACGCGATATAGCTAAATCCCTTAATTCATCATTAGATTTATCAAGATTGATATTTATTCCATTGATTTTGAGGTAGACATCAAAAGGTCTATTTTCTTTATAGGGAGAAATAATCTGTGACACTTGTCCTTTAAAATTTTCCAAGTTTTTACCATCCCAAACTTCTGAATGATTAAGATTTGCTAGAATTAAAGTCGTCCCCTTTATTTTTTGAGGAGTGAAATGTTCTGCTTGAATTCTAACTTCACTTAATGCATCCTCTTTTTCAAAGTCTTTCCAGTTAAAAGCAATATGTGTACCTGATTCCTTTTCTTCATTTGTAAATATTTCACATATATCAGCTAGACGTTGTGTACTTAAACGTCCAAGACCTTTGTCTCCAAGTGGTGTTCTACCACCTGGGGTTTTCTTTTTTGCTTCCTTTAATTCCCTTTTTTGTGAATAAGAAATCAGTAACCATGATTTCATAATAGTATTCTCACTCATACCAAATCCGTCATCTTCAACTACAATAAAACCTCTATGATTCGGATAGAAAAGTTTTTCTTTGGTATATTGCCCTGTAGTATTTATTTCAATTGAAACATAGGTCGCATCAGCATCAAAAGAATTTTTTATTAACTCTAGTAAAGCTGTAATTTCATCGGAAACTAGTTGTTCTCCAAGTTGTTTTACGATATGAGGTGTTATATCAAAATGATATTCTTGATTAATCATTAACTTAAATTTTAAAAATTAGAATCTTTTCTTTACTCATTGTTTCTGAGAAATTATTTCTTCCAGGCATTCGCTTACTTAATATTTCTCTTTCTAAATCAGTAAATATATTTACACCTTTTGATGCAAATAGTTCTCTTAGAATCAGATCATTATGCACCATTTGTTTATTTACGTTTCTATTCCCAATAGTCCAAACCATAAAAGAACCTTTTTCCATTTTGGGAAGCATATTGTCAATGCTTTTATCTAAATCATAAATAAATCTCGTAACTTTTTCTGCTTTTTTTCTTTCTGCATCTTTAAATTGAGTGACAAATTTTTTTAGAGTCCTCGACTTACTAAATATTATATCTTCAATATTATTTATGTTACTTTTTGTCTGTCCCCCTAAACTCCTTGTATCAATAATTTGAGTGTTTTCTAAATAATTAAGATCTATGTCGTTGTCTATATCTTGAACAGGAATCCATTGTAATGGCAAATAGGAAAATTGACCATAAGTTACTGTTGTTTGATTGTCTCCATAAGGTGGAGAGGTAACAAGTAAATTAAAAGACTTCGTTGTTCTAATTTCTTTATTAGTGTCTCCCCATATAACTTCTGTCTCTTTTAAGTACTTCCCCTCTTTTATATATCCTTTTAGTGATAATACTGCAATATAATCACTAATATTTTTGATATTTTTTTTAGATACAGATGCAAACGTTTTTAGAACGGAAACTTCTCTTGTTCTTATATCTTCAAGTGATCTCATATGCATTTTGAAAGTAGAAGTTCTATCGTTGCTTGTGAGTCGAATTACTTCAGCTAAAACAACCCAAAAGAATTTTCTAATTTTTATTATAGGTTCTTTATTGATAGCCCGAAATATTTTCGACAAATCAATTTGCACATTTTTAGTGAACCATTTATCAATATTAGGAAAAGTAACTTCAATAAAATGAGATTGATCTATATTAATGTAATTGATAATTCTTGCTTCAGCCTCATCAAGTTCTTCTTTTAAGTAATAGGTTGTTTTTACTTGGCTCAATAACAATGATAATGGATTTATATCTTGTCCAAAAACATTCATGCCATATTTCATACCTGTCACTAAAGTATTTGAGGCTCCCATAAATGGGTCTAGTAACGAAACTTCATTATTTAAAACATCTGAAAGTTCTTCTATTATTGGTTCTTGAACCGATGGAACCATCATAGCCGGATAATTGAGAAGACTACGAGCGAAATCACTTCTGCTATAATTCTCTCCATTAAGCACTTCGCTGCTAATAGATCTTATATTTCTCTTTATTTTTTTTTCTGATATTGCCATTTATTAATTCTGTTATAGCGATCTTATCAAAATGAAACTATATATATCAAGTCTGACTCTTTGTATACAAAGAACAGACCTTGTTGACATAGGGTTTTGTATATTCCCATATGTTTCACAAAGTTAAGCGTTTTTTTTGAGTATCTTTCATGTTGGCAATAAATATTCTTCTGATTTGGTTGAGTGCATGAGGGAGTTCTTAAGAACGTAGGAACTAAAGGTCTATAACTTACGCTTTTTCTTCTTCTTGGGACGTTTTAGAATTTGTTCTTCAGAAAAGGAACTGTATGTTCCTACTAAGCCAAAGATATTAAATGTGTTATAGACTTGGCTATCTTTTTGATTACTTGCTTCCTTATTTTCAAGATTGACTGAAAACAAGTTTTCTTGATTGCTATCTTGGCTTATTGCTATTTTTCTTTCACATGATTGAGAATCTAGTTCTTGTAGTTTTAATTGTTCTGAAATAGAGCCATTCGTCATAGTGTTGCGATAGGTAAATGACTCTTTGGGTTGGCGATTGTAATTGAATAGTTTATCAAAGCCTTGTTCTAATTGCAGGAACAAGTTTACTCGATCAAAACCTCCTTTGATTATTCCGCTCTTGGTGTTTTTATGGTTTGTTAGTGGCGACAGCTTCTTTTTATTTACTTGGTCTTTTCGGCTCACAATCAAATGGCAGTGTATATTCAGTTCATTATTTGAGCGGTTACGATCAAAATGAATTTTACCATAAAACTTTATTTCTGTAGCAGATAGTTCTTTATTGAAATTCTTAGCATATTCGGGAATAAATACTTCACGAATATAACGTTTCATAGCTTCGGCTTGCTCCTGCTCTGTATTACCCATTGCTTGAATCTCCTTTTCCGATGGACTGACATGGATAGCATAAAACTTAGCGTCCGTTTTTAGGAGTTGCCCGATATTTGCATCTATATCCTTTATAACCTTTGATTTATAGATGTTATCTTCTGTCAGATTGAAAAAGCCTTCGGTATAGATGCCTTTCTCCATTCGTTCCAAATCTTCATGTTCCATATAATTAGCTAGTCGTCGGCTACTTCCTGCATTATTGTATGTTCCGTTTGATGGTGGGGCAAAGTCTATGTGCATAATCCTATGTGTTTATAAGATTACTGATTTCGGTTTTCAGATTCTCTTTCCTTTTACTATCCATCACACCGCAAGCAGATAGTTCTGAGTAAAGTTGTATCAGGTGAAGCAACTTTTTATAATCTCGTTGGTGTATTTGATAGAGTGCGTTAATCTGTTTCGATTGGTTGTTTATCACATCGGCATGATTGCCGAACTGCTCACTTAACTTTTTCAGTACGGCTGTTTGTCTCTCCTCACTGGCTTCCAGATGAGAGAGAATAAGAGCTTCTAAAGTTTTGCTGATAGCATCGAAGCGTAAAGCTATAGAATTTGTTGCCCGTATCATGGGATTCAGTTCTTCTTCCTCATAGTGACGGATAAAGCGAATAATATCATCCTGTCTCTTATTTATTTTCGCCAGTTCCGATTTTACAGATTCAGGTGCTTCGGATGGGTTGATATGTGCCTTATCTATATACCCGAACGCCAACTTTACAACTTCACTCTTTTTCAGTGAATAGCGTTTGCATATCTTCTCTACCAAAGCTGCCGTTTCCTTGTCTATGGAAATGGTAGTGAATATCGTTTTTCGACTGCTATTTGGCATGGTAATTACTTTTTTATAGAAATATGAATAGATAAATACCTGATAATAAGCATTGCAAAGGAAATGCTTATTACAGGTGTCATTACAGCGTGTTCTTGTAACACGCTAAAGCCGAAGGCTTTGCCCCGCAGGGCAAGAGGGAAGAACAGGACTTGTCCAGTTCCCTCTTGCTTCATTTAGCGAAATGAGCCAAGCCACAAGGCGAGGCGGTTTCTGCTAAATGAGGAGTAGTGGCACTTCATCAGGCGGTAACATTACCCACCTTGTTCTGCTTCGGTTTGCTTATTGAGTTGATTTTCCTTTCTGAACCGTTCGTAGGTCTTACAATCGGCATTTTCTTGAATAAATGTCCGGATGTCGGCAGCACGATAATAAGTTTTCTTTCCGATGGTAAAGAAAGGTAGTACCCCGCTTACCCTATAACGTTGAAGAGTTCGGAAAGATACTTTCAGAAGAAAGGCTAAATCCTGATTATCGAGTATCTTTTCATTATCATCAAATACTTTATCGGTATTGATTAGGGATTTTAAGTCTTTCCCTATTTCAGTGAGTTTCTTGGATAGCTTTTCCATCCATTTCTCAAAGTTTTCGTTGTCTATATACATTTTGCTTCATTTTTTTAGTGATACATCATGAATGTCAATCGATTGATGATGCAAAAATCGGCAGAATGGAGAATCAGAAAAAGAGGAGTAGTTACCTACTCCCCTTAAAATGAAATTCAGATAGTTGTAAATAAGAGGATTATAAAACCATTTTGTCTAATGTTTATTAGCTCGTTTACGGGCTTCTTTGTTAATTGCATTCTTTAAAGCATCTAGGGTTTTGGTCAGATTGAATGGTTTACGCATAAAGATAGCATCCAGTTTATCGTATATACTTCCAAATTTTAAATTGAAAAGGATTTCAAAACCGTGAGCTAAACGAACTAATGGGACGGGCTTTCCGTCTTTTCCGACTACTTCGCCTAAAAAAGATAACCCTATTACTATTTCAGCAATACCAATAATCCCCAAGTCCTTTGACTTAGGGATTACGTATAGATCTGATTCGAATGTTGGTGAGATAGGTGAATCAAATGATTCAGGATGCTTAATTTTTAGACTTAATAGTTCCAATTCTACATTGATAATAGCTAGCACTTTATGCAGATAAGAATATTTAAGCGCATTTTTCCCCCTGCTCGTACTGATATAGCTCTTTTAAGGGTGCTATCTCAATACGAGCGAGATTCAGCATCCGAAAGATCTTGGAGTTATCTTTTGAACTGCCAATTGTAGCTATGCACCTAATAAATTCGTCATAAGCGTCTTGCATTTCTGTGTCAGTTACTTTTTGTGAGGAATCAGTTAATAAGATGATAATCCTCGTTTTTGATAAATCATTCATAGGCATGAGTGTTTAATAATTAATGAGTATTAATAATCAGACTAAAGTCTGTTACATGTTGCTGAATGATTTCTGTATGTCTTTAAAAGATGAATCCAATTTTTATTGAAATAGCATTATGGCTTAGCTTCTCTGCAAACTCGGCTGTAAACAATGATTGCTTTTGCGTTTTTAGCTGTTCAAGTTTCTGGGATTCATATCCTAAAGCCAAGAATAACTTATTACTTTCACAGATTGAATATTCTATCCCGACAGACGGATTCAAATAAAAACCTCCATTAGCATTTTTATCCGGTGCAAAGCTATATCCAACACCACATTCTATATAAGGAGTGAATTTTCTAGGCTTTGTGATTAAAAATTTTGCATCGGCAAATAGCGGAATCAGAGCTTTTTCATAAATTGATAATCCTGTACCAATGCCGACTGAAAACCGTTTGTTAATTGCATAATAGCCTAGAGCTTGCCACGTAAACGGAGTGGCTGACGGCTCGTTCATGTCAATTCCTGTCCCTACACTTGTGGCAAAAGTGAAGCGTTCTGTCTGTTGTGCTGTTGCCATTACAACAGTGCAACTTACTATAATAAGCAGAATAATCTTTTTCATTGGATAATTACAGTTATACGTTTTACGATATGTAAAGCAGTTGTCAGCTCTGATGTATCTTTACTGACTTCTCCGGAACTACCATTAGGGCTACTATGCCCCACCAGATTTGCTTCAAATGATTTTTTGCCTGCCGATAAATCTACATTGGCAGCGTATACGATTGCTGGTTGTCCGCTTCCTTCTTTACCTCCAGAATAGTTGGCTTCTCCTTCTTTGGCTGATTTAGGGAAGGCTTCATTGAAATCAGTGGAATGATTTATTTCTATTTTTACTACGAATGTCTTTAATGCTGTTGTCGGATTTAGTTTAATATCAAAGCTTTCATGTGGGGTTGCTCCTGATATACCATCTGTTAATGGCTCTTTCTTTGTAGGCAAATAAAGTCCATCATCGTATTTAACTCCACGTGAATAGCACCAATGAGGTAAAGCTTCTTTTCGTCGGTTTCCTCCCGATGCTTGCCAAGATTGAGTGGCGATCTTATGAGTTACATAGACCGTTGAAAGATAATTCCCTTGTGTATCTTCCAGCCAGACAGCAATTTGAGGTGGGTTCTTTTTGTTGATACCTAAGAACAAAGGAAAGTCATGCAGCCATTGTTCACCCTGTTCAATGCATACTTTCACGTCTCCTTTCTCATACTCAATTAATTCCTGTTGGCAGGAACAAAGGCTGACAAGCCATAAATAAATCAATGTCAATCCCATTTTTTTCATATTAGTTTTATTAAATTGTTATTTTATTATTGTTACTAATCGGGAACATGATAGTCAAAAAAATATTAGACTAGTAATGTTTCAATCTTTTTACGGGGAGAATAAGGGATTTGCTTTGCATAACCAATTCTCATTATTAATGTTGGGTGTTCCTTATTGACAGGTAATTTCTCTCGTAAGTCAAATGCTAATACTGCAACTTCGCACGGCTGATTCAAGAAAGCATAAGAAATCCCGATCTCAGTTACTTTTAACAGAAAGCGTTGGAGTGTTCGCCCCAAGTTAATCCACTCTTCGATTGTATCTTGTTGTGTGGTGCATACAACAAAATGCGAGGAAGAATCTATTTTCTTTCTATCCGATTTGTTTTGCGCATTAGGTTTTAAGAATAAGTTAACTATGGGACGTGCTAATATTCTAGGAAGTGGTGGATTTCCGAAAACCAAATAACTTAGCCCGTTATGTGTAGCCTCAACTTGTTTATTATTAAACCTCATCCACGAAAGCAATTCATTCTTGAAAGCAATATCAGCCATTTGAATTTCATTCCCTTTCATTATATATTGGGTTATTGTATTTGCAAATGGCGTATTTATTTCAGTAAAGTAGAATTGAATACCATTTTCTTTTGGAATGGATTGAAGTTGTTGTAGAATTCCATCTGATATTTTATTGCCATTATAGATATTGCGGTTTGTCTGTCGTTTCTCAATTTGATGGAATAGGGAATCTCCAATTGTGAGATCATTTTTCGTTAATTCAAGAATAATCGCTTCTATACTGCATTCTATTATATGGGTAGTGTAACCAAAATAACTGGCAGCGATGCATAAGTTTTCAACAGCACAGCCTAAGCTAATAAATAGCTCACGATTGCTTCTATCAACGACAGGTAACGCTACCTCTAAGTTGGGGAGAACTGTAATAGTACCGTCCGTAATGTGAAACTTCCAAGGCTGTGTGTTATGTCCCGAAGGAGCTTTAGAAGCATAACTGGCTATTTGTATGAAATCAGTTTTCATCTTGAAATACCTTATTTATTAAAATTTCAATTCCTTCGTTTATCTGTTCCCATCCTGAATTCTCATTCAGAGGAATACCATTGTAAACCGGACAAAAATCTTCCAGCATCACCAGATAAGTAATTGATGCTGTCAGCATAGAGGCTATTGCTGCAATTTCCTTTTGGGGATGTCCTGTTAGTTCGCTTACTTTCTTTACAAGGTCTATTCCTACTTTTTCCCGTTGCTCTCTTAGCTTTACAATCATATCATTATTGCAAGATAATTCCCAGCGATAAAGCCTTTTCAAAGTAGGATTATTCCTTAATTGCTCAATCTGTCCTTGAAACATACTTTTCACGAATGCAGCTAGTTTTTCACGGCTGGGATATTCAAGTGGGAAATTGAGCCAGAAATCATGTTGCCGTATGTAAGCAGCCATAAGTCCCTCTACCGAACCGAAATAGCGGTATATCAATATCTTTGAAACACCTGATTGGGCAGCTATAGCGTTAATGCCGATTTTCTCGAAGCCATCTTCGGCAATCATTTTACCGATAGTATCTAGCAACCGCTTTTCGGTAGCTTCCCGATCTCTTTCTCCTGTTATGCTTTTTCCTTTCATTTTACGCATTGTTACTATTTGGGAACAAATATATGTTACTTATCGGAAACATGCAAATAATCTACTTGGTAAAATTGCGATGGTAGAAAGTTTTTTGCTATCAAGCCAATGCTGAACTTACTATGCCATCCTTAGACAGTTTAGAAAACGGCTCTTAATTCTTCCTTTATTTGCTGATGAAAATAGAATCACACGTTTTATAAACCATTAAAAATTGAAAGAATGGAAGTAGTAACCATTGAAAAGAAAACCTTTTCGTATGTCTGCGAACGGTTCACAGAATTTGCCAAACGGATAGAAAGTTTGTGCAGCACTCATACCCAGAAAGTAGAAAACTGGCTGGATAGTCAGGAAGTGTGCCTGTTATTAGGCTTTAGCAAACGAACGTTACAATATTACCGGAGTAGCGGACGATTGGCTTATTCTCAAATAGGCAGTAAGATTTATTATAAATCTGCTGATGTTGAAAGAATTATAGCAGACAGTGAAACACAGAATCAATCACCCAAACAAATTACGCCTTATGAAAAGAACTAAAGAAGATTATCCGTCTTTCAACCTGTTCTCCATTGTTGGCACATGGGAAAGCATTAATCTGAATCCTACAGTAATCATCTACCGGAATGACAACGATTATCTTCTCTCTATTATATATGTATCGGAAACCACCAAACAGGCTTCACCCGCTACTTATGAAATACAGAAAGAAGACAGTCTGTATTTTATAGCTCCTGTTCCTAAACGGATTTACATAGATTATGATCCAGCAAAAGACGTGCTTAGCCTTTCATCACTAGGTGACTATCTGCGTAACTAATTAATCAGCCTGCTAATCATATAACTGATTAGCCATCTGGCAATCTTGAAATCAATATTTCAATAAAACAATCTTTCAATCATGGAACTAATAAATAAAGATACACCACAAGTCAAAGAATTTATTTCTTTGCTCGATTCAATGCTGAAAGGCATTAAAATTATAGTAAAGCACTACAAGCCCCACCTGAACGGAGAACGTTTTCTTTCTAGCCATGAAGTTTCCAAGAAACTGAATGTCAGTTTGCGAACCTTGCAAGAATGGCGAGATACGGGATTAATCTCCTTCATCCAGATAAAAGGCAAAATCATCTATCGACAAAGTGATATTGATAAGTTGCTTCAAAAGCACTACTTTGACAGTGGGAAAGAATAACCTGCTACCCTCAAAACATTGTTTTTCGGAATTTAATTTGAATCATTGACTTTTCCAGTGAAGTATTTAGTCTGTGCAAGTCTTTGGATAAAAATACGCTCGGAATGAAATGTAGAGGAA
>ONZZ01001225.1_pt1 | contig 17281 bp, 15 predicted proteins | sample 1671101 | NCBI WGS metagenome assembly ONZZ01 (sample SAMN06348122, study PRJEB24527) | human gut metagenome | biome: human gut; feature: ankylosing spondylitis patient; material: feces | host: Homo sapiens | place: China | collected 2015-10
TTATATTTAATATATTAAATGTTATTAACATTCATTAATATATTAATAATTGCCTTTGTTTAATTTCAGGCTTAGTTCTTCTTTAACTTCTTAAATAAGCCTTTCTTAGCTTTCTTTTCTTCAACAACTATCTTGCCACCGCGAACTGACTTAATTCCGGTGATGTAGATACCACTTACCTCAGCCTTAACTTCAGCCTTGATAGGTATCTGTTCGTATACCTTAGGATCAGCCATAAGTGTCATAACCTTAGGACCAATCTTAGCTTTAACTACAGGAACTTTGCTTCTCTGAAGATACTTAGGTGTCTGTTCAAGAACAATCTTAGGAAGTCCTGCTTCTTTAAGTTTCATTTTCTTCTTGTCTATAATCAACATAGACATAATCTGCTTAGCGGCATCAATCTGTGCCTGATTCTCTGTCTGCTTCTTACGAAGCTTGTTACCAACAATAATAAGAGCTATTAAAGCAACAACGAGGATTGCTATAATAACTAATAAAACTATCGACCATACTGGCATATAAGTTCTCCTCCTGTATAATATACAAATAATTCACAATTCAAACTGAATTCACAAAGTTCATTATATCACGGAATATAAATAATGAAAAGAATAATATATTGAAAATGCGTAAGAAAATGTGTAATGCTTACACAAGATTCTGGTTCTTCTCATAAGTAGAAAGTATAATATCGTGTATATATGTTGCTACATTTTTCTTCTCATCAGGTGACATTAAGGACATATCTACCGGCGTTCCGAATTCAATAACAGTGTGGGCTTTCTTAAGGAAAGGCTTCTGGTCTTCAAATATTGCAGAAGTATTATTCTGTGTTACAGGAATAATAAGACTGTGTGATTTCTCAGCAAGCTTAAAGCTTCCGGCGTGGAATTCCATAACCCCCTCACCCTTGTTACGTGTTCCCTCAGGGAAAATAACTAAAGAGGTGCCGTCTTTAATATATTCAATTCCAGAAAGTATTGATTTGAGGGCTTCCCTTGCGTTCTGTCTGTCGAGTAAAAGACAGCGGATATTACGCATCCATACACGAAGTATAGGTACTTTTGCCATCTCCTTTTTGGCAACATAAGCCGCTCTTGTCTTTATATAAGTATAAGAAATAATTACATCAAAGAAGCCACGATGATTACCTACAAATAATACAGGCTTGTCTGTTGGAATGTTCTCAACACCAATAGCAGTCGTCTTAGTTCCACATACGAACAATATAAGCCTGAACATAAAGCGTGCAATCGCATCAGAAGCTTTCTCCTTAACAACAGGGTTCTTCTTTCCGATAAGCCATAAGATAGGAAGTGCAATTAAGCTGAATACTGCAAATATAAGCAATAACAGCACTACGATAATAAGTCGAATCATATAATCCTCATTTCTACAGATAATAATCTGTCGTAATAATTAATTAATATACGCTTTCGCGTTGTCTGAATAATATTTAGAACCATCATTAGTCATAAATACAGCCTCAATGCCTTCAAGCGAATTAATGAGTTTCATACCGTCATCAAGTCCTAATACAAAGCAGGTTGTGCTAAGACAGTCGCCAACCGTTGACTCACTTGAAATAATAGTCACATCACATAAGTTGTTGTCATAAGGGTAGCCAGTGGCTGGATTTAATATATGGTGGTAAAATGTACCGTCATCTGAATAGAAGTATCTTTCATATGTTCCAGATGATACAACCGAATAATCATTAATATGAAGTACTTCCATATATTCGCCGGTTTCAGTAAATGGCTTCTTTACCGCAATATTGAAATCTGAGCCGTTACGCTTCTGACCTATACATAATACATTGCCGCCAAGATTAATGATAGCACGTTCGACGCCATTATCAATAAGATAAGCTTTAATCTTATCGGCAATGTAGCCCTTGGCAATCGCACCAAGGTCAAGACAGTATCCGTCAGGTATCGATATGTGATGAGTGCCGTCATTGTCGGTGCTTAATGAAACCTTGGTATAATCGACATATGCAAGTGCATCTGCTATGGCAGAACTGTCAGGTACATCTGGGGTATCAGTATTAAAATCCCATAAACGTGACACGCTTCCTATTGTAATATCAAAAGCACCATAGGATAGCTGGCTGTAGTAAAGCCCAAGTTCAATAAGCTCATAGAGTTCATCACTTATAGCAGTTGTCTGCTGGGTGTTGACTTTATAAAGCTCACTTGTTTCAAGGGTTCTTGAGAAAATGTGTTCGTAATAATCACACAGGCCAAGAGCATCGGATAATACATTTTTATTGACATTAGTATAAGAGTCAATCTGTACATAAGTATTAAGCTTGTAATCAGTTACGCTTATAGGTGAACTCAGAGCAAGCTTCTTACTGTTACAGCCCGTCAGTGCTGACAGCATACAGTTTATAATAACAATATATAGAACTAAAGAAGCTGTCCGATGTCTTAGATGTGCAGGTTTTTGCAAAATTACTAAATTATTCATATTACTCCTTAAATAAGTTATACATATGTATAAAGTATATCAAATATTGAAAAAAATGTGAATTCACTTTTATTTTGTATTGGATTATGTTATAACAAATAAAGTGTCAAAAATAAAGAAATGAGGATATTTTATGAAAAAGAAATTAGTAAGCCTTATGTTAGTGGCAGCTATGACAGCTTCACTTACAGCATGTGGCTCTAAAAAGACAGAAGAAGCAACTTCTACAGTACATAAGAGCATAACAGCTGCAGAATATGATGCTGCTATTACATCAGATGCAGCAATTTATAAAAAAGCATTTACAATGCCTGAGTACAAAGGAATTCAGGTAACAGTTGATAAGTCAGTACTCAATGTTGCAGAAAGTGACGTTGACGATTATATCAATAAGAATATAGTATCAGCGGAAGCTACAACAGAGAATGTTACAAGTGGTGTAACAGCTGATGGGGATACAGTTATACTTGATTATTCAGGTAAGCTTGATGGCGAGGCATTCTCAGGTGGTACAGCAACAGATACTACATATACAATAGGTTCAGGTAACTTTATATCAGACCTTGATAAAGGACTTGTAGGACTTACAGTAGGCCAGGAATATGATATTCCTTGTACTTTCCCAGATAATTACACATCAGACCTTGCAGGTAAGAGTGTAATATTCACAGTAAAGGTTACAGCAATCCAGAAGACAACTTACCCAGAGATAACAGATGAATGGGTAGTTAATAACAAAGAAAGTCTTAATCTTTCAGGTGATACAGTTGCAGATTTCAGGGAAGAAGTAAGAAAGATAGTAGAAGCTAATGCTAATGATACTTATCTTAATAACACATTTACATCAGCATACCGGATTATAAGCGAGAATATCGGAGATGTTAATTATCCACAGGATGAAATAGATTCATTGGTAGAAGTACTTAATACTAATATTGAGAGTGAATTTAACACTTATGGTTCATACTATGGCATATCAGATTTAGATACATATAAGAAATCAGTATATGGATTTGATTCAATTGACGCATTTAATGAATATGCTACATCATCTGCACAGCAGTATCTTTTACAGAAAATGATAGTAACCATTATTGCCGCAGATAATGATATTCATGTGTCAGAAGATGAAATTAACTCATATGGTAACGATTTAGCTCAGTATTATGGTTACGATGACTTCAATGCAATTGTAGATGCAGTCGGCAGTGAAGTTGTATCAGAGATAGGTTATGAAATACTTTATCAGAAAGTTGTAGAATTTGAGTGCAGCCAGATTACAGAGGTAGAACAGTAAAATGAATGAATTGGTACCAAAGATATTTGATGTAATGAAGACATATTCCAAGGACCAGTTAGTAAAGGATATAGTGGCAGGGATTATTGTTGCGATAATAGCCCTGCCATTATCCATTGCACTGGCACTTGCATCAGGAGTAAGCCCGGAGCAGGGTATATATACAGCAATATTTGCTGGATTTGTTATTTCCTTCTTAGGAGGAAGCAGGGTTCAGATAGCTGGACCTACAGCAGCATTTGCTACAATAGTAGCTGGTATAGTTGCGAAAAATGGTATGGATGGACTTATAGTTGCTACAATTATGGCAGGTATAATACTTGTTATTATGGGGCTTCTTAAGTTCGGTAACCTTATAAGATTTATTCCTTATACAATAACTACAGGTTTTACATTTGGTATTGCTGTGACTATTGTTATAGGACAGATTAAGGACTTTCTTGGCCTTACTTATCCGGCAGGAACTGCTACAGTTGAAACTATGGATAAGTTAAAGGCGATAATTGCCAATATTGGAACATTTAATATAAAAGCATTAATAGTTGGTGCTGTATCACTTGCAATTCTTATTATATGGCCTAAGTTCAAGTCTCTTGAAAAAATTCCACCATCACTTATTGCGGTTATAGTATCAGTTCTTATGGTTAAATTCATCGGACCATTAAAAGATGTCAATACAATCGGAAGTCTGTATACAATAAAGAAAGGACTTCCAGGAGTGTCAGTACCATCAGTTAATATGGATATGATACTTACACTTCTTCCAGATGCTCTTACAATAGCGGTTCTTGCAGGAATAGAGAGTCTGCTTTCGTGTGTAGTATCAGATGGAATGATAGGTTCAAGACATAAGCCTAATATGGAGCTTGTTGCACAGGGAGCAGGTAATATCGTATCCGCACTTTTCGGTGGTATTCCAGCGACAGGCGCTATTGCAAGAACAGCGGCTAATGTCAAGAATGGTGGACGTACACCTATAGCAGGTATGGTTCACTCAGTTACACTTCTTATTGTGCTTGTGGTGCTTATGCCATATGCGGCCTGGATACCAATGCCAGCCATTGCGGCAATTTTATTTATTGTTGCATACAATATGAGTGGCTGGAGAGAGATGGTTAATCTTGTTAAGCACTCACCAAAGTCAGATACATTAGTATTACTTACAACTATGGTGCTTACAGTTGTATTTGACCTTGTTGTGGCTATAGAAGTAGGTATTGTTATGGCTGCACTTCTTTTCCTGAAGAGAATGGCAGACGTAACAGAAGTAAGAAGCTGGAAATATATCGGGGAAAATATTGATGAGAATAACGACCCTGAGAGTATTAATTTAAAGAAAGTTCCTGATAAGACTTTAGTATACGAAATAATCGGACCAATGTTCTTTGCGGCAGCGGATAAGTTTATGGATATACATATGGAGTCAGATGTAAAAGTAGTTATAATTAGAATGCGTGGTGTTCCAGCTATGGATATATCAGTATTGCGTTCGCTTAAGAATATACACAATGTATGTAAGAAGCGTGGTATAACTATGGTATTATCCCACGTCCAGGAACAGCCTAAGTCTATGATGGAGAAGGCTGGATTTGCGGCAGAAGTTGGAGAAGATAACTTCTGTGCTAATATTGATGCGGCGTTGGCATATGCACAGGAGATAGTGGGGTAAGAGCGGCAAGAGCGGAGCTGGCAGACGGACGGATGGACGGCGAAAGGCGGGACAGCCCCCTGCCGTGTGGAACTGCGGATAAGACAATTGGATATTACCGGGTGTTTCCGAGGGAGTGTTGTGGCGGTGGACGCACACGCTCATATTCGGCATCCTGCCTCAGTATTCGCTTGACCAGACCTCGTGTCTGGTCATTGCTGTTTATAGGGGCGGAAACACTGGTAATATCACAATTCTCTTATCCGCAGTGCTACGCGGCAGGGGGCTGTCCCGCTTTTCGCCTGTTCGTTGCCAGTTCGTGCGGGGCGGGGCGGGCAATGCGCTGTGCTGTTGCCCTTGTGGAAGGAGAAAAATGGTTATGGTGTATTTGTCAGGAAACTGCCGAGCAGTGTGGCGGCGTTGCCGCCTTCGATGGCTGTGAGTTCTTCTGGGGTGAGGCCGCTTGTCCTTAGGAGGTGGAGGGACTCGGACTGGTCGGACCAGGGGCTGTCTGTTCCAAAGAGAATGTGGTCAGAGCCATGTGTGCGGACCATCTGGACGAATTTCTCTTTGGAGAGGAAGTTGTTGTCCGGAGTGCTTTTTAAGACAAGTGCAGTGTCGAGCCATACATTTGGTGTTCCAATTAGCTGGTCACATACTTCGTCATACATAGACCAGCCACCCATATGGGCTAATACAAGTTTGTGTGGTGGGACTTCTTTTATCATATTGGCAAGGCGTTCAACGCTTGCCTCATCACAGTTAGGAAAGCTTATATCCATACCGCAGTGGATAGATACAATAAGGTCGTTGTCGTTTGCACATTCTATTATTCTAAGACATCTTGGGTCATCTATATTGGTGCGCTGGAATACAGGGTGAAGCTTAATTCCTGGAACACCAGCTTTGGCAAGGTCACTTATTATAGTCTTGTAGTCATCATTATCAGGATGAATTGTACCAAATGATATTATTCCAGTAGATTTAAAGGATTTATTAGTTTCTATGGCTATTTTGTTGATAGTCGTATGCTGTGACGGCTTTGTTGCTATAGGCAGTAAGACAGAGTAATCAATGCCAGCTTTTTTCATAGAAGCTTTGATAGAGTCTACACGTCCATCCAGATAATTAGGTATACCGCCGCTTTGAGCAAGTCGTCCTACGGCACGGTCCGCAATGTCATCAGGAAAGCTGTGAGTATGAAAATCTATAATCATAAATATCCTCATTTCTGCGCCCCAGTTATAAGTATAGCGTGTCGGGTGCGCATAACACTAATTCATATTTTTACCATTTAAGAACGCATTTAAACATTTAATAATTAAATGATAACATAATAAAAGGAGCAGGTCAAAACGCGCAGAACAACCTGCCTATATGGATTTCTTGTTGCATATTATGCGGAAAAACCACAGATAATTATTGTATTATACTAGGTGGTTTATATGCTGGCAATATGGATATAGTCGGCAAAAGAGAAGAATGGCAGAATTTAGATGACTAGCCTTTTTAAAATGTATAATTTTTCACAATTTTCACATACTACCCATACAACGCAATATATGGAAAATAGTTCGATAAACCATTGAATGAGCATAGAGAAACAGCGTGTATGGATTATGTTGAAAATAAGGAGGATTGTATGAAAGCCACTGGAATTGTTCGTCGTATAGATGATTTAGGAAGAATTGTAATACCAAAGGAGATAAGAAGAACATTAAGAATAAGGGAAACTGACCCTATGGAGATATATACAGATATGGATGGGCAGATTGTGTTAAAGAAATATTCTCCGATGGCAGATGTATCGGAATTTGCAGTAGAATATGCGGAGTCCATAGCACAGAATACAGGAATGACAATTGCAATAACTGATAGGGATTGTGTTATTGCGGCAGCAGGAACACAGAAAAAGAATGTACAGGGAAAGCATATTACCAAAGAACTTAATGATATTATGGATAAAAGGCAGAGTGTTGTAGCAAGTGCCAGTGAGAATGATTATGTAAAAGCGGTAACAGACTATGATTGTGAGTCAGAGGTGATAAGTCCGATAATATGTGCCGGAGATGTTCTGGGTATGGTTATTATGTTTGGCAATGACAAGAAACAGAAGCTTGGCGAGAGTGAGAAAAGAATAGTTAAAGTTGCGGCGGATTTTTTGGGCAGACATATGGACAATTAGCAGATAATTTTAATATAATAATATGATGTAAGGCAAAATACCATTTGCCATATACATCTAAATGCCAGAAGTTAGAAATATTGCACGGCTTCAGGCATTTACATATTAATATAAGTTAATTACGATTGGCAGACATTCCGGAGGAAGATTATGAGATTAGATAAATATTTAAAGGTTTCAAGACTTATTAAAAGACGTACAGTAGCTAATGATGCGTGTGATGCAGGCAGGGTAATGATTAATGGTAAAGTGGCTAAGGCATCAGTTGATGTCAAGGCAGGAGATATAATAGAGATATCTTTTGGTAACAAGAATGTTAAGGTAAGAGTTACAGACGTAAAGGACACAGTTAAGAAAGAAGAAGCTAAGGAGATGTTTGAATATATTTAATGATTAAGTATATTTAATGTTTGAGCATATCTAATAGTTTAATGTGTTTAAATAATAGTTATAATTAAGCATTTTTTGGCGTACCGCCTAATATATTAGACAGGTAAGATAAATGTATAATATATGGAGGCAGTTATGGACGATATTAAAAGGGTAAGACATCCTCATACAGTAAGAATGGAAGATAGAAAGAAGGCTCAGTTTACTGGTATTACTGACGTTATATCCTTTGAACCATCAAAGGTAATACTTGAGTCAGATTATGGCGTTATTGTTATAAAAGGGGAGTCACTTCACGTTAATAAGCTGTCAGTTGAGAAGGGGGAGCTTGATGTTGATGGCAGGGTTGACTCACTTGTGTATTCACAGAACAGCATAAGTATGAAAAAAGGCGACTCATTAGTGAACAGGTTATTTAGATAATTGTGAATACATCTTTTAGACATTATAAAGATTAATTAATTATATAAGTCCAGCAGTAGCGGGGAATAATGCTTATGTCAGGTGATATTATATGGGAGAGCGGCACATTTTTATATGCACTTTGGTGGGGAATGGTGCTCGCATTTCAATATGATACGATAAGAATAATAAGAAGAATAATAAGACACCGTCGTGTATTTATGATTGCTGTAGAAGATGTTATATACTGGATATATGTAGGAATACGGATATTTATTATATGTTTCTATGTTAATAGCGGAATTATAAGATTATTTATTGTAGTGGGGCTTGTGTGCGGTGCAGTTCTATATCTTAAGGCGTTAAGCGTGTATTACATAAAATATGGAGTAAGGCTTGTAGGAATTTTACTGAAACCATTGAAAATGCTTGTGTCTGTGATTAGAATAGTGTTGCAGTCATTAAGGAAAGACAGACCGAAGAATGGAGAGATATAGATGAGATTTGAGACAAAAAGAGAAAGGGAACAGCGAAGAAAAAGACAGAAACGCTCAGCAATTCTGGGCATGGTATTTGCTATGCTTGTTGTTGTGGGTCTTGGCGTGCTTTTATGGAATGGCAAGAAGAATATTGAAGCCAAAAATGTAGAGTACGAAAAGCAGATTAAAGAGCTTCAGGAACAGGTTGATGAAGAAAAACAGCGTACAGAAGAGCTTAATGAATATAAGAAGTATGTGCAGACGAAGAAGTTTGCGGAGGAGATTGCCAAGGATAAATTCGGACTTATATATCCAGATGAGATAATATTTAAAGGGAAGAAGTAACGTAACAGGGTTCGACACATTTTTTATATAACTGCTATTATAATGGTGTTCGGTTTAAGAAAACAGTATATTTAGACCAGAAATGAGGGGCTATGGCAGTTAAGAATGATGGATTGTGTATGACTTATACGATAAACAGATTGTCCGAAACAGCTAAGACGTTTCGCCGTCTGGGAGAAGCATATGAGTGTGCATCAGGTGATGAAGCACAAAGTCCCAGCTTTAAAAGACAGTTGTTTCTTGTTGCAGATATTCTTGAGGACTGCACGCTTATGCAGTTACAGGCAGATAAGCCGTCTAAGGGAATTGCAAGAGATATGGCTTCAAGGGCACTTGTCGCAGGAATAGTTATTAAAGATGTCAATATATTAAAAGACAAGACAGGCAGGAGTGAAGTTGTTATACTTGCAAGAACTCTTGGCAAGGGCTGTGTCGCAGAGAGAAAGATACGGAAAATAGTATGTGATGTTATGGGGATTGGATACTATTCAGACCATAATAACAGGCTTGTCATTAACGACAACTGCCAGCAGTATGTGTTTCATCAGGAGAACCGTTTCCGATTTTTATCAGGAGTTGCAAGAAAATGTAAAGAAAAAAGCGGCTTTAATGGCGATAATTTTATGGTATCAAGCCTGTCGTGTGGTAAAGTTGTGGCGGCAATTGCAGATGGCTGTGGAAGTGGCAAGAGGGCATTTATTGAGAGCAGAATGGTTATAGAACTTATGGAGAACTGTATAGATGCCGGATTTGAGGAGAAGACAGCCATAGATTTTATCAATACGGCATACATTAATTGCAGTGGCAAAGACAGTCCTGTAACTATGGATATGAGTGTTGTGGACTGCCAGTCAGGTATGATGCATTGCATAAAGTTAGGGGCAGTATCTACATTTATTAAAAGGGAGGGCTGGGTTGAGATAATCAAATCTTCCACACTTCCTATCGGTGTGCTTGAAAAGGTAGATTACGACTGCACAGCCAAGAAGTTGTACGATGGTGACTATGTAATTATGGTGAGCGATGGTGTGCTTGATAATCTTCCGTGTCTTAATAAAGAGGAGAAAATGGTAGAGATTATCGAGGAAGTTGTAATGAAAAAGCCTAAAGCAATAGCTGACGAGATACTTAGAAAGTCAATGTCATATAATAATTGTGAAGTATGTGATGACTGCACAGTGCTTGTGTTCGGACTGTTTGACACCTACAACAAATAAATATATAATTGGGCAATATTGCCATATAAAACAACAGGAGAAAGCATTTAATATGGATGTTAATAATATAGAGAAAAAGGTATGGGCATACATAAAGGCTAATAATATGCTTGAGGATTGCAGTAATGCAGTTGTCGGTGTGTCAGGCGGAGCAGATTCTGTCTGTCTTATGATTATGCTTAACGATTATATTATACATAATAATAAAGACGTAAAGCTTCATATTGTACACGTTAATCATGGTATAAGAAAAGAAGCCGCTGATGATGAGCAGTTTACAAGAAAGCTGTGTGAAAGTCTTAAGCTTGATTATCATTGCTACAATATAGAATGTGAAAAAATAGCAAGGGAGAATAATCTTACTGTTGAGGAAGCTGGAAGACTTGAAAGATATGATATATTTGACAAGCTTTCAAAGCAGTATGATAAGACAAGGATATTTGTTGCCCATCATATGAATGACCAGGCAGAAACGGTTATTATGAATATGGCGAGGGGTACATCACTTAAAGGAATAAGAGGAATTGTGCCGGTGAGGGATAACATATGCCGTCCTCTTCTTTGCATAACAAGACAGGACATAGAAAGCTGGCTTGTGCTAAGAAACCAGTCATTTGTGACAGATGTGACTAATTATGATAACGATTATACAAGGAATTCAATAAGAAATGTCCTGTTGCCATATATGGGTGAGCATATTAATAAAAATGTTGTGCAGAATATTGCATTTATGGCGCAAGAAGTAAGGGCGGTTGAGAATTTTGTTGATAAAGAAGCAGACAAGCTGTACAAAAGCTGTGCAATACAGGATGGTGCAGGGATAAGATTATCAGTTGAACAGCTTGGGCAGGCAGATGAGGTGCTTGGAAAAAGAGCTATATATAAGGCGCTTGTTAAGCTTGCAGGAAGGGCTAAGGATATATATTCGGTCAATGTATATGATGTATACAAGCTTATTAATCTTCAGACAGGAAGAAAGGTAGACTCGGTATATGGAATAAAGGCAGTGCGTGAATATGAATATATTGTGCTTGAAAGAAAGAACAGAGCAGAGAATACATTTTCTGACACAGCAAGTAACAGATATAGAGCGGACACAGAGCTAACAGCAGATGCAGGACTTGTAGAGGTTCATCGCATAGATATCACTAAATGTAGTAAAGATAGAGAAGTAATTGTTGATATAGATAAGACAGTATATATACCGGAGTATGATAAAATGTATTCAGCAAGTATCAAAATGTCCGTTTATGACAATAATGATAATGACGAAGAATTGGCGGAGAATGCTTCAAATGGTAAAATTTGCGTAAATAAATTGAATAACAGCTATACGAAGTATTTTGATTATGATAAACTTAATAAGTTACTTGATATCAGATTTAAGAATGTCGAGGATAGGATTGTGGTATCGGAAAGCGGTAATACCAAGAAGCTTAAGAAAGAACTGACAGACCGCAAGATACCTGCTTCACACAGAGATGAAATACTGCTTGTGTGTGATAATAACCGCGTGCTATGGGCGTGTGGTGTGCGCAGATGCGAAGATTGCAGGGTCACAGGCTCTACAAAGAACGTATTTAAAATACAGCTTATATTGAAAGAGAGGAATTAATTATGTCAAATAAGCACAAGATAAGTGTAATGATTTCAGAGGACAAACTTCAAGAGAAGATAGCAGAGATTGGTGCTAAGATTAGCGCTGATTATGAGGGTAAGGAAATTAAGCTTATATGTATTCTTAAGGGAAGCATATTCTTCTGCTGTGAACTTGCCAAGAGAATAACAGTTCCAGTAAAGATAGATTTTATGCAGACTTCAAGCTACGGAAGCGGAACAACTTCAAGTGGTAATATTGTAATTAAGAAAGAACTTGATGAGTCTATAGAAGGCGAACATGTAATAGTTGTAGAAGATATTATCGATTCAGGTAATACTTTATTCAGACTTATGCCTATGTTAGAGGAAAGAAATCCAGCAGACATATGTATATGTACACTTCTTGATAAGCCAGACAGAAGAGAAGTTGATATAGATGTTAAGTATAACGGATTTAATATTCCGGATGAATTCGTTGTAGGATATGGCCTTGACTATGACCAGATGTATAGAAATCTTCCATTTATAGGAGTTGTTCATCTTGATGATGAGAATTGATTATTACCTAATTACGAATATATGTAAGAATGGAGATTGATATGGATAATAAGAAAAATGTAAGATTTTCAGGAATGGGAATCTATATGATTATTGTGATTATAGCAGCGATGTTTATTATGTATGTTGCAAGAATGAATACAGGTACAAGCAATTATACTTATAACGAATTAGTTAACGATATCAGCAAGGGTAAGATAGAGAGCGTATCCATAAGACAGAATGCAGAAGTTCCAACTGGTGTTGTAACTGTTAAGGTGAGCGGTGAGCAGTCAGTTAAGAGTGTATATGTATCAGATGTTAAAGATGTAGAAGAACTTTTACTTGATAAGAATATAGAATATACACTTAAAGATGTTGCAAGACAGAGTGTTATGCTTACAACTATACTTCCATTTGGCTTAAGCCTTCTTGTTATTGTATTCATTATGATGATGTTTACAAGACAGGCTGGTGGCGGTGGTAATGCCAAGATGATGAATTTTGGAAAGAGCAGGGCCAGAATGATAAGCAGTGCTGATAATAAAGTTACATTTAAGGATGTAGCTGGTCTTCAGGAAGAAAAAGAAGAACTTGAGGAGATAGTTGATTTCCTTAAAGATCCAGTAAGATATACTTCTCTTGGTGCAAGAATACCTAAGGGTGTTATTCTTACAGGTGCACCTGGTACAGGTAAGACACTTCTTGCCAAAGCTGTTGCCGGAGAGGCAAGCGTACCATTCTTTAGCATATCAGGTTCGGATTTCGTAGAGATGTTTGTTGGTGTTGGTGCTTCAAGAGTAAGAGATATGTTTGAGGAAGCTAAGAAGAACGCACCTTGTATTATATTCATTGATGAGATTGATGCTGTTGCAAGACGAAGAGGAACAGGTATGGGCGGCGGCCACGATGAGAGAGAACAGACACTTAACCAGATGCTTGTTGAGATGGATGGTTTTGGTGTCAATGAAGGAATTATCGTTATGGCCGCTACTAACAGAATTGATATTCTTGACCCAGCTATATTAAGACCGGGAAGATTTGACAGAAAGATAGTTGTCGGCAGACCAGATGTTGCTGGACGACTTGAAATATTAAAGGTACACGCAGCTAAGAAGCCTCTTGGTGATGATGTTGACCTTGATAAGCTTGCAAGAACATCAGCCGGCTTTACAGGTGCTGATCTTGAAAATGTATTAAATGAAGCTGCTATTAATGCGGCAAGAAAGAAGAACAGATATATAACTAACGCAGATGTTGAAGAAGCATTTATTAAGATAGGAATAGGTGTTGAGAAGAAGAGTAAGATTATATCTGACAAAGAGAAGAAGATTACAGCTTACCACGAATCAGGACACGCTATATTATTCCACCTTTTACCAGATGTTGGGCCGGTTCATACAATATCAATCATTCCTACAGGAATGGGTGCGGCAGGTTACACAATGCCGCTTCCTGAAAGAGATGAGATGTTTAACACTAAGGGGAAAATGCTTCAGAATATCGTTGTAAGCCTTGGTGGACGAGTAGCGGAAGAACTCATATTTGATGATATAACAACAGGTGCTTCACAGGATATCAAGCAGGCAACACAGACAGCAAGAGATATGGTTACTAAGTATGGTTTCTCTGACAAGCTTGGTCTTATTAATTATGATACAGACAGTGATGAGGTATTCATCGGAAGAGATCTTGCACATACAAGACCATATGGTGAAGATGTAGCAGCACTCATTGATGAAGAAGTTAAGAGAATTGTAGATGAGTGTTATACCAAGGCTAAGAAGCTTATATCAGAGAATATGGACGTGCTTCATAGAAGTTCAGAACTTCTTCTTGAGAAAGAGAAGATTTCAAGAGAAGAATTTGAAAGTTTGTTTGAAGATAAGCCATATGGAGAGAGTTTATAATTAGGTATTAACAGAGATTTTGCAGTTAAAATGCAGTTAAATAATGGAAATGTATTTATACACAAAAAACATTTGGTAATAATTCACAAAAAAAGTTGCAATTTATTGTAAAGTTTGTGAACACTTATGGGGCTTTGTATGATATTATAATTAACGTAAAAACCCCCAATACATTATATATTTTTTGCTACACCCCATAATAAGTGAAATACCTTCTCCAAAAAGGACAGTCCCCCCAGACTGTCCTTTTTATTTGCACGAGTAACGATGAGAATGGATAATTTAAAGAAATCTTCCATCCTGCTTGCAGGAATGGAAATTTTTTAAATTATCTATTCGAGGAGCACCGCGTCATAGGTAAGAGCGTATTTTATAAAGTAAATAAATTACGAAGCAGAAACGCTCTTACCTATGCCATCGTTACGAGTTAAGAGAAGCCGTAAATTAAAGAAATCTTAATAAATATATCTTACAGTTGAATAAATACCCGTAATGATATAAAATTATATATGATTAATGTCAAGGAGTATTTTCTATGATAATAAGCGCAGGAGTTGAGAACCTTACATCATGGGAAAGAAAGCTTTTGTATATGTGTAATGCAAGACCAACCATTAATACAAGAGCTTTATTTTCTGATGCGACAAACGATTACAGATGTCCGGCAGAGCCTATGCCGGGTGATACAGTTAAGATACGATTAAGAACAGGTCGTTATAATGTAGACAAGGCGTATATATATGTTAATAATGTAGAATACCCTATGACAAAGATTAAGGCAGTTGGAGTATTTGATTATTACGAGGCTGAGATTAAAGTTAATAATGACAAATTATATTATTATTTCAAGGTAGAGACTGGAAAGGTTGTATGCTATTACAATCAGATAGGAGCTATTAAAGAACTTAATACTTATTATAATTTCCAGATTATGCCGGGATTTAAGACACCTGACTGGGCAAAGGGCGCAGTTATGTACCAGATATTTGCCGATAGATTTTGCGATGGTGATAAATCTAATAACGTGCTTGATGATGAATACAGTTATATAGGCGAACACGTCTGTCAGGTTAAGGATTGGGATAAATATCCAGCCAATATGGGTGTAAGAGAGTTCTATGGTGGCGATTTACAGGGCGTGCTTGATAAGCTTGATTATCTTAGCGAGCTTGGTGTCGAGGTTATTTATTTTAATCCGTTGTTTGTTTCGCCATCTAATCATAAGTACGATATACAGGACTATGATTATATAGACCCACATTTTGGTGTTATAGTAAAAGATGATGGGGAACTTTTAAAAGAAGGTGACCAGAACAATACTAATGCAACACGATATATTAACAGGGTTACAAGTAAGGAAAATCTTAAAGCGAGTAATGAGTTCTTTGCCAAGGCAGTAGAACAGATACACAGCAGAGGAATGAAAGTCATAATAGATGGAGTGTTTAACCATTGTGGTTCATTTAACAAATGGATGGACAGGGAACACATTTACAGTTCTAGTGATGACGATTATGCCTGCGGTGCATATGAGAAGTATGAAAGCCCATATCACAGCTTCTTTAAATTCTATGGTAATCAGTGGCCGGATAATGGTTCATATGACGGCTGGTGGGGACACGATACACTTCCTAAGCTGAATTATGAAGACTCAGATACACTTGAAAAGTATATTATAGATATTGGAAAGAAATGGGTATCTCCACCGTACAATGTAGATGGCTGGAGGCTTGATGTTGCAGCTGACCTTGGGTACAGCAAGGAATATAACCATACATTCTGGAAAAAGTTCAGACAGGCTGTTAAGGAAGCTAATCCGGAGGCAATAATACTTGCAGAGAATTATGGTGATTCATATGACTGGCTTCAGGGTGATGAATGGGATACGATTATGAATTATGATGCCTTTATGGAGCCTGTAACGTGGTTTCTTACAGGAATGGAGAAGCATAGTGATGAAATGCGCCCTGATTCATTAGGTAATCCTGATTATTTTTTTGGTGCTATGCACCATAATATGGCAAGAATGGGTGGACAAAGTTATTCTATATCTATGAATGAGCTTTCTAACCACGACCATTCCCGTTTCTTAACAAGAACGAACCAGACTGTGGGACGTACTGCAAGTATGGGAGCGGAAGCCGCCAACCAGAATGTTAACAAAGGTATTATGCGTGCTGCTGTCATGATTCAGATGACCTGGCCGGGTGCGCCAACCCTTTACTACGGTGATGAAGCTGGACTGTGCGGCTGGACTGACCCGGATAACCGAAGAACCTATCCGTGGGGAAGAGAAGACCAGAATCTCATTCAGTACCACAGAGATATTATCGCCATCCATAAGGAAGAAGAAGCTTTAATGAAAGGCTCCCTCAAATATCTTTATGGCGGCTTCAAAGTTCTCGGTTACGGACGTTTCACCGACACCGAGAAAATGGTTGTCTTAATCAACTCTGGTTTTGACGAAGCAAGAGTCAAAGTCTCCGTATGGGAGGTTGGAGTTACAGATGACGAAGAGATGGTAGAAGTCATCATGAGTAATGAGGAAGGATACACAATGGAGAAGAAAGTACATCCCGTAACATCGGGAGTGCTGGATATCACACTGCCTAGAGTATCGGCGATTCTTCTTAAAGCAGTAGAGATAGAAAAATAGTAATTTGTCGGGGTGAGTAAACAGACGAAGTCTGAGAATCAAATCATCTATATTTTTGATTTTCGTCACTACGAGAAGTCATCTTCTAAGAAAAGGCCGACATGAAAAGTTATTGATTTTGACTCAGTTGTACAAAAC
>ONZZ01001237.1_pt1 | contig 17138 bp, 24 predicted proteins | sample 1671101 | NCBI WGS metagenome assembly ONZZ01 (sample SAMN06348122, study PRJEB24527) | human gut metagenome | biome: human gut; feature: ankylosing spondylitis patient; material: feces | host: Homo sapiens | place: China | collected 2015-10
CTAACAACCAAGAATTTAGCTCTATAACGGGCTACAAAAATCACCGGACCCAAAATTAATTTATATTCGGAGACAAACATTTTAGTTCGAACCAAACTTGTTTTTTTATTGTTTTTTGTTAGGGAATTTCCCCCCTTTAATTATCGTCATCCTGTTTTACCTGCGGAATTATCAAGTAACTCCAATCTAGTTTTCAGCGATGCATTTTCCAAGAGCAACTCCCTATTCTCACGCTCCAGTTCTTTATTCCTATCACGCAAAAAAAAGACTAAATTATCATTATTATGCGTATTAGACATATAATCCGTGATTTCAGGAAGTTCTTCCACATACATAGTACCTTTACCGGTCATCAACCAGTCTGCACTGAGACGTGGATAAGCACATAGAATACGTTCTATACTATCAGAGTTCATAGCTCCCCTAGATTTTAATGCTTTTCCTATTAAGCCGTTTGACAGTCGTGCTCCAATGGTTATTTTGTTCGCATTCAAATCTTCAGCTTTCATAAACGCTTCTAGCCTATCTATAAAACTTTCTCTATTCATAGAAAATATTCTCTATTTAATTTGCCAATATAGAAATTACGCTATATATTTGCAACATCGTTTCAAAATCAATGCAACAAATGTACAACAAAACTAGAACATGTGCAATAGCGAAAAAACGCTATTCCTTTAAAAAAGGATATCTTCAAGTCTCATTAGAGGAAAAAGACAAGCTCAAAAATGACTTGAAAGTAGTACTGAATAACCCTTCAAGGTCATACTTCTCAAAGAAGCTAAATTCAGGGATTATAGATATTTCTGTTACCCTATTTACAGCAATTACGAATGTATTCCAAAAATACGGCATAACAGATTGCTGGACAATTGAAGAAATGTAACTATGAATCGAAACATCACACTAGCAAAACGAGAAAATGAAATAGCTGAATGCGTTGCCTGGGGAGGATCTTATAAAGAAACGGCCTCATTGCTTCAGATCAGTGTTCGGACTGTCGATAATACACTCCGCAGAATCAAAGAGAAATTGGGATTGAACAAGATCAATGAGATTTCGGCCTGGTGGTTCTGTACACATCATGATATCAGCTTTGACCTATCTCCTTTCGCAAGGAAGATTGTCGCATCAACACTACTCATCGTATTCCTAGGAGGTGAAATTGCAATATTTACTGACTCAACATGTACAGTCCGTCGCCCTCGCAGGAATCGTACAGAATACCGTACCAGAAGACAGGAAACTTCTATTAATCAACCATATATCATTTAACTAAATACGCATAAGGAATGCGGCCGGTGCAAGTCCGGAATTTTATTTATACATTATATTCTACTCAAGAGAATAGAAGTTTAATCATTCCAATTATTAATCATTAAAACACCGTGTTAAGGAGACACGTAGGGTATCCAGTCCCTGGTTAAGGTTTGTTACACAAAGATTGCCGGGTGAAATTCCCGGCATACGGGTAGTGGTGTAAGGTAGCACAACGGAGTTTTTCAGCATTTCTCCGATGATACGGGGTTCGATCCCCGAATACCCACGATTTCTAGTATTAATTTTATGGAAAATTTAGAAGAAGAAACAAAGAGAATTACTTCAGCAATGGTTCAAATTTCAGAGATTATCACAACAAGCGGAATGAGCGGAATTTGTATTTTACATAAGGGTAAAGGAAATGTTGTGGCTTCTCCATTACTAATACAAGGAACTACTTTTGATATCATACCGGCAGTTGTATCAGTCATGAAGAACCACCCAGTAGCTCGCGAAATATTACTTACAGCCTGCGAGTGTTACAAATGCCAAGAAAACGAACAAGCAGTGCCAAGAGATATGCCGGCTTATTTGAAGGGAATTATAGAAGATTTGTTTAGGAAAGGATAGAGCAAGCTATGAAAGTTGTACACTCTCCCAGCCCATCCACCAATCCGAAGAAAAGAGAGAAAATTAATCTTTTCGAGAATGATGCCCCGGAAGAAGTTGCAGCTCTATGTCAGCAATCTGCTCAGCAAGAATCAAACAAAATATTGTTAAGAATAGACGCCCGGACGCAAGTTCTCGTAGATCCTAAAGATGCGACTCTGGAACATGCGGAAAAACTACGGCAGCGGTATAAATTAGATTATCACCGCAAAGCCGTAGGAGGGCGTAAAAAAGGATAATACTATGTACGTAGACAATGACCATCGTGGTTACCTCACGATTAACGATATTCATCCTGAAGACGCAAAGCGCCTTCAACTTATTATTCAGCAAGCGGACAAGCAACTTTTATCCCATTCCATTGAAGTCCTTGAGAAACAACTTCACTCACAACTCATAGAACTTGTTTCTCCTATACAAAATAATAAACCATAACTATGCTTTTTACTGATGATGACATAAAGCGCATCAAAGATGCCTCTGCTAACCATTTGGTAGACGTAGTACAAGACTTTCAGAATCTTCGCAAGTCCGGTACAAGTTACGTTTGTGACTGTCCCGTCTGCAAAGCTTCGAAAAAGTTTAGTATCAATCCTGCTAAAGATATTTATAGCTGTTTTTCCTGCCATCAGATAGCTGGAGCAGGTGCGCTTGACTATTTAATGAGAGTTGAGAAAAAAGAATTCCCTGATGCTCTCGAATACTTAGCACACAAATTTAGCATCTTACTTGATCAACGTCCGGAAGATAAAAAGAAGCCGGTTGTTAAGATGAAAAAAGGGAGCAAAAAAGCTAAAGGGAATGATACAGATAGTTTTTGTGCTAAAATGCTTTCTGAATCAGGTCTGACATTTGAGGATGTTACTGCAAAAGTATATAAAATCGGCGATACTAGTTCCGTCTTTGAATTACGTACCTTTCGTCCAGGCACTATCAATGAAAATGGCGTCATCGATCCTAAAGGCGACGACGTGATCATTGAATACTATGATCTTGAAGGAATGCCGGTAACATATGCGCGAAAAGATCACCGGAAAAAAGAAACAGGAGAACGAAAAGAATATTTCCGTGTGCGATGGCAATTCCCGGATGCCCATCTTGATAAAGAGGGAAAACCTTATAAGTACAAATCACCATCAGGAAGCGGCACCCCAATCTATATTCCAGAAAAACTACGACGTTTATATAAAGAGAAACAGCAGATACACAGGCTTTATATTCAGGAAGGCGAGAAGAAAGCAGAAAAAGCTTGTAAGCACGGGATTCCGTCTATTGCAGTTAGTGGTATACAGAATCTCGGACTAAATGGCGCTCTTCCGGAAGATCTAGTCCGTATCATCACAACTTGTGGCGTAAAGGAAGTAGCTTTTATCTTCGATTCAGATTGGGACGACATAAGCACAAACGTCCGTCTTAATGATCGAGTCGAAAAGCGTCCTAGTTGTTTCTTCTTCGCAGCCCGTAACTTTAAGGAATATATGCGCACCTTAAAAAATCGGAATATTTATGTTGAAATTTTCATTGGACATGTCCAAAAGAATCCTGCTGGAGACAAAGGAGTAGACGATCTGTTAGCCAATAGTCTAAGAGAGCATGAGGACGAGTTAGCTCAGGATATAGATTATGCTTGTAACGAAAAGAAAGGCCTAGGGAAATACATAGAAATGTTCAAGATAACAACTTGGACAGATCATAAGCTGCAAGAACTTTGGTGCTTGCATGCACCTGAAGCATTCGCCGAACGCCATAAAGACATACTAAAGAATCTTCCGGAATTCGTATTCGGAAGGTATCGTTGGAAATTTGACGATTCCGGTAAATTTGTCCTCGCACAACCTTTTGATGATGACGAAAAATTTTGGGAAGAAGTTGAAAAAGAAAATCGATCCGGGCAATCTCGCATCGAATACCAGTTCTGCTATGTCAACTCACATAACTTCCTACAAAATCGAGGTTTTGGACGCCTCCGAATGCTGGATAAGTCCTACCGCTTTATCCAATTGGATCCTCCGGTGGTTCGAATGATCGAGGCATCAGATGCACGCGACTATTTATTCCAATTTGCTAAGCATTATTGTAAAAAGGAGGTTAATGAAATGTTGATTAAAGGCGTTTCCCAATATGTAGGACCGGACAAATTATCACTATTAAACTTCATAGAACCAAACTTTATCAAACCTAACCGGGAAAGCCAATTCTTCTATTTTGATAGTAACTGCTGGTATATCACGAAGGATCAGGTTTCGGAGATGGGATACGAAAACATAGCACATCATATTTGGGAAGAACAACGGAAGCAAATAAAAGCCAAGTATCTCAATGCCCCCTTGATCACTTTCAGTGTTGACTCAAATGGGCAATACTCATACGAACTTTCAGAGGATGGTAGTAAATGTCATTTTCTCCAATTTCTTATCAATGCCTCAAATTTCACATGGCGCAAATCTCCGGAAGAAATGGAACCTGATGAAATCATTGAAAACAAGATTCATTTATTGAGTAAACTATGCGCCATCGGTTTTATGGCAATGGAAGCCAAAGACAACAATGTCGCTAGAGCTGTTGTCGGCATGGACGGAAAACAATCCGAAGTTGGCGAATCAAATGGACGTTCAGGGAAATCACTGCTTGGCGAACTAATGAGACATGTTACTCCTACAGTTTACATTCCTGGTAAACGGCAGGATATATTCAATGATCAGTTTATCTGGAATGACGTACAAGAAAACACAAAGATAGTTTTCATAGATGATGTGCTATTGAATTTTAACTTTGAGTTTCTTTTTCCGAACATCACCGGAGACTGGAGTGTAAACCATAAAGGTGAAGGCAGGTTTACTATCCCCTTCTCAAGATCCGCCAAAATCTATATTGCAACAAATCACGCACTAAAGGGATCCGGATCCAGCTTCAATGACCGACAATGGCTACTTGCCTTCTCTGACTTTTATAATGATAGCCACAAACCTGTTGATGATTTCGGTACCCTATTTTTCTCGGAATGGGATTTTGATCAATGGAACCTTACTTGGAACTTATTGGCAAACTGCATCCAGCTCTATCTGCAGTTTGGAGTCATACAAGCTCCAGGCGAGAGACTCGAACAACGGAAACTCCGCCAAGAAATGGGAGAAACTCTTATATCTTGGGCAGATGAATACTTTTCAAATGAGGATCATTTGAATCGGCGTCTTATCCGTAAGGACCTATATGATGCTTTCTGTACATACGATCCGGCACAAAGGAAGTTCATCTCGCCGACGGCTTTCAAAAAGAAATTTATAATGTACTGTGAATGGAAAGGATATATTTTTAATCCTCATAAATACGATAGCAAGACCGGGAATCCATTTCAGATGGATAAAGACGGACGACCTATCATTGACGACAAGGCTGGAGGGATAGAATATTTCACAGTTGGCACTGGAACTTACACTGGTGACAGTTATTCAGCTGATGTCAGCTTTGAGGATGAACAGAAACAAATAGACTTTTAAAAAAAGCAGTGACAAATATGGGGAAAATATTACTAAATGAGGTATTATCTCATACTGATAAGTTAAAAGAGGAAATCAAGAAACGTTTAAAATGTGAGATTATCGATTTTGAGATTGTAGAATATGAGTCTGGAGAAATAGGTGTGCATTGGAATGCTACATACAAAAGCGAAGCTTCATACGTGGATATTCCATATAAATGGATAGTGGCAGGTATTCATTGGGATGAAGGACTTATTAGCATGTATGCAGGCCCAACTGACTTTTTAGTATTTACAAATAGAAAGGAACTAAATAAAGCGGGATTCCCCGTTATTAATCACTTATAAAAAACAAAATCATGGAAACAAAGATTATTGCAAGAGTGAACAATGTGGATATCATGTCTACAAGTGATGAACAATTAGTGGCAATCCGTCCAATATGTGAGGCTTTGGGGATTGATGCTAATGGACAGAAACAGCGTATTGAAAGAGATGAAATTCTCGGTTCTACCGCGTGTATGATACACGCAATTGCTGCTGATGGTAAAGACCGTGAAATGTATGCCATCCCTTTCCGATATGTGTTCGGTTGGCTTTTCTCCATTGATATCTCAAAGGTGAACGAGGAAGCTCGTGAATTCGTGATCCGCTACAAGCAGGAATGCTATGACACTCTTTACGAGCACTTCACCGAACCGCAGACCTTCCTTAAACAGAAACAGGAAGTCATGGAAAAGAAAGTGACGGAATACCAGGAATATCAGCGTCACTTCAAAGATGCTCAGAAACTGATGAACGAAGCAAAGGCTGATCTTAACCAAGTGATGAAACTCACCATTGAAGACTGGAGAGCAAATAACCGGCAGCTCAATTTGCCATTTTCTACTGAATGAGTAACTGAAGAATAAAATAATCCGGGCAGAATGAATTACTATTCAAAAATAATCACTATGTTTGCACTGTTCACGCCAAGAACAGTTATATTAGTTTATGTTAGAAGGTGTTTTTTATGCCCTAATGGAAGCATTATATTTTTTAATATAAGGCTGTCAAATCCCATACTGAAGCATCCTTCTATTATAGACTGTATGTTTGTTCTTGGCGGAACTGGGAGGCGACAGCCTTCTTTATATATATACATTTCAAATTCATTTCAGTTATGCCAAGAACAAATGAAATTTGCAATGCTGGGAATAATAGTACCTGTACAGCAACGTCCACCCACGAAACGGGTAGTAAATCTCTTATCGCCCTTACTGGTAATCCTTACGCCGACCTTGCCGCCTACGGCATTAATCTCCACGGATGTACTATCCGCTATTTACGTTCAGCTAATCCCAAAGGAAACCTCATTACCGGACGGTTCAATATCTCCGGCCGAGAAGAGACTGCCGGAGCAACTTCTTATGAAGCCCTTATTCTCTTCCTTGTGCAGAAGAATCATGAACACCGCCAATATGTGGCAGAGTGCCAACAGCGCAAGCGTGAGCGTAATTATGCTTCATGGTTATCACGTCATCCAGAGATGGTGTTCTATAACCGCAACGTCACTTTCATGTGAATTTAGTTTTCATACTGCGGGTAACCGCCACTTCTTGCATGGTCCGCCATTAGTGCAGGCCGTGCAGGATATTTACACCCTAAAAGTTAATTTAAAACAAGAATAGAAATGAGCTTATGGAACTAACTGAATTGCAATGGGCTAAAAAAGGCTTTGTACTTAATATGGATGCTAAAGGTGAAGAAGGCTGGAATAACAATTATTACCGTTATCGGGTTATTCGTTTCACTGAAAGTGAAGTACATGAAGATGTTGTAGCTGCAAAAGCTATTGTATTAGCCAAAAGGAAGAAGTACCGGGATGAAGCCAAGAAACGAGAACAGAAGCGAAAAGAAAATGCTGAATACCGGGAAAAGATGAAAACTAGCTGGCAATGGTTACAAGAGGGAAGGATACCTAATGACAATGCCAGATGGGAAATAGGTGAGGAACTAAATAAGATATTTCATACATGGACTTACGGAAGCAATTACTGTTATTGTCATGAGAGATACACCCATGAGCCTAAAGATGATGAAGAGCTTGAAAATGCTATATCTGAATCTAAACGTGAATATGCCAAACTTTCTAACGTATAAGAAGAATAGAAAGGAGCCAATATGCGTGAAGATATAATGTACGTTATCGTTTATCCTGATGGCCTTATCGTAATGAACACACAAAAATATTACCGAAGGTTCTGTATTAAAGAATGGTGTGAAGGATGCTCCCGAACATGGAAACAATGGTATAAGATGGGATATCGCTGTAAAAAAGTGAAAGTAACATTTGAAATAATTGGTTAATAACAAATTAAATATGAGTAAAATTGAATTTCAAGACATAAGCGACATCATTTACGCATTATGTATAGGTCGTGTTGAAGTGGAAAGTGATTTGAAAGAATCTATAGAAAAAGAGTATAAAGAGGTCGAAAAAATGAATAGAGATAGGCTCGCAAATATTCAGAAAGGGCTAGATGCTGTGGACAAATTGAGGAAAGAATTGTCACTTAAGGATGATCCTATAGTAATGTCAAAGAGAGCCAGATATTAAAGATTAATTTAATACAAGAAAAACATGAATAGAATAAGATGGTTCGTCATCGGACTCCACCTATATGTATTTCCGCCAGAACCGGAAGTAGGAGACATCGAGGCTTTACACAACTGGATCCCACAAAAAAAAGGAATCATTGAGACGCTAAAATTCAGGTTTCACACCGGTATTTGGAGCTATACAGCAGGGAATATAAATTATCAATTTTAATTGCACTATCACTATTCTGCACTTAAGCATGGGAACCTATCAAGAAATATTAGACGAAGTTCTTCCTCTATACCGGCAAGATCCGGAACGCTTCATGCGTTTCTATCACGCCGTCAATAACATTCTTGCTACAATACCTGAAGGCAAGAGTATTCTTATAGCTGACCATTGTAAGCCTGCATCACGTGATCTATTCATTAAAATAGCTTGTATGTATATTATTGAAGAAACAACAAGGAAAGATGTCTTGGATGACTTTTTAGAGTTTTCTGACGATTATAGCAGCATTCGGCATGTGCCTAAATTAGTGCCGGCACATGTCCGGCCACACTTCTACTCGAATCGAAGATGAGTAGATTATCCCAATTTATTACTCTGTAAAGATACTAATTTTCACTGATATACGCAACATTATGACAATAAAAAAAGAGAATAAAATAATGGTAGTAATAGCCCCATCGAGCGATGACCGGGAACTATTCATTTCCCGCCTGGCCGTTCGGCTAGGTTTTGCCAAAGTCCCTTCGGATGCTAAAAAAATCATCCGCAAGGATATCTATTCCTTTGACCTGCCTACTGCCTACTTCATTCTCTGCAGTAACTACAACTTTCGCGGCTCTGTCATCACGACACAGCGGCTCTACGAGCTTGCCGCAAGGGGTATCTGTGTAGTCGTTGGCGTCAAGTCACTACCGCGTGAGTACGAATTGATATCGCAAGTGTTTTATCCTGATGATTTGCGCTAACATAAGTCGAATCATTTATTGCCCGGTGATGCTTCTGTATTACCGGGCTTTCTTTTTCCGTTCCCCTCGCCTCCCCTTCATTCATCAAGAACGTTTTGAACAAATGTGCAGGGGGAGAGGCGCCAAGCGCAGACAGGGGGACATATATATTTTTTTTATTTTTCTTTCTTTCTTAAAAATACCCTATCTAAAAATAAGGGAAAATTTTGTGCTTTCGTGCAGACGCCCTTTTTTCGGCATTTATTACATTATAAATCAGATATTTAAACACCGCACGATTTTCGTACAAAAACGTACGACTCGTACAAAAACGCACAAAAATGCATTTTGTACGGAGTACGAAGATTTTGTGCTAAAAAGTACACTATTTCGTACGCCCTTAACTATCTGATAAACAACACATAAATAGAAAGCATAGCTCATTTAGCACGATTGCACAAAAAAATAGTACGGTATCAGCAAGGGTTATATGTACAATACCTCGTTTTTTTATTGATAAAGGCAAGGATTACTCAGTTATATTTTGTACATTAGCTCCACACCTAAACCACTATGCTTTATATGATTACTACTAAGATTGAAGTTCCACAGCATCTTAAGGAGTATCTGATCGGAAAGTTCTGCAATTTGCAGGACTCTCCGATTCGCTTCCCGGATAAAACGGATATCTACCATTTTATCTACGATCTGTTAGAACGTCGTCCAGCCAACATCTTTAAGGATCATGGTAATCTCACCATCATCCTTCCTGAACGTACTACCGGGAAGGATCCTAAAACTTACAATTACCTGGGAATACGTTCACAGATAATTCTCATTCGCAAGATCGACCGCATGCTATGGGCAGAGGTGCATGATTACTTGGATGAACAAAAGCACACTTACGGAATCACCTATATCGACGGGATACACAACTTCATGACCTGCTATGGGATTGATTCTATCAGCGAAGATGCATTCAAGAAGAATTATTATCGATGGAGGGCTAATCTTCGACGAAAAGAGAAAAAAAGAGGCTATCACCGCACAAAAACATGACCGAGCAAGTGTAGTTAATTGTCCCTTTTTTGATCAAAAAATGTTCTAAAAATGCGTACTAATTGAAAATCAATAAGTTATGAATAATATCAATAATATGGGAGGCATATTATTTGCCGAAATCCTGAATACAGACGAAATAGCCCTGTTTGCAGTACATCAGAACCAGGCATGCATCAGAAGCAAGGAAGGACACGACTGGTATCCGCTTCCAACGCGAGGAGTCATTGAAGCTCCAACTGTCGCTTCCGATGATACTAAAGACGCAGGAATCACATATAAGCATTCAGCGACCATCCAGTTTCCCCGATCCGCATTAGAGGGGAATACAGCAAACGAGCTGCGCAATAAAGTTCAGACAGGCTGTGTTCTACGCTGTCAGGACACACAGGGACACAAGTATATCTATGGCACGAATGAATACCCACTCCTCGGAACCTTAAACCTGATTATAGGGAAAAAGGTAACCGACTTCACCGGATATGAGCTGAAACTTGCCGGGACCTCATTACATCCGATGCTCTCCTATATCGAAATTTAACCGTCCTTCTGCACCCTCACTAATAGGCGTATCATTGCACCAAAATCAGTGCAATGAGCCAAAAACGTATCATTCTTTCCGATTCATCGCTTAATCGTTACGGTTACCGGGTCCTTACCTCTGGAATGCTCCTCGAAGCATTCAAGAAGAACCCGGTGATGCTGTATATGCATTTTCGTGATGAAGGATCTCCCATTTGGGGAGAAACTAAAGCTATCGGGCATTGGGAAGATATACAGCTTGAAGGCGATGTACTTTCTGCCATTCCTGTTTTCGACAAGGTTGATCAACTATCTAAAGACATTGCCGCAAAATACGAGGCAGGGACTTACAACGCCGCAAGTGTCGGTATCCGCATCATTGCTACATCAGCCAACAAAGACCTTTTGGTACCTGGTCAGACTCGTGAAACAGTCACAGAGTCAGAGCTGATGGAAGCATCCATCGTGGACATACCGGCAAATTCCAATGCCGTTCGCCTCTATGATCGTTCCACATCCGTTCTTCTGGCAGCGGGTATGGACACGAATTCCGTGCCAGCATTATCAACAACTTCATTCAAAAACAAAATGACTCTAAAAGAATCATGGTCAGCTTTTTTATCTTTTCTGAATATCAGTCAAGATAAGGCAGTAACGACCGAATTATCAGCAGAGAACCTCGACTCCCTGCATAATGAATTCACACGTCTGAAATCGGATAACAGTTCTCTCGTACAAGCTAAACAGGAGATCGATCAGAAATTATCTGATGCGACTACTGAAATAGCGACTCTCAAGACAACAGTAAGTGAAAAAGATCAAGAGATCGCTAATCTGAAAACCGAGGCAAGCGGCAAGGATTCAGAGATCACTCAACTCAAAGAACAAGTAGCCAATCTAAAGAAAGCTCCGGCACCGGGTGAACCAGTTCCTGCCCCAAAGGGTGAACCTGCCGCAAACGGAGGAAAAGAGGAACTGGCTGCCTACTGCGAGGAAAATGCCGGCAATTATCAGGGAATCACAGAACGCCTGAAGGCTGACGGACTCCTTTAATTTACTAACCTACCTTAACTATTTAAAGAATATGTCTCAAAAATTAATTGACGTATCGAAACTGAACCAAACCTTAATCACATATGATAAGGCGCTTCGCGCTCTTCCATTTGCTACCCTGCAGGAAGTTGCCGCAAAATTGGGATTGAACGTGATGGATCTGCAAGGTAAACATGCCTTGATCAATGAACGCCGTCGTGCCGGCGGAACTCAGTCTTACAAGATTGGTAAGAACTTCCGGCTGGTTGATAAGCTGCTCGGCTATGAACCTTCCGTTATCGAACCGAAGGATGTTGTATGTATCACAAAGGAAAACTCTCAAAAATACGATGACGGTGAACTGTTGATCGTAGGAGGTCAGCCAGTCAGCAACATCAACAAGAAACATCCTCTTGAAACACGTGTTGCCTTCACATTGGTAAAATCTCATGTTGAAGATGTAGTATATACATTGTTTCATGCAGAACGTGATGAAGACTCAACTTCACCGTCAGGTGCATTTGATGGTCTGTTCACCAAAGCCGACATGCTGATTACAACAGGTGATGTCAATGCTGCTCGCGGCAACTTTGCCCCATCAGGTCTTTTTACTTTGCCTACAAAGGATACAGACTCCGCCGCTTATGAAAATTTGGTTGAATGGATTGGTGGTGCCAACACTTACCTGCGTTCCTCCAAGTCAGGAATTCCACAGTTACTTTGTGCCGAAACAGTCTTGATAGCTGCACGCTCTGCTCTCCGCAACAAACTGAGTATGCAGGAATATCCTTCCATGCAACGCATGATTGAACTTTTGCGTGAAGACGCAATGTGCCCTGCGCTTGAAATCCTCTCTCACGAAGCATTGGGACAGGGATCACGCTTGGTTCTTCAGAAGAAAGGGAATATGGATGTTGCCTTCAATACCCAAGCCGCAACCAAGTTCTGTCAGATCCGTGATATCTACGAAGATCCCAACGAATGGCAGTTCTGGCTGCAAACCGGTTATGACACCCGTATCCGCGACTGGCATGAAAAAGTATACCGCTGTAATGAGCAAAAGAATGAATCTCTTGACCTCGCAGGAGACTATTGCAAGACCGGAGGCGTACAAGTTAATATCACAGGAACGGAGAATGCCGCTTGGGCCATCAAAGGCAAAGTTGCTGAACGTAGCAATGGTCAATGCATCATTGGTCTGACACCCGGTAAGTACACTATTGAGTTTCCTGCTGTAGACGGTAAGCCTAAACCTGCCGATCAGGAAGTGACTGTAGTGGAAGGCGAGGTAACAACCGCAACCGGTGCTTATACCTAAACTGAGATAAAAAATGAGCGGCCATTTTTGGTCGCTCTATCCTATTCACTCTTAACAATTACACTAATGAAAAAATATACTTACCTAATTCTCTGTTTGTTATTTGTGGCTTTGGTTATTGCAATCCCGGAGCTGTACCCTCAGACATGTCATCTTGATGGAAATACATTGACCATGTTGGCAGCTGGTCCGGCCTTCGCACCGCTGAAATGGAATGTCGGTCAAAATAATATGGGTGGATATAAAGGACGGTTACTGTTCGTCCCATTTGATGCACCCAATACAGTACCCACCGTTCCGGATCCCGGCAAAGCAGCAGACAACGAGGCGTTAGTGACGGCAGCCGGTACATTTGCTTTTCCTGCAGAAGGGACGTATAAGCAACCTATTTATCTATATAGTACAGACGCGACAGTCGAATATAAAGCGGAGCAGCAGGGAGAAGTTGACGGGATCAGCTATAAACAGACGCTAAGTTTCTTCTTCCCTGGTAATACCCCTGAAATGCATGCGTTCAATGCATTGGTAAAAAACACAGCAGGCTATTACATCTTTGAGGATTCGGACGGTAAACAAATGATCATGGGACAACCGGGATTATACGCTTCTACCGCTCCTTCCTTCAATGGAGGTAAAGCAAGAGGTGACCGTCGCGGTACCACCTATACGGCTACCGCCGACTCCAATTACTCTGCGATCTTCCTTGAAACTCCCATAGATATGGAAGTGACAGGCGGATTTAAACCAGCTCCCGCGCCAGAATCATGATCAGACAAGAACAACTCAGCCAATGGTTAGGAGACCGTCAGCGCAAATATGCTGACGGCCTGGTTCTTTTCAATGCTCTCGCAAAGGAAGCTATGAAAAAGAAATTTGCTGCTTACCTGGCAGCAGCTCCGGAAGATCCCCACATCTTTGATCCGCATTTCACCCAACTCGTTAATTGCTTGTCCAAACTCGACAAGGAGATTAAATTCTCCCCTTCCTTATATCCTGCCGCAATGGAAGAAATTGTTGTAGTAAAGACCATGAGCGAGAATGATCGAAAAAAAACGATCGAATCCAAGCAAGCGAATATCGCCTCCCTGGAGGAGTTGGTCAATAACCTTCGATCACGAATTGATAGTTTGGAGGACGACAGTGAAAGTCACGCTGATGAACTTGTTTCCCTTCAGGAACAGTTTGACGAGAAGATGTCAGAGCTATCTGCCTTACAGAACGAAGTGAACGCTCTGAACACACCAGGCGTCAAGATCATCACAGAAGAATCACTCAGCCCATCTATTCGCAAGGCTTATGCCCGTATCAAGGAAATCGCACCTCTATATGCAAGCCTGCATAACGATGTAGCTAATTCGGAGATCCCGGCAGAAGAACGGCAGCCTATAGCCGAAGAGCTCTGCAAGCTCGATGACGAACGCCGCCGGCTTTGGAAACAAATCGATGCCTGGGCAGAAGGGAAAGGTGAACTGAGCCTTAAAGAGAAACGACCGGTATACAGTGAGAATGGTGTAGTACGCGGTATTGAGATCGCCCGTCAGATTAAACGTCTGAAACAAAACATTACTAACAGCCAATCTGCTGCTAACCGCGCCGAATCTCAAGGTAAAAAGACTGTTATGCAAAATGCCTTAGATCGTGTTGCCGGCTACCAAGAAGAACTGGCAGCACTGGAAAAGGAAATTGCGACGCAACAGAACGCAAGTAAGGAATAACATCAGAGGCATTGCCCCTGGACCTATGAACAGTTCATGCACAAGCGAGGGCGATACATCTAGTGTTGTCCTCGCTTTCGTTTGAATACAACAAACCACTATAGTTATGCCTAAGAAAGATCCCACATATGACCGGATAGAACGTGCCTTGTTCAAAGACAGAGAGGAAGCATCAAGCATCCTGTCCCAACGGGAAATGGAAATCAAAAAACGAATGATGCTATGTGTCAGCAAAAAAATGGAAGATCCTCTGATCCAAGACACCGAACTTGTCAACTTCCTGATGAATGGATGCGGAGGTAACACAGATGCCGTATCACAGTCACAAGCATACCGGGACATCGGCATGATCAACAGATTAGTTGGCAACATTCAACTGGCCGCAAAAGCCTGGTATCGGTATATGATTGTCGAAGGCGGGAAAAAAGCCTTCAATATGGCAATAGACAAAGAAGATGCCAAGGGAGCAGCTGCAGCATTGGACAAGATAGGTAAATACACTCGCTCGGACAAAGAAGATGAGAAATTCGACTACTCCCAGCTCGTTCCTCCATCATTTGAGCCTTCAGATGATGTTACCCTTCTAGAAGGTCTGGAACCTATTGAAGACCTTGAAGGAACCAGGTCAGAAATGCGAAGCAGATTCAAAGGTATGTTGAGCAAAAAAGCGGTGGACATTCGTCCCATCGAAGAGGAGGAAGAAGAATGAGTACCCACCTCTCTCCTATCTTATCTGCCCGTGAACGTCGCAGAAAGCAATATGAAGTCGTTGACAAATTCTTCAATAAGATGCAGCGCCAGGCGATGGCCATCAACGCACATGACGAGTATATAGTCGCATCACGTGGTACCGGAAAATCCGAAGGTATTGATGCCCGAATTATCCTTCGGAATGTATGGGAAATGCCGGGATCTTTGGGTGGTCTCATCTCTCCGTCATACGCCAAGGCATGGGGAAATACTCTCCCGGCAATCTGCAAGGCTTTGGCTGAATGGGGATACATTCAAGGCATTCACTATGTTGTTGGTCACAAAGCACCGGCAAGCATGGGATTCGCCAAACCAGTCCGTCCCGTCCTAGGTGAAGGCTGGAGCAATACATTCCATTTTTGGAATGGTACGGTCATGGTGATCCTGTCATTCAACCAGGGAATGTCTGCCAACTCCATGTCGCTGGATTGGGTGATAGGTCCTGAAGCTAAGTTTCTCAACTATGAGAAGATTAAAAGTGAGGTGGATCCTGCCAACCGAGGCAACCGGCAATACTTCGGTGAATGCCCGCACCATCACAGCGTAAGCTATTCCACAGATATGCCGACCGCATCAATGGGAAAATGGATCCTGGACAAGATGGATGAAATGTCCCCACCTCACATCAACCTGATCAGAAACTTATATCTCAAACTGCAGGAGTACAAACGCAAGCCACTCACGGATCATGTGATGCGTCAGATCAAAGAATATCAATTTGACCTGGATCTAGCGAGGAAATATCAGCCTCCAATCAAACCGCAGCCGGGGAAAACTAAAGAATATACCGTTTTCTATGGTGAATACGACGTATTCGACAACCTTGAAGTGCTGGGAGAAGATTTCATCTGGCAGATGTATCGTAACTCACCACCGCTAATTTGGCGTACCGCTTTCATGAACGAACGCCTGTTCCGTGTACCAAACGGCTTCTATTCTGCGTTGGATGATAATATTCACTTCTATATCCCGAAAGACAATGGACGCCTCCGGAATCTTGGGTGCAACTGGGGAAAACTGACCTCCTGCGGCTGTTTGGGAGACGGAGATCTTGACTTCGATCAGGAACTGCACCTGGCATTCGACTCAAATGCATCCATCTCCACTGCTGTCGTAGGCCAACTGAATGAACACACGATGCGCATTCTCAAGTCATTTTATGTCAAAACACCAGGGAAGCTACAAGATCTTGTCAAGATGATAGCCGACTACTACCGTCCGAAACTTAATCACGATATAGTAGTCTACTATGATCATACGTTCACCTGGGAATCAGGATCCACTACAGAAACTTATGCCGACATCATTGAACGGGTATTCAAAGAGAATGGATACAACGTGACGATGGTCTATGTCGGTCAAGCCCCGAAACATGAGTGGAAGCATCTGAATATAGACTTGACTCTGAAAGGAGATCCGCAATTTCTGTGGATCCAAATAAACTTGCATCAAAATGAATTTCTGAAGATCGCAATGGAACAGACTGGCATCAAGCAAGGAAAGAATGGATTTGAAAAGGATAAAACGCCTGAAGGGAGCGATGACACTCCTGATAATCCGGATGAATATAAGACGCACATAACTGATGCATTTGACACGCTGTGGTTAGGCATGAACTTCTATTTCACGGCACCTGGATCAAACTCTAGTGGCGTATTCTTCCTGAATAATAAATAAAAAAGGTGTGTTTTATTATTACTTTCTTTTGCTTTTCCCAAATATTATTCTAACCTTTGTTGCGCCCTAAATATTATTAACGACTCTTTTGGTTTTAATGTTATTCACAAAGCTGAATACT
>ONZZ01001252.1_pt1 | contig 17011 bp, 13 predicted proteins | sample 1671101 | NCBI WGS metagenome assembly ONZZ01 (sample SAMN06348122, study PRJEB24527) | human gut metagenome | biome: human gut; feature: ankylosing spondylitis patient; material: feces | host: Homo sapiens | place: China | collected 2015-10
TGCTTAAAAATGGCAGTACCCAAGAGAAAACAATCCAAAGCCCGTCGCGATAAACGCCGTTCTAACGTTTGGAAGCTGGAGGCTCCTACGCTGGTGAAATGTCCTCAGTGTGGCGAACTCAAGGTGCCCCATCAGGTTTGTGGCAAGTGTGGCTACTACAAGGGCGTCGAAGTTGTCAAGGTTAGCAAAGAGGCTTAATTGCTTCTTAAAGGGAGGGGCTGTGCCTCTCCCTTTTTCTTGTTTATCCCCATTTTTTATTCTGCCGGAAAGGAGCTGCCACTATGCCGCTGCATCTTGTCAGTGTTGATGAACATTCCCCCGCACAGCGTTTGGGTTTGGAACCTGGCTGTACGCTGTTGGCCATTGATGGTAACCCCCTGAACGATGCATTGGACTATCAGTTCTATACCTCTGCGCCGCATTTCACTCTGACGATCTGCCAGAATGGTGCACAGCAGCAAATTTCTGTTGAAAAAGGGGAATATGAGCCTTTCGGCTGCAATTTCAAAACATACCTTGGTGATGAAAAGCACAGTTGTGCTAACCATTGCATGTTCTGTTTTATTGACCAGCTGCCCCCTGGTATGCGGGAACCGCTTTACTTTAAGGATGACGATGAGCGTCTTTCCTTTTTGTATGGCAATTATATCACGATGACCAACCTGACGGACCGTGAGGTTGAGCGCATTATCAAGCTGCATATCAGCCCTATTTTCATCTCGGTGCACACCACCAACCCCCAGCTCCGTGTCCGGATGCTGGCCAACAAGCGCGGCGGCGAGGTGCTCAAGTACCTGCCCCGTCTGGTGGAGGGCGGCATCGCCGTCAACTGCCAGCTGGTGCTCTGCCGGGGCATCAACGACGGCGACGAGCTGCGCCGCACCCTCACCGACCTGCTGGAGCTGACCCCGATGGTGCAGAGCGTGGCGGCAGTCCCCTGCGGCGTGACGGACTACCGCCAGAACCTCTTCAAGCAGACGCCCTACGACGCTGAGACCAGCGCCGCCGTCATCGACATCATGGAAGAGTTCGGCGACGAGTGCAAGCGCCGCCACGGCAAGCGCATCATCTACCCCAGCGATGAGTGGTACCTCAAGGCCGGCCGCCCCATCCCGGAGCCGGAGTTCTATGAGGACTACGACCAGCTGGAAAATGGCGTGGGCATGATGAGCCTCTTCCGGGAGGAATTTCTGGCCGAGCTGGAAAAGCCCCACCGCATCTATGGCACCAAAAAGATGGATGTCGTCACCGGCACCATGGCCGCGCCCCTCATCACCGAGATGATGGACGAGCTCCACCGCCAGTACCCCATGATAGAAGTAAAAGTCCATCCCATCAAAAACAACTTCTTCGGCGGCAACGTCGGCGTGGCGGGCCTCGTCACGGCGACCGACATCATCGCCCAGTGCGAGGGCCGGCTGTCCAGCGGCACCCTGGGCGTGCCTGCCGTGATGCTGCGGGAGGAGAAGGACACCTTCCTCGATGATATGACCATCGAGCAGCTGGGCCAGCGGCTCGGCGTAAAGGTGGAAGTTCTGCCCACCGGCGGCGGCGACGAGGCCAAGGCCCTGCTGCGCAGCGGCCTGCATATCGCCCGCCGGAGAAGACCGTAATTTTACCCCTTTTGTGAAAGGAGGAACCCCCTATGAGCAAACCGATCGTTGCTGTGGTGGGCCGCCCCAACGTGGGCAAGTCCACCCTGTTCAATAAGCTCTGCGGCCAGCGTCTGGCCATCGTGGAGGATACCCCGGGCATCACCCGCGACCGCATCTTCGCCAACTGCGAGTGGAGCGGCCACGAGTTCCTGCTGGTGGATACCGGCGGCATCGAGCCCAAGGCCACCGAGGGCATTCTGGCCCACATGCGCGAGCAGGCCCAGATCGCCATCGACACCGCCGATTGCATCATCATGGTGGTGGACGTGCGCAACGGCCTGACCGCCGCCGACGAGGACGTGGCCCATATGCTGCGCCGCAGCCACAAGCCCATCATCCTCGCTGTCAACAAATGCGACAACGTGGGCGAGACCCCCATGGAGCTCTACGAGTTCTATAACCTCGGCTTCGACGAAGTCATGCCCATCTCGTCCGTCCACGGCCACGGCACCGGCGACCTGCTGGACGCCGTCTGCGCCCACCTCGATTTCAGTGAGACCGTCGTGGAGGAAGACCGCATCCCCGTCGCCATCATCGGCCGCCCCAATGTGGGCAAGTCCAGCCTGACCAACCGCATCCTCGGTGAGAATCGCATGATCGTGGCCAACGAGGCCGGAACCACCCGCGACGCCATCGACACCCCCGTGGACAACGCTTACGGCAAGTTCATCTTCACCGATACCGCCGGTCTGCGCAAGCGCAGCAACATCACCGACGGCCTCGAGCGCTACATGGTCGTCCGCGCACTGGCTGCTGTCGAGCGCAGCCGCGTGGCCCTCATCCTCGTGGACGCCACCGTCGGCTTCACCGAGCAGGACAGCAAGGTGGCCGGCTACGCCCACGACCAGGGCAAGGCCTGCATCATCGTCGTCAACAAGTGGGACGCCGTGGAGGGCAAGGAGACCAACACCATGGAACTGCAGCGCCGGGGCTATGCCGAGTGCTTCAGCTTCATGGGCTACGCTCCCATCATCTTCATCTCGGCCCAGACCGGCTACAACGTCAACAAGCTGATGCAGCTCATCCGCGACGTGGACAGCCAGAACGGAGCCCGCGTACCCACCGGTGTGCTGAATGAGATGCTGGCCCGTGCCACCGCCCGGATGCAGCCGCCCAGCGACAAGGGCCGCCGCCTGAAGATCTTCTACCTGACCCAGGCTTCCACCCGGCCTCCGACGTTCGTGGCCTTCGTCAACGCGAAGCACCTGTTCCACTTCAGTTATCAGCGGTATATCATCAACCAGATCCGCGAGAACTTCGGTCTGGAGCACACCCCCATCCGCCTTGTCGTGCGTGAGCGCGGCTCCGGCGAGGTGGGCGCGAAGGACGTATAAGGAAGGGAGACTGGTTCGATGACCGCATTTCTCATTGTGCTGGCGGTCGCTGCCGAAGCCTATCTGCTGGGCAGCGTGGACACCGGCATCCTCGTCAGCAAGTATCTGTACCATGACGACGTCCGCACCCACGGCTCGGGCGCTGCCGGTATGACCAACATGCTGCGCACCTTCGGCAAGAAGGCCGCTGCCCTCACGGCGGTGGGCGATGTGCTCAAGGGCGTCGTGGCCGTCTGCCTTGGCCGGTGGCTGTTCGGTCATCTGCCCGCCGACGCTGCCGTCTCGCCCTATCTGGGCGTCTACCTCGCCGCCATCCTCGCCGTGGTGGGCCACTCCAAGCCCATCTACTTCGGCTTCAAGGGCGGCAAGGGCGTGCTGGTGGCTGCCGGTGCCATTCTGGCAGTCCAGCCGGTGCTGCTGCCGGTGCTGGCACTCATCTTCCTCGTCTGCCTGGTCCCCACCGGCATGGTGTCGCTGGGCAGCATCACCATGGCCGCAGCCTACCCGGTGCTGACGCTGGTGTACAGCCTCATGCGCGGCCTGCCGACTCGGGACGTGGTGGTCTGCACCGTCGGCGCTGCCATCATGGGCGGCATGGTCATCTGGATGCACCGTTCCAACATCCAGCGCATCCGGGACGGCAAGGAGTACCGTTTCGGCCAGAAGCACAAGAGCAACTAAGCATAAAAAGATGCCCCGCAGGCAGCTCTCGACGAGCGTCCTGCGGGGCATTTTACGTTGTCAGGCTCATTTCGGGTCTGCTTCCAGCAGCGTGTCGGTGTTGTCCTCGTACTTGGGGTCTTCGATGGCGACTTCAAGCTCCGTGTCGGTGTCGTCATGATGCAGGTGCTTGCGCAACCGGGAGGCGAATTCCTCTGACGGGATGCCGCTCTGGCTGGGGGAAAGGTCGGGTGCGGGGTGGCCGTCGGGCAGATGAGCGCCGAAGGCCGGCACGAAGAAGAACTTCCGCACGATGAAGATGAGGGCGATGGCGCCCACGCTCAGCAGGTTCTCCAGGGCGGACTCGTGACCCACCACCATGTGGCGGGCGATGGCGTAGAGCAGCACTTCGAGGCTGGAACCGGGGCTGTGCTTGGCCAGCATCTTGATGAACTCGATGCCGATGACGATGTCCAGCGCCCGCTGTAAGAAGATGCTCACCTCGACGTCGTTGCCGTCGAACAGCAGGCCGGGCATCCACTGCAGCAGCGGCACCATCGACAGCAGCAGGCCGATGAGGACGAGGCCGGACAACAGGATCTCGAGCAGGGTGGCTGCGCTGATGATCTTGTTGCGCAATTCGGCGCGGCTGTGGCTTTCAACACGGGAATTGGACATGGGCAGGGACCTCTCTTTCAAATTTGACCGGAAATCTTTTACAACAGGTTGATTCTATTGTAACAAAAGCAAAAAACGAAGTCAATTTCTCTGGCTGGGAAAATTGGCCGGCATGAAAAACTGGAATCGAAGACAGACAAAAGGGGCCGTCCGCACCCGGAATGGAGTGCAGACGGCCCCTCTTTGTGCCGAAAAGGCGGCTTAGGCCTCAGCGATGGCTTCGATCTCGCAGAGCACGCCCTTGGGCAGGTCTTTCACGGCCACGCAGCTGCGGGCGGGCTTGGAGGTGAAATACTTGGCGTACACCTCGTTGAAAGCGGCAAAGTCGGCGATGTCGGCCAGGAAGCAGGTGGTCTTGACCACCTTGTCAAAGCCCACGCCGGCAGCTTCGAGGATAGCGCCCACATTGCGGCAGCTCTGGTCAGCCTGTGCGGCGATGCCCTCGGCGACTGCGCCGGTAGCGGGGTCTACCGGGATCTGGCCGGAGGTGAAGACGAGACCGCCCACGGTGTAGCCCTGAGAGTAGGGGCCGATGGCGCCGGGAGCTTTTTCGGTGCGGATGATGTTCATATCGATTACCTCACATATCATAAATAGGGGAGTCTCCCGCCAAAAGGGGAGCCGATGAAAAAAGTCTACCACCAACTGTCCCCGCCGTCAACGGCCAGCAGGGAACGGTCCCGGAATTTCCGGAAAAAGGAAATGGAAAATTATTTGGAAAAATCTGTGCAAATCATCTTGACAAGAAATAAACTTTTATGATAAAAATAGAGCATGAAAGTAACATTTTTGCAGAAAAACGCAGGCGCAGCGCAGGCAGGAAAGCCAGCTTTGCGCAGGCGCGTTTCTTTTTTGCAGAAAAAGCGAATTTCTGAACCCTCGGAAGGGGCAGAAAGGATAAGATATGTCGATTTTGGTAGATGATTCAAATAAAACAGCCTGCCGTGCAGCGGAGGCTGGACTGCAGCAGAAAAACTGTGCTGCGCTGGTGCGCCCGGCGGGTACGGGCAAAGGCTGCATCGTATGGGAGCTGCTGGACGCCCACCCCGAGATGCGCGTGCTCTGGGTGGTGTCCTGCGCTGCCCGTCTGGAGCTGCGCCGCGCCCTGGCAAAGCGGCTGGGCCGGACGCTGGGCGACCGGGTGCGGCTGATGAGCTGCGAGCAGCTGGCCGTGCAGAATGCTCTGGGCTGGGTGGCGCTGGCTGAGTTCCGGCCCGGCCTGCTGGTACTGGACGGCTGGAGGGAGATGAGCGCAAAGGACTGGACCGACTGTGTCCAGCCCCTGTTCCGTCTCTGCCCGGGGGCAAAGCTGCTGGCTCTGGGGGAGCCGGACGCCCCGGGCGACAGCTGCCGCGCCGCCGAGGAGATGCTGGCCGACGCCATCGTGGAGCCGCTGGCGCTGGGCGGGGCGATGGCCGAGGGCCTGCTGCCCATGCCGGCCTCCTATACGGCTCTGCTCTGGCCGCTGGAAGATGCGATGGCCCGCCTCCGTGCTGAGGTGAAGAACCTCCATCTGCCGGGCTGCCCTGACCCCAACGCCGAGAAATATCAGGCTCTGAGCCTCGCCGTAGAGAAGCTTCCGCCGGTGGAACAGCTGCTGGCGCAGTGGCTCCCGGATGCTGCCGGACGCTGTCTCGTCCTCTGCGAGGATGATGTAGCGGCGGCGCAGACCGCAGAGCAGGCCGAGAAGCTGTTTGGTGCAGGAACACATATTTATAAGGATGCAGAAGGCTTTGCGGCCGACGAAGCGGCCACCCTCCGGCTGCTGGTCTGTGCCAACGGCCCGGCGGTGCAGTCACCTCTGGCCGGGATCTCGGGCGTGGTGCTGGTGCGCCGCAGCGCTGGACCGGCCGCATACCGGCAGATGCTGGCCCGCGCCCTTGCAGCCTGCGGCAGTGTGCCGGTGGCAGAGCTGAGCGCGGCCTTTGAGGCGCTGACCTGTGTGCAGCAGCTGCGGAAGGAGTGCAGCGCGGCGGGGGCAGAAGCCTTCCCGCTGGAAGAGCCTCTCTCTGCCTGCCGCCGGGCTTACCGGCAGCTCTGCCGCGCGCTGGACTCCGACTGGGAGCGCTATTATGCCGCCGCAAAGCAGATGACGGCAGAGGGAAAGACGCTGGACGTGCCTCGCTCCTACCGCTTTGGGGGCGTGGCCGTGGGCCGCTGGCTGGAAAACCAGCGCCTTGTCCGGGCCGGAAAGAAAAAGGGCCGCCTCACCGCCGAGCAGGCCGCCCGGCTGGACAAAATCGGCATGAACTGGAAAAAGCGGCTCGAACTGGCGTGGGAGAACGGCTGTGCTTCGGCCCGGCGGTACCGCGGCAGCCACAGCGACCTGCTGGTGCCGGTCCATTATAAGGATAAGGACGGCTTTGCGCTGGGCGAGTGGATCGTCTACAACCGCCAGCGCTATCTGAGCGGGAATCTGCCGTCAGACCGCGTCGAGCGCCTCGAGGCACTGGGCATGGTGTGGGACACCGGCAGCATCCTCTGGGAGAAGAGCTATGCCGCCGCCGTCCAGTATTATCTGGAAAATCACACGCTGGAAATTCCCGTCAAGTACGTCACGCCGGACGGCATGGCGCTGGGCGTCTGGCTGGGCAGTCAGCGTGCCGCTTATAAAGAAGGTGTGCTGACCGACGCCCAGATCGAAAAGCTGGAAGCGCTGGGAGTGGACTGGACGAACCGGAACGACCGCAAGTGGCAGACCGCCTACGAGGCCGCCGTGAAGTACCACGCCGCTCACGGGAACCTCGACGTCCCCACCGAGTACACCGACGAAGACGGCATCCTGCTGGGCAAGTGGGTGTCCCGTCAGCGGTACGCATGGCAGAACCCCGAGCGCAGCAGCGCCCGGGTGACGCCGGAGCGGAAAGCCCTGCTGGACGAGCTGGGCATGAACTGGGAAAAGACCGACTCGTGGCAGCACCGCTACGAGCTGGCCGTGGAATACAAAAAGGAGCACGGCAGTCTGGCCGTTCCGGCCCAATACCGGACGGAGGACGGCATCTGGCTGGGCAGCTGGCTGTCCCGTCAGAAGCAGATGCTGCGGGAGGGCAAAAAGCTCTCCGCCGAGCGCCGCGCGGCCCTGAGAGAGCTGTTCAAGGGCGAAAAAGGCCGACGCCTCAGCGCCCCGGTGCCGCCCGCGTACAGCGTGCGGGAGCAGAACTGGCTGGACAACTACCAGAGCGCCAGGCTCTACGCCGAGAAGAAGGGCAGCCTCCTCGTGCCTGCCGGATACGTGGACGAGAACGGCTTCCGTCTGGGCGTCTGGATCTCGAACCTCCGGGCTGCCCGCAAGGCCCGGCCCGGCTCGTTCCAGGTGACGCCGGAGCATATCGCTCTGCTGGATGCCATCGGGATGCAGTGGGACGCCAGGGAGGCCAAGTGGGCCGGGGCGTTCCGCCGTGCCGAAGAGTACTGCGCCGCCCACGGCGACCTGCTGGTGCCGGTGAACTATAAGACCGAAGACGGCTTCTGCCTCGGCGACTGGGTCCGCCGGATGCGCGAAAACTACGCCTGTGCCGAGAAAAAGCTGACGGCAGAGCGCATCGCAAAGCTCGAAGCGCTGGGCATGGTCTGGGTCGTGCCGCAGGAGGGCTGAGATATTGCATTTTAGGGCGGAGTATGGTATACTTCACCTCGTCTGAATAGAAAACAGCAGGTGCCTGCCGCCGGGGTCTCGTCCCCGGCCGGGAGGGTAAAAGGGAAGCGGGTGCGAGTCCCGCGCGATCTCGTCACTGTGATAAGGGAGTCCGCTGCCTTGGCGCTCAGCGCCGGTCACTGGAGGCTTTGCCTCCGGGAAGGCGGCAGCGGGCGGTGAGCTTTCAGTCAGGAAACCTGCCCGCTGTTGGTACAGGAGCGTCCGGCTCCGGATCACGAGGAATTGGTCGTACCAAAAAGCCCGAACGTTCAAAGGGTCTTTTTGCTGTGCCTTCCGCGCGGTGAAAAGGCTCTTTTTTCGTTTGAGCTGGCCCCCGTTTCGTACCCTTTCTATCGGAAACGTACATTCCACACAAACAGAAAGGACTCAAACAATGCGTAAGGCAACCAACAAGAACTGGCAGCGCATCACCGCCGCTGCCGCCGCACTGGCCCTGTGTGCCGGTGTCCTCACCGGCTGCGGTGCATCTTCTTCCACTGCCGCCAGCAGCACCGCCGCAAGCTCTGCCGCCGCCAGCGGAGTGAGCAGCGAGGAGGCTGATGAAATGGCAGCAAAGAACGTGGCAGACCTCATCGACGCCATCTATGTGCAGGAGCGCAACGAGAATACCGACGCGCAGTGCGAGGCCGCAAAGGCAGCATGGGACGCTCTGACCGACGCTCAGAAGGAGATGGTCGAGGGCGAAGAGGCTGACCCCGATTACTTTGGCCGCGACACCGGCGACGCCTCCAAGGACGACGCCCGCAACCAGGACAACATCGGCGACAAGGAGATCCTGGTCGTCAGCTTCGGCACCTCCTTCAACGACAGCCGCGCAGCGGACATCAAGGGCATCGAGGACGCCATCCAGGCCGCATATCCCGACTGGTCTGTCCGCCGCGCCTTCACCGCACAGATCATCATCAACCATGTCCAGGCCCGTGACGGCGAGAAGATCGACAACATGGAGCAGGCTCTGGAGCGCGCTGTTGCCAACGGCGTGAAGAATCTGGTCGTCCAGCCCACCCACCTGATGCATGGCGCTGAGTACGACGAGATGATGGAGATGGTGGACAGCTACCGCGATCAGTTCGAGTCCGTCGCCATCGCCGAGCCTCTGCTGGGCGAGGTGGGCAGCGATGCCACCGTCATCAACGCCGACAAGGAAGCTGTCGCCAAGGCCATCACCGCCGAGGCCGTCAAGACCGCCGGTTTCGACAGGCTGGACGCCGCTGCTGAGGACGGCACCGCCTTCGTCTTCATGGGCCACGGCACCTCTCACACCGCAAAGGTGAGCTACAGCCAGATGCAGTCTCAGATGAACGCTCTGGGCTACAAGAATGTCTTCATCGGCACCGTCGAGGGCGAGCCGGAGGAGACTGCCTGCGAGAACGTCATCGAGGCTGTCAAGGCCGCCGGCTACACCAAGGTCGTCCTGCGTCCCCTGATGGTCGTTGCAGGCGACCACGCCAACAACGATATGGCGGGCGACGACGAGGATTCCTGGAAGAGCCAGTTCGAGGCCTCCGGCGAATTCGACTCTGTCGATTGCCAGATCGCCGGTCTGGGCGAGGTCGCTGACATCCAGCAGCTCTACGTCGCACACACCAAGGCCGCTGTCGATTCCCTGAACGGCTGAGCTAGGAAGCCGTTTTCGTAATCATTGCACACCGCCCGGGCGGTCTTTTTGCTCGCATACTGCGTTGCTTTCCCTTGCAATCCGCCCAGGATTGCTGCGGAAAATCGCCTTGTCTGCGGGCAAAAATCCTCGCCGTTTGGTGCACCCTGCTTGCGAAAGCAGCTTCTGACTCTATGATTGCCCGGAAAGGAGTGCCTTTTCGGGCAATTTCTTTTTCGGCCTGCTTTGAATTCGGGCCATGGCGTGTTATAATCTTTTCTGTAAAATAGATACTTCGAGGTATATCATCATGAAACTGAACCATAAATTTGCTCTTCTGCTGGCCGGCGCTGTGCTGGCTGGTTCTCTCACCGGCTGCGGCGCATCCAGCGCCCCGGCCAGCTCTGCCGCTTCCTCCGAGGCTGCGGCCTCCTCTGCCGTGAGCGAGGCAGCTTCCGAACCGGCAGCAGAGGCTGCTCTGCCCGACGGCGTCTACACCGCCGACTTTGACACCGACAGCTCCATGTTCCATGCCAACGAGGCCAACGACGGCAAGGGGACCCTGACCGTGAAGGACGGTCAGATGACCTTCCACGTCAGTCTCGTCTCCAAGAAGATCGTCAACCTCTACGTCGGCACGGCCGCTGACGCCGAGGCCCACGAGGGGGACTGGCTCCAGCCCACCACCGATGTGGTGAACTACAGCGACGGCACCTCGGATGAGGTCTACGGCTTCGACATCCCGGTGAAGGCTCTGGACGAGGACTTCCAGCTGGCCATCCTCGGCTCCAAGGGCAAGTGGTACGACCATACCGTCCGTGTCGCCAACGCCCAGCCTGCTGCGGCGGAAGCACCTGCCGACGGCACCTACACCTGTGACGTGACCCTCGAGGGCGGCTCCGGCCGCGCCACCGTGGAAAGCCCTGCGGCCCTGACCGTGGCCGACGGCAGGATGACCGCCACCATCGTCTGGTCCAGCCCCAACTACGACTATATGCTGGTGGACGGCGAGAAGTATCTGCCCACCAACACCGAGGGCAACTCTACCTTCGAGATCCCCGTCGCGGCTCTCGACACCCCGCTGGATGTGGTGGGCGATACCGTCGCCATGAGCACCCCGCATGAGATCGAGTATACGCTGACCTTCGCCTCTGCATCCCTGATCGAGGCAAAATGACGATGAAACGCCGCAATTTCCTGAAAGCCCTGCCTGCCGCCGCCCTCACCCTTGCGGGCTGCGGGCAGCACAAGACCGCCCCGGCCAATACAGCATCCCTCGTGTTCGACCACAGCTATCCGCTGGACTATGCCACCCAGTTTTCCGCCGACTGCTATGAGGGCGGCTATGTGATGATCGACATCCCGGACGCCGGGCGGTTCCTCGTCGTCCCCGAGGGGGCCGCCGAGGTGGACGACCTGCCCGAAGATGTCGTTCTGCTGCGCCGGCCGCTGGATCATATTTATCTCGTCTCCACCTCGGTGATGGACCTCTTTGTCCATCTGGACGCATTGGACAGCATCGCCCTCTCCGGCACGAAGGCCGAGGGCTGGTATGTGGAAGAGGCCAGACAGGCCATGCAGGAGGGCCGCATCGCCTACGCGGGCAAGTACAGCGCCCCGGACTATGAGCGCATCCTCGCCGCCGGCTGCACCCTCGCCATCGAGAACACCATGGTGCTCCACGACCCCGAGGTCAAGGAGCAGCTGGAAAAGTTCGGTGTGCCGGTCCTCGTGGAGCGCTCGAGCTACGAGAGCGGCCCGCTGGCCCGGATGGAGTGGCTCAAGCTCTACGGCATCCTGCTGAATAAGACTGAGATGGCGGAAGAGGTCTTTCGCCAGAAGGTGGAGCAGGTGGCCCCTATCCTCGAGCAGGAGAACACCGGCAAGACCGCGGCCTTCTTCTCCATCACCACGAATAACCTTATCACCGTCCGCCGCACCAGCGACTATGTGGCCCAGATGGTGGGGATGGCCGGCGGCGTCTACATCTTCGACGACCTCGAGGGGGAGACGTCGGCCCAGTCCACCATCAAACTGCCGCTGGAGACGTTCTACGCCCGGGCCAGGGACGCCGATGTCCTCATCTACAACAGCACCATCGAGGGCGTGATGGAGACCCGTGACCAGCTCATCGAAAAATGCCCGATGCTGGCAGATTTCAAGGCCGTCCAGTCCGGCGACTGCTGGTGTACGGCCCAGAGCCTCTTCCAGCAGAGCATGGAGCTGGCCGACCTCATCTCGGATATGAACCTCGTCTTCACCGAGGGCTCGCCCGACCCGGCGTCCCTCCGTTTCTTACAGCGCATCGTATAAAAAAGGAGCTTTGTCATGACCACCACCCGCCGCCTCAGCCTCGCGTACCTCGCCCTCACGGCGGGGGCCGCGGTGCTGTTTGCACTCAACCTGTTCTGGGGCAGTGTGTCCCTGACGCCCGGCGCGGTGGCAGCGGCTCTGCTGGGCCGGGGCGAAGATGTGCTGGCCGTGGGCATCGTGCTCCAGCTCCGTCTGCCCCGGGCGGTCATGGTCGTGCTGCTGGGCGCGGCCCTCTCGGCGGCGGGCTACCTCCTGCAGACCTTCTTCGCCAACCCCATCGCCGGCCCCTTCGTCATGGGCGTGTCCAGCGGCGCAAAGCTGGCGGTGGCCCTGACGATGGTGGTGTTTTTACAGCGGGGGCTGCTCACCGGCTCGGCCACCCTCATCATCGCCGCCTTTGCAGGCTCGATGGCGGCGATGGCCTTCGTGCTGGTGGTGGCCCGGCGGGTGCCGCGGATGAGCATCCTCGTCATCTGCGGCATCATGATCGGTTATATCTGCTCGGCTGTCACCGACATCGTGGTGACCTTCGCGCAGGACTCCAACATCGTCAATCTCCACAACTGGTCGATGGGCAGCTTTTCCGGCATGACCTGGGCCAACGTGGGTGCAGCGGCCTGCGTGGTGCTGCCCGCGCTGGCGGCGGCGTTCCTGCTCTCAAAGCCCATGGCGGCCTACCAGATGGGCGAGAGCTACGCCAGGAGCGTCGGCGTGCCGGTGCGGGCCTTCTCGACGGCCCTCGTGCTGCTGTCCAGCCTGCTTTCCGCCTGCGTGACGGCCTTTGCAGGCCCCATCTCCTTTGTGGGCATCGCGGTGCCGCATCTGGTCAAGAACCTGCTGGGCAGCGCAAAGCCCCTTTATGTCCTGCCGGGCTGCTGTCTGGGCGGGGCAGCGTTCTGTCTGCTCTGCGACCTCATCGCCCGCAGCCTGTTCGCGCCCACTGAGCTGTCCATCAGCTCGGTGACGGCGGTTTTCGGTGCGCCGGTGGTCATCTGGCTGCTGGTGCGCCGCCAGACACAGGAGGGCCGGGAATGAGCGATCCGAAATTCTACTGCCGCGCCGAGGACCTTGCCATCGGCTACGGCAAAACGCCCCTGATGGAGCACATCGGCCTCGGTGTCGGGAAGGGGAGCATCCTCACCCTCATCGGCCCCAACGGCGCGGGAAAATCCACCCTGCTCAAGACGCTGGCAGCGCAGCTGGCCCCCCAAGGGGGCGCTGTGCTGCTGGACGGCAAAGATCTCGCGGACTGCTCCGGCCCGGAGCGCGCCCGCAAAATGGCTCTGATGGTGCCTCACACCCGCCGCACCGAGCTGACCACCTGCTTCGAGATGGCGTCTGCCGGGCGCTACCCCTACACGGGGCGGCTGGGTGTCCTCTCGGCAGAAGATAAGCGCCAGATCCATGCCGCGCTGGCCCTCGTGGGGGCCGAGGCACTGGCGGGCCGGGACTTCAACCGCATCAGCGACGGCCAGCGCCAGCGCGTCCTGCTGGCCCGGGCCATCTGCCAGCAGCCGGAGCTGATATTATTGGACGAGCCTACGTCTTTCCTCGACATCAAGGGCAAGGCCGAATTGCTGGCCATCCTGAAAAGCCTCGCCCGGGACAAAAAGATGGCCGTCATCCTGAGCCTCCACGAGCTGGAGCTGGCGCAGAAAGTTTCCGACAAGGTCGTCTGCGTCTCGGCGGCGGGCGTCTCGGACGTCATGACGCCGGAAAAGGCCTTTGCCCGGGAAAACATCTGCAAAATTTATGCTCTGACCGATGAGCAGTACGCATTCCTCTACGGCGAAGAAAAAGCGCCGGAGGAAAAGCGCCCGCTCTTTGAGCACTACGTCCGCAGCGGCCAGAAGCTCCTGCGCTGCGGCTATACCACCGGCACCTGTGCGGCGCTGGGCGCGGCGGGCGCGGCACGGCTGCTGCTCACCGGCCGCACCCCCGAGACAGTGGCTCTCCGCACCCCGAAGGGCATCGTGGTGGAGGTAGAGCCCATCTTCAGCCGCCTGTCCGGCGAGGGAGCCGAGTGCGCCATCCGGAAGGACGGCGGCGACGATGTGGACGTGACCACCGGTCTGCCGGTCATCGCCAGCGTCGCCCTCCGGCCCGAGCTGGCCGGCGAGGTGCGCATCCACGGCGGTGAGGGCGTGGGCCGGGTGACAAAGCCCGGTCTCGACCAGCCCGTGGGCGAAGCTGCCATCAACCACGTCCCCCGGGCCATGATAAAGGAAGCGCTGGAAAAAGAGGCCGAATCTGCCGGGTACGCGGGCGGCTTTGACGTCACCATCTCCATCGAGGGCGGGGCTGAGACGGCGAAGCGCACCTTCAACCCCCACATGGGCGTGGAAGGGGGACTCAGCGTTCTCGGCACCAGCGGCATCGTCGAGCCCATGAGCCAGCAGGCCATCCTCGACACCATCCAGCTGGAAATGGGGCAGGCGGCGCTTCGGGCCGGAAGCCCCCGGCGGCTCATCCTTGCCCCGGGCAACTACGGCCTCGACTATCTCCACGAGAAGATGCCCGCCCTGAAGAATATCCCGGTGGTCAAGACCTCGAACTTCATCGGGGATACGATGGATATGGCGGCGGCATCCCACTTCGAAGAGGTGGTGCTGGTGGGCCACATCGGCAAGCTGGTCAAACTGGCGGGCGGCGTCATGAACACCCACTCCCGCACGGCCGACTGCCGCACCGAGCTGCTCTGCGCCCACGCCGCCCTCTGCGGCGCGTCCCGGGACGTCTGCGCGGCCCTGATGAACGCGGCCACCACCGACGCCTGCATGGAGATCTTAGACGGAGCAGAGATGAGAGAGCCGGTGCTGTCCAGTCTGCTGGACGCCATCCAGCTCCACCTCGACCGCCGCGCCGCCGGGGCGTTCCGGGTGGGCGCGGTGCTCTTCTCGAACCAATACGGCCCGCTGGGCCAGACCAGGACTGCAAAGGAGCTGCTGGACGAATGGAAAAACGGATAGGCACTTTTTACGGCGTCAGCGTCGGCCCGGGCGACCCGGAGCTCATGACCCTGCAGGCTGTCCGCCGCCTCGAAAACTGCCCGGTCATCGCCGCGCCCCAGACCCCAAAGGGCGGGATGCTGGCGCTGGACATCGCAAAAGGTGCGGTGGAGCTGAGCGGCAAGACCATCCTGCCGCTGCGCTTCGCCATGAGCCTTGACCCGGCGGTGCAGAAAGCCGCCCACATCGAGGCGGCCCGGGCCGTGAAAGAATATCTCGACGCCGGGCAGGATGTCGCCATGCTCAACCTCGGCGACGTGTCCGTCTACGCGACCTTCGGCTACCTGCAGGAGATCCTGGAGGCTGAGGGCTGCAAGACCGTGATGCTCCCCGGCGTGACGAGCTTCTGCGCCGCTGCGGCCCGGCTGGGCCAGTCCCTGACGGGCGGCATGGAGCAGCCGCTGACCATCGCCCCGGGGCGCTGCGCCGCTGAGGTGCTGGCCGCACCGGGCGCAAAAGTGCTGATGAAATCGGGCCGTCAGCTGCCCGAGACGCTGGCCGCGCTGGCCGACGCCGGGCTTCTGAGCCGGAGCGCGATGGTCTGTAACTGCGGCCTGCCGAACGAGGAGGTCTGGCCCGACCTGGCCGATTACGACCCGGCCCGGTCGGCGGGCTATTTCGCAACGATTTTGGTGAAGGAGGGGTAAGATATGGTCCATTTTGTAGGAGCCGGGCCGGGCGCGCCCGACCTCATCACCCGGCGGGGCGCGGCCCTGCTGGCCGATGCCGACTGCATCATCTACGCGGGCAGTCTCGTCAACCCGGCCCTGCTGGGGCTGGCGAAGCCCGGCTGTGCCATCTATAACAGCGCCGAGATGACGCTGGAACAGGTGCTGGACACCATCCGTGCCACCGAAAAGGCCGGAGGCACCACGGTCCGTCTCCACACCGGCGACCCCTGCCTCTACGGGGCCATCCGGGAGCAGATGGACGCACTGGATGCTGACGGCATCCCTTATGACGACACCCCGGGCGTGTCCAGCTTCTGCGGCGCGGCGGCGGCGCTCTGTGCCGAGTACACCCTGCCCAACGTGAGCCAGACCGTCATCATCACCCGGATGGAGGGCCGCACTCCTGTTCCTGAGGCCGAACAGCTGGCAAAGCTGGCCGCGCATGGGGCTACCATGGTCATCTTCCTCTCCATCGGGCTGGTGGACAAAGTCCGGCAGGCCCTTCTCGAGAGCGGCGGCTACCGCCCCGATACCCCTGCCGCTGTGGTCTATAAGGCCACCTGGCCCGAGCAGAAGGTGGTGCGCTGCACCGTCTCCACGCTGGCCGAGGAGACCCGCAAAAACGGCATCACCAAGACCGCCCTCATCGTCGTGGGCGACTTTCTGGGCGAAAACTACGAGCGCAGCAAGCTCTATGACCCCGCCTTTACCACCGAGTTCCGGCAGGGGACGGAGGCCGGGCAGTGAGCCGGGCATATCTGGCCTTCACCGCAAAGGGCGAGGCGCTGGCCCATCGGCTGGCGGAAGCTCTGCCCGGCAGCGTGAGCCGCTGCGGCGGAGACGTGACCCTGAAAGGCTGGACGGCGGAGCATTTTGCACAGAATGAGGCCCTGATTTTTGTGGGAGCTGTGGGTATCGCGGTGCGGGCCATCGCGCCCCACTGCAGGAGCAAGGCCGCCGACCCGGCGGTGGTGGTCGTGGACGAGGGCGGGAACTTCGCCGTGCCGCTCCTGTCGGGCCATCTGGGCGGTGCCAACGCGCTGGCCCGGGCGCTGGCAAAAGCGTGCGGCGCGGTGCCGGTCATCACGACGGCCACCGACGTCAACGGCCTCTTCGCCGTGGACCTCTGGGCCAAGGCCCAGAACTGCGCTGTCCTTGAGCCGGAGCGCATCAAGCGGGTCAGCGGTGCCCTGCTGGCCGGGCAGACGGTCCGGTACTGGTCGCCGTGGCCGGTGGCGGGGAAGCCCCCCGCCGGCGTGGAAAAGGCTGACCCACCCGAAGCCGCCGACTTCGCCCTGACCCTCACGCCGCAGGGCGGGGCGCTCCACCTCGTACCCCGCATCGGGGTGCTGGGGGTGGGGTGCCGCCGCGGCACGACGGCCCAGCAGCTGGAAGAAGCCTTCGCGGCGTTCTGTGCCGCGTCCGGCCTCAGCCCGGCGG
>ONZZ01001259.1_pt1 | contig 16980 bp, 13 predicted proteins | sample 1671101 | NCBI WGS metagenome assembly ONZZ01 (sample SAMN06348122, study PRJEB24527) | human gut metagenome | biome: human gut; feature: ankylosing spondylitis patient; material: feces | host: Homo sapiens | place: China | collected 2015-10
CGAGAAGGTGGTAAAAAAAGTCCGTGCAGACGGTAAACTTACACCGATTTATGCAACATTTTAAGGAGGAATACAAATGGATATTGAAAAGAATCTGGTTGACAGCGTATTGGAACTGAAAATTCAAAGCGGCGAGGACGCCGAAGGCAATCCTGTATTTGTATATCAGGAATTTGACCACCTGGCCGAAGGCATCACCCTGGATCAGGTGTTTGAAACCGGTCAGGTATTGGCTGGTCTGATGGATCCTACCCCGGAAATCGTTTCCCGGGAACGCTACGTTTTGATTCAACCCCAAGCCTAAGCCTTAGGCCCCGCTGAATCTTTCAATCGACTAATCAAGGAGGAAATCACTTATGTACAACAAAAACCATAACCTGGACATCATGTTTAAAGATGGCTACAAAAATTCCCGGACCGTGCGCATCCCCTGCCCCAAGGAAACCCTGACGGCAGAAGCAGTAACCGCTGCGGCGCAGGAAATCATCAATCTGGGAACCCTGCTGACGGATAAGAACTATCCGTTGGTCAGCATGACTTCTGCCAAGGTCAAACTGGTTACCGACATCCTGGACAAATAAGCGTCCTAAACGTAACCTGCCATGATGGATGACCTGACAATGCTCGCCGGCCAGGCTGCCCAGTATGGCTTCCCCATGGTCATCTCTTGGTATTTGCTCGTCCGTATGGAGGAGAAATTGGAGAAGCTGACCATCGTCATTGAGCAGCTGAGGTTGAGCTTAAAATAGAGAAAATCCCTGTAAACTGGAATACCCAGTTTACAGGGATTTTTTTGTTTAATAGTTCATTGTATAATCAGTCCAGATGCTTTCATTTCTCACTTCATACTCTAGATATGCCAGTTTACCAGCGCCGTTTAAAGCCATATTTTCCCTAATCTAATTGCTTAAATGGCTCGTTTTTAGACTACTGATCAATTTCGTCACGTTTCCCCATGGTCTGCACAATTTCCCGTTTCCCGTTCACATCCTGCACCAGATACAAGGGCCGAAATTTGCTTTCGTTAAATACTCTGCCCAAATATTCTCCGATGATTCCCAAAAACAGCAATTGGACGCCGCCAATGAAAAGGATGAAGGTAATCAGGGAAGGATACCCCGGCACATCGCCGCCATAAAGCAGGGTTCGAATCACAATATACAGCATATAGGCCAGGGCAGAAAACGACAGAATACAGCCTACAAACGATGCCGCCCGAAGAGGAGCAATGGTAAAGCTGGTAATCCCTTCAATGGCCAAATTCATTAGCTTCCAATAATTCCATTTGGTTTTTCCTGCTGCCCGGGGCTGCCGGTCAAAGAGAATTTCCTTTTTTTCAAAGCCAATCCAACTGAATAACCCTTTGGTATACCTTTGGCATTCCCGCAGCATCCGCAGGGCATTGAGGCACTGCCGGTCCAGCAGCCGGAAGTCCCCCACATCCCGCTGCATGGGGACCTCGGACATCTTTTGTAATATGGTATAAAAGGCATGGGAAGACCATTTCTTGAAGAAGGTCTCTCCTGCCCGGCTCCGCCGTTTGGCACTGACGTCCTGGTAACCTTTCTCCCACCAGGAAATCATTTCCGGAATCAATTCCGGCGGATCCTGCAAATCCGCATCCATAATAATGGCGGCATCCCCCGGCAGGTAATCCATGCCAGCAATCATGGCAATTTCCTTACCAAAATTCCGGGACAAATTCACGTAGGATACCCGAGGATCCTGTTCGCGCAGCTCCCGCATGATAGCCAGGGTATGGTCCCTGCTGCCGTCATTTACAAAGAGAAATTGAAAATCGTAATTGGTGATTTGAGCAATCACCTGAGAAGTCTGGCGGTAAAATTCTCGGAGACCCGCTTCCTCGTTATAACAGGGAACCAATAGGGAAATCAGCTTTTTCTTCGATTTCCCCTCGTTCCAGTTTTTTTTCTGTCACTTTGTATCCAACCCCCTATAGTTTCCATCAATAAGGAACTTTATGATTCATAAACTGTTTCTCTTCAATTTTCTATTCCAAACCGCCAATAGGACAATTCCCCCAACAGAAAGGCCAATTCCTGGATACAGTCCTGGAATATGATAGGTCATTTGCAGCGTATTCTCCCCATCACGCAGGGGCAGAGTAATCAGGGTTCCTGCAAATACTTCCGGCTTTACTTTTTCCTCATTTAAGACAATATCCCAGCCGGAATCAACAGGGATGGATAGAAACAATTTTTCTCCTAAATGGCCACTCACAGTACCAAAAACCTTTCCATTGGCAAAGTGAAGTCCCGTTGCCTCCTGTGTCCGAATCCGCTCTGCAATCTCTTTCAATGCACCAAGGTCCGCCTGATAGAATTGGCTTTCAAGAATATTCTCCCTGTTCTTGGTTGAAAGAGTAATCTCTTTGGTCTCAGATTCAGGAATATAAAATAGGCTAGGAGTTAACCACGCACCATAGGAAATTTCATAAGCATTTCCCACTTGAATTTTACCATCTAAATTTTTTCTATACGTAATATTACCATATACTGGCCCTAGGCCCTTTCCAGGCCGCAGCTGATACACAAGCCCAGCCTTCACTTCCTGTTGTTGAACCGGCACCGAAAGGTAAATCGGCTTGGAAATTCCAGAGATTTTTTGAAAAACTTCATTGGTAAACACAAATGGATTATTTTCTTTCTCATTGATTGTCATCTGATTATCCCGATATACAAACGCCAATGGCAAAGCATAGGGGTTCCTGTATACTTTTTTCAGGTTTTGCTCTTGGACTTCATCCATTAGCTGCAAGCCTCCTATAGGATAAGCTGACAAAACATACTTAACGCCCAGGAAAGAATCTGCTGGAAGCACAGCCGTATTCACAATATTCATCCGATGATGTTCTTCCCGGTATCCCAGCTTTTCCAAAAATGCCATTTGCCGATTCTGCGGAACAGAAGTATAGCCCCCGATGCCCCAATAGCCAAAAGCCACTGCTTCGTTATAAACTGCGGTAGTTCTAAAGCTTCCCATATTTTCTTTGGTTGAGGTCTGTAGAATCCTATAGGTTTTTGGATCTAGCTGCTTTATATCGTCTATTTGCTGTTGTTGTGCCACTGTATAATTTCTGAATTCGCTTCCATTAGAGCTGTGTTTTTGTTTAATCAATAAATAAGAATGCGTACCCAGTTCTGCAAAAGCCAAAAGGGCTAACAATGCCTGTAAATACTTGCTTTTATCCTTGCTTTCTTTATGCTGTTTCCAGACGTAAAGCAGGCTATTCATAATCACCATGACCAGAAGAGTCACATACAAATAATGCTGATGCTCATTAGGGCGAATCAAGTTCATGGTCCAGATAAAAATCGGCAGCAACACCCCTAGTGCCAATTGTTTACGGGTATAACTGCGCTGCATCCACTTGCTAAAGTAAGCTGCCCCCAAAAATAAAATCATAAAACAGCCCAAATAGGAATACCGGAACCAATAACTGGAAGCATCCTTCAATAATGAAAAGAGAAAGAAAAAGGGTTTCCAATGGAAAATTGCTATCGTTAACAGAAATAGTATTCCAGCTAAACATCGCTCTTTCTTTCCACCGCTGACCAGCAGCTGCCAAGCGCCTAAAATTCCCAGGCTGCCTGAAAAAAGAGCTGCCCGATTCTTGCTGCTGTCCAAGCCCATATAATACCCGCCCAATGTATTCCAAATATGTCCCTGCTTATGCAGGGAAAGCATACTCCAGTCAAAACCGCCTCCTACTCCATTCCGCAGCTGCAAAATTGCCGGGAGAAAGAGCACCATGCTCAGCAATACGCCAATAAACATACTGAGCAAAAAATGATAGGCAGCGGAGCGCCAGGTTTTCCAATTGGCACCAAACCCCTGCAGCCCCCCTTCCACCAAGAACCAAATGCAGGCAAAGAGACAATTGATGCCCCCGGTATACCAATTAAACAGGATGGACGCCCCCACACTGATACTGAGCAAAAGTACTTTTCTTTCAGCAACTGCTTTGTATACGCCTAACAAAATAAGCGGCAGCATATAAACTCCGTCCAGCCACATGGTATTACAGGCCATCTGCAAATTATAGGCCATAAGTCCATACCCAACAGAAAGAAGCAATACAAAAATTGTCTTTAAAGAAGGAAAGCGTTTGACTGCGTAATAAGAAAACGTTGAAGCTGCAAGGCCCATTTTTAATGCAGCAATTAAATCACAAAAGTTGTATAAATTTTCCTTAGTAAAAAGTAATACCAATCCATTAAATGGAGAAGCCAAATAATAGGAAAATGTCCCAACATATGAACTGCCCAAATTGCTGCTGAATGTATAGGAAATAGCATTGGCACCTGTTAGTACATCCTTAAGAAATGCAAAAAAATCCATATATTGTAAATAGGCATCTGCATAGACCAAGGAACCATTTCCAAACGGGGCTAAATGCATATGCCAAAAGATAAGCAATAAAATAATCAGCGTAACCATAAAAGAGTATAGATAAACATATGCTGAAGATAATAATTGGGTTTTATACGCTATAGTTTTACATGTACCTATTCTATGAGCCAAGGTTAGTCCTCCAAGCAAGATATCTCTTAAATAGTTAATCATGCATAATTTGCTTTGGGAATTATGCATTTATATTTCTGATGGGGCTGTTTCCGTTATTGGGACCATACTACTCCATCAGCACCAGGTTTCATTCTCAATTCCCTCAGACTCATTCCACCTGGGAAAACCTTACTCCATTTTTACAATACAAATGCAGGTTAACATTGAGTTCCATAAGAAAAGATACGGCATAAATCTAGAGTGAAAGATACATCTTTTAGAACCAGCAGATAACAATTGGTGCATAATTTATTACACTTCTTCTCTTGCAGATAAATCCACTCTCTCGAGAATAGCTTGTATTGCTTTTTTCGTAAAGCTTCCTGTAATTACTAGTTTCTGTAAGCGGGCTATATTTCGCAAATAAATTTGGTACGTTTCTTGATCCAAATTATCTACTTTTTTTGAAATATCAAATAGACTATCCACTGTAAATCCAATTTGGTATTTATTCACAAAGTCAGCAATAGCAGATTTATTCCATACAATCACTGGCAATCCAGCTGCAATATAAAGGGATAATTTATGAGGATTATTAAATTGCGTATAATACCCCATTGGGCCATTGCAGGTATCTAGTGCGTCTCCATCCCAAACCAAGCCAAAGCTCCCTTCCAAACGATAGGGAATCTCATCCGGAGTATAACTTCCTTTCCAACTTAAATTTGGGCAATTCTTTAATGACTCGGGAAAAGAAATACCATACAACGAAAAGTGCAGAGCTGAAATTTTCCCCGGAATACGATGCAAAAAAGCACTCTTTCCTAAGTTTCCAGCAAATACAATTTCTTTCCCTAAGTAATAATTTTGTTCCGGAACCTGCCCTGGAAGCAAATAATCAAACAGCTCAAGATTCACATATGGAACTTTTAAACCATTTTGCAGCAAGAAAGTAGACATTTTATCATTATGCAGGATAATACCCTCTGCTTGGTTTAAGCGTAGAACTTCTTTATGAAGCCTCCCAATATTTTTATACCTTAATGAGTCAACATCATGAACCATCAATACACAAGAATGTGTCCGTATAAAATGCTTCAAAAGATAATTATATACAGGATTAAAATAAAAAGGGTACTGTACAAAAAACAATGTATCCGGATGCCTTTCTAAAAGCTGATGCATTGTTTTGATTGATTTTATAGAAAATAAAAATTGTACTTTTTGAAAATTCGACGAGAATTTTCTTTGTACTATGTTTGTTACTGCTGAATATTTTTCAGCAAGAATTTTCTCTATATCTTGACGAGCCTTACTCCCCGCATGACGCTCTGCAATTAAATTTTCACCTAAATATTGTATCATCGTTATTAAACCACCTATTCAATGCTCAAGGTACCATTTCTTGATACGCTTAGAAGCCTCTCCAATCTCATATCCTGCTTCAATAATAGCTTCTTCAGTATCGACTCTATTTTTTGTACTTTCTTTTAAGATAATTTCAGCCCATTTTTTTGAAGGGACCTGTAAAGAAGTAAAATATGCCAAATTGGTAATGCCAACTTCTTTTGTAATGGTACCCGAGAAAAAGCAAGGCAATCCAGCAGCTTGTGCTTCAATGCCCACCACAGGAAGGCCTTCAAAACGTGACGGAAGCAAAAAACAATCCATAGCCTGCATCAGTTGAGGTACATCTTTTCTCATGCCAAGGAATAGAACCGCCTGGTCCATGCCCAACTTATGGACTAAGTACTTGGCCTTTTCTAAATACGATTGATCTCCCACGACATCCCCTATCAGCATCAGCCTAGCCGTTTTATTTTGCTTATAGATTTCATAGAAGATTTGAATAACCCTTTCATGATTTTTTTGATAGGTAAAGCGTCCCACATGACCTACCACAAAATTATCACCCAGCTGCAACTTTTTCCGCACTTTTCCCCTTCGTATCGGATTATATTGAAACTGTGCACAGTCTATAGCATTGGGAATAACCTTGAACTTGGCTCCATTGCCAAACATCCATTGACCAGCCAGTTTAGAACAGGCAAAATAGTTGGTAGCTCCCCATTTAAGGAGGTATTTATTAAACTGGATGAGCAACTTTTTCCCAAATCCAATCTTCTGTTCATAACCTGTATTATGGGAATGCATAATACGCAGTGGAATGCCGAAAAATTTGGCAAGGAAAATGGGAAAAACATAGGTCAAACTATTGGAGTTTAAAACAATGCCCTTGTACTGGGGCGCAATATGATGCAGCAATTTAATCCATTGCCAATAATGCTGCACAGGGTTTGAATGCCGGGATTTCACACCATAGATTTGACTGCCCGCCTTAAGAATCTGTTCTTTAAAGACAATGTCATACTCAGCTGTGATGTTCACAAAATCGTATGTTACCTGGCTTCTGTCCAAGTGGTTAAATTGGGACATCAGATAAGTTTCTAGTCCACCAATATTTCGTGTCATGCCTATCTGCAAAACTCGAATTGGCTTCTCAGCTTCCAAAAATTTCATCTATTAAATTATCCTTTCCAATTAGAAATAGACCTGGACGAGTATTTTCTATTCTAAATTTCTACCCATACTAACATTAATTATTTAGCAAACTTTGAACATTTATATTTAATGACAGCTCTACCGCATATTGTTTTATCGGACTAATTTATTTTTTAGCTCACTTATTTTGTTCCAGCCTTGTTGAATTAAAGTATCGTGGAGGAAAATCAGAATGCCAAAGTACAAAATACTTCCAATTAAAATTACCAAAATAGTATGAAGGAAGGAGGGTTGTAAACTCCTTTCAAACAAAAAAATTACGAAAAACATAAATGCTCCAGCTATCCAATACTTCTTGGAAATAGAAACAATTTCAAAAAAGCCAAAATTTTTTCTTACTAAGTAGAATTGTACACCAGTTACGATACATTCAGTCAACAAAGTTGAAATAGCAACCCCTATAGATTGATATCTTGGAATGAGCACCAAATTAATCAAAAAATTAAAGACTGCTCCTATCACTACAGATAGGGTCAGTTCATTTTGCCGATTGGTGGGCAGCAAATACTGGATGCCAATTACATTGCTAAGACCTATGGCAACCAGGATTCCGCTGATGATCTGCAAAATAACCCCCGTTTTTTCATACCCCGGACCATAAAACCAAGGCACAAAATTGGGAGCAATGGCCATAAGTCCCAAACACATGGGAATGGTCAAAAACCAGGTAAATTGGAACGAACGCAGCATATACCGCTTTACCTCAGCCTGCAGCCCTTGGGCATAGGCATAGGAAATACGGGGCAGCATCACCGTTCCCAGGGACGTGGCCAGGGTCAGCAACAGCTTTACTAGCTTATCTGCCTGCTCATAATAGCCATTTTCTGCATAGGAGGCTGAAAATAGACCTAGCATAGTTTTGTTCAATACCACGTAAATCTGAATGGCAATCTGGGGCAAGAACATCTGCCAGATAATTAGGAAGTTGCGAAAGGGTTTCCATTCCCGAATGGGAACCTTGACCAGATGCTCTGGCAAATACAGCCAAATTAGAATGCCGGAGAGGACATTCATCCCACCCATCAGGGCCGTATATTTCAGCACATCAGACGCTTGATGAATGAGCAAAAAGATTGAGGCCACATTCAAGATCCGCACCAAAAAATTCCGGAAGACAATCTTACCAAATTCTTCCAGACCTTGAAAGAACCAGGATATATCAAAGGCTACGGCCACAATATTGAGCGCCTGGAGCCAATAGATGGTATGGGAAACCTGCCAGGAAGCTACTACAAAATAATACACTACCAGGTTTACCAATACCAACAAAAACCGCAGCACACTGACTTCATAGAAGGTTCGGCTTTGCCGGTAGGTATCCTCCTGAGCATAAGCGATTTCCCGCTGGGCGTAGTTGGATACCCCCAGGTTTGCTGCCAGTACAAAGTAGGTCACCACGGAAAAGGTAAAACTATATTCCCCAATGCCATTCGGACCCAATACCCGGGACAGATACGGAATGGTAATGAATGGAGTAATCAGTGTCAGTACCTGATAGCTCAGGTTATAAATATAATTTCGCGTGATACTTTTTGCCATCCTATCTGCTCCTATAACCTTGATCACTTAATATTTCAAAAAAACCTAATTGTTGTAATGAATATCAAGTTAAAGATAAGTAGTATTCTTCTAATTTAACTGCTTCTCTAGTAATATCATACCCTTTTTCAATGATGCCAGAAACGTCTTGATATCGCTTATATTTTGCATGTTCAACAACAAACTGAGCCCAACATTGATAACCTTTTTTTAGTGACATAAACGAAAGATGATTGGTGAGTTTCACTTCTTGAGGAATATTCTCTCTACTGGTCAATACTTCTAAGCCAGCACACTGTGCTTCTACCAAGACGATGCCCAAGCCTTCATAAAGGGACGGAAAAAGAAAGAAATCAAAAGCCTGATATAAATCATTTACGTCTGATCGTATACCAAGAAACTTAACTTTTGCTTTCAACTGAAGTTCTTCAACCCGTTTCCTTAACCTATCCTCATCCTCTCCCCCACCTACCAAAATAAGTAAGGCATTGGGAATTCTCGAAGAAATTTCATTAAATACATCTAATAAAAACAGTTGATTCTTTTGGGCGGTTAATCTTCCTATATGGCCAATTACAAAATGATTCGCTAGCCCTAATTCCTTACGGACTTTTTCTCGTTTCTCAGGATTAAAAGTAAAATTTTTAATATCTATGGCATTTCTAATAATCTTAAACGGTTTATCTCTAAACAGGAAATCTCCTGCCAATTTCGAACAAGCAATGCGATCTGTAGCCATTCTATTGCCGAGATACAAAAGTGGGATATTGCGCAATTTATGCGTAATAGTATCCGCTGCAGAAGGCTGATGACTATGCAGTATACAATGCTTTACACCATATTTTTTTGCGATATAGAAATAAAACGGGGCCGCATTTGCCATATGACAATGAATAATTTGATATCCTGGATGTTCCAGAAAAAATTCTTCTATTTGCTGTAATAAGTTTGGCATATTTTTCATGGAAAAAACAGGAAATTTATATACACGACCACCATTTTGCAGGATTTCATTTTCAAAAGAACAATCTAATTTTGTATGAGTAATGAAATCAAATTGTACTTTATCCCGGTCAATATTCCGGTAATAGTTCATCACATAGCTTTCCATGCCGCCGCTATAATTTAGTGCTGGTATAATATGTAATATTCTTAAGGACTTCTGCAAGATATCACCTGCTAATCTAATATATTTTTCGTAAGTTTTATCATAATTGTTGAGCTAACTCCGAAAAAGGTCTAATTCCTATTGCAAAAAAACATCTTCTTTTCATATGTAATACTTTCTTTTTCAGTGAAAAATACAAAACAGTATAGCAATGAAAATACAATAGGAAATGAATAAAAAAACCAATTACTAAAGAAGCAAACCAGTTGCCCAACAACAGCAACTATAATACAAACGATATCCAATCTAGCTTTGAAATTTTCTCTTCTAATTACTAGATACATTCCAGTATAAAAAAGTGGAATAAAGAATAAAATCAATCCCAAAATTCCGAATTGAGCCAAGATAGCAGAAAACGCATTAATAATGGGGTATCCTGATTTTATAAATGTGATACTTAGTAAACTATTAGTCCAAAGCTGTATTTCTGCATTTTTCGTAAATTCTGCCGGGAACTGATTAACCATATACATGGACATATAGCCCTGCCCCACTCCAAATAGTGGATGTTGAATTCCAACCCTTGTCATAGCAATCATATTTCCAATTCTTGCCGCATTGGATCTCGGAGCAGTTCCCGCGGCAGAAGTAATATTATTTTCTACGTAATCTTCTGTACTCTCAGCAAGTGAAGTTAAAACTTCTGTATTAGAACCCGTTATACCTTCTATCTGCCTAATATCCTTTCCACTATTCATATTAGCTTTAATTTTTGCTTCTGCAGCCAATTGTGGAATAATTGTATCTCCACATATATAACTTCCAAAGGCAAGAACAGTAATAATACCAATTGTAAAACAAACTTTTTTCCAATGGTTATATTGTGCAACCAAACTTAGAAAAATAAAAACACCGATTTCCCCAAAATAAACAATTGTAGCAGTCCTAGACTTCGTCATAAAAATCATAAATGTAAAGTAAAAGAGGAGAATCAAATCAAATTTTTTTCTATAATTAAAGACTCGGTACCATAAAAATGGAACCAGGAAAGAAGCAATAATGCCAAAGTAAGACGGCTCTTGTGTATAACTTCTCAATTGTCCCTTCCAAAAAAGCGGTGGCCACCATCCATGGGCACCTGCAATATCATAAATAAAAAGGCTAAAATATTTGTACAAGTTTGATTTCCTGTCCATAGCCAGCAAATTTCAAAAGCAGAATATATTCCCATTAAGAGAACCGCAGTAAATGCTGCTTTACTGATCCATGCAATTCCCCTTTGCGGATTTTTTTGATATAAATCAGTAATTAATAAAAAAAAGCCTATTAGCGGTAGTAAAAAGCTTTTTAGTAATGCAACTATATTAGAGCAAAAATACTTTACGTGTAAAAGTGTGGTAGATGTAACAATATCTGGCCAAATATGAGCAATAATCCTTACTACAGATGTATCCTTTAAATAATTATCGGCAGCTATTGACCAAAAAGGAAATTGATAAGCACCTATAGCTGTACACAAAATAGGCCAAAGGCAAAATATACCAATATACTTAGCATGAGGTATTTTAAACTCTTTGCATTTAATATAATTTAACAGAAAGACAAAACAAGCTAAACATAGGAGCATAAATGGAATATTATTGCCAAAAATTGGAAGCTTATATTTTTGAGAAATCGTGGTTAACGGTAAGCAGATAATGATAAATAATAATAGCCATTCTTCTGTTTTTTCATATATATTCTTCACTATGTTTCTCCTAAAACAGATTATTATTTTTGTCTTTCTGATTGATTAAATTATTTTGGCTAAATCTGTTAAGTCTTAATCCTTCAGTAATCGGTAAGAAGACAGTCAAATTTATAATTATCAACTATTTATTTTCAAATTTTCTTTTTAAAAATTTAATTCCTTTCTTTACCCAATCAATTTTTTCCAGGAATACCACAGAAACTTCGCAAATCCGCAGTTGCTGCTTTTCCAGCCACACATTAAATAACCGTTCAGACAGAAATCCATACAGCCGCTGTTCATAGGAGCTATAGCCTGTCATATCCACTTGCTTTTCCATCGCAAAAAGAATCGTAAAGAGCCACTGACAATAAGCATCAAACAGACTTTTCTTCATCACAAACATATTGAGAATATGCAGGGATCGGCGGTTCATGACCTGAGTAAAGGCTTCACTATATTCGGGGTACAATTCCCCCACCAAGCGTTCGGCCAGGTCCAGATCCTTTTTATAATGGGCATGTTCGTACTGGCTCCGGACCGTTTCAATATAATAATGACGTTTTTCGGGAAGAATCACGTCATATTGCCGCAGCAGCCGCTCATAATCCTTCTGGTGGAAAATGGCCTGCTTCTTCTTTTCGAGATCATTGGTATGAGTATTTCTTCCAAAGTACCTCCGGTAATGGCACAGGCCGATATATTCACAATCCAGGTTCTTCCAAGCCCAATACAACCCTGTCAGCTCACAAAAATAGGGATTCTTGGCTGAAATATTGTCTCCGGTATTATCCGGGGTATAACCCAAGGGCCGTTTACCCTCAGCCCCCACCTGTAGTGGCAGATAAACTGGATCTTCCGGCATCCAATAGGCTTTATGGGCTGCAACTAATATTTTAATATCCATTGTTTCCGTACTCCCTGCTCAGGTTTTCTCTTAATATGCACCTTTATGGCTCAACACTACGCCTACCGTTTTCCAAAGCAGCATAATATCCAGCCATACGGACCAGTTCCGCACATACCAGGAGTCCATCTGGACCCGCTCCTCATAGGTGGTATCGCTGCGGCCGTTTACCTGCCACATGCCGGTAATGCCAGGGTGGACCATATAGAAATCGTGGATATAGTCCCCGTACTTGGGAATCTCCGCTGTCACAATGGGGCGGGGTCCCACAAGGCTCATTTCTCCCCGGAGCACGTTAAACAGCTGGGGCAGTTCGTCCAGGCTGGTACGACGGAGAATCCGGCCCATCCGGGTGACCCGGGGATCGTCTTTTAGTTTAAACTCAGCGTCCCATTCCTTTTTGGCTTCCGGATTGGCGGCCAGGTATTCTTTCAGTTTCGCGTCTGCGTCCACGCACATGCTGCGGAATTTCAGGCAGGGAAATTCTTTCCCGTCTTTCCCAATGCGTTTGTGGGCAAAGAACACGGGACCTGGAGAATCTAATTTCACCAGAATGGCCAGCAGCAGCAAAACGGGACTGATGAAAATGGTACCAATGGTCGTTACCACCAAGTCAAAAATCCGTTTCACCAGCCGGTTATAAGGCCGAGCCAGGTTGTTCTGGAGACTCATGAGCGGCACCCGCTCCTGGTACACGTTCTCCACCACTACCCCGTTCAGGGGCAGGCCAATTAGGTCGGGCACAAAGGACAGGTTCCGTACCAAAGGCTGGATTCTGTGCATCAGCTGGTCCAGTTTAGCCGGAGGCAGCCCTGGGGCTGCAATAAACACGTCCTGGACTTCCGTCTGTTGGATGATTTCCGGGATATCGTGAAAGGTGCCCAGGTAGGGCAAATCCCCTACATTTTCCTTCTGGGGCCCACCATCGTCCACATAGCCTACAATATGAAAGGCCATGCCAATGTCTTCCCGAAGCCCCCGCAGCAGCAGCCGGGCGGTTTTTCCCCCGCCTACCAGGAGCACAGGAATCCGGCCCACCCCGGCCCATTCCAAGACCCAGGTCATAACATACCGGGAAATGGCCGCAAAAATAAAGGACAGAATCCAAAATAGACCAACAAACAGCCGGGAAGTACTGGCTGCAATATGGGTAGCGTACATGAAAAAGATAATGAAAATAATGGCGTAGGTACAAGCATCAAACATCCGCTGGAGCATTTTCCAGAAGGCCATCCTGCGCTGGTACACCTGAGCGTGCCGAAAAAATAGGATAAACGACAGCGGAAATACCAGGTAGAAATTGGCCCAGGCAATATGAAAATACTGGCTGCCCATAATGCAGTTTCGCAGGGAATATGCACAAGACTCAGCCAGTAATATAAACAGCCAGTCGGTGATGGTAAACACTGCCGGCAGGAAATAATTCAAGTGGTGATGAATAAAAGAGCTGGAGGAAGACATGGTTTTCTCAGCTGCGGTCATAGTCGATTCTCCCCTTTAACAGATTTTCCTTAATACCCCATGTATAAAAAGCGTATATAAAAAATTATACCCTTTTAGGCTGGCTTTTACAAGAAAACAGGCGGCTTACAGCGGGGATTTATTATCCGAGAAGAAATTTCTTATAAAACTATGAAAAGCCGTCTGACAAACGAAACAGTTTTTGTCAGACGGCCTTCTTATATATAATTCAAACAATGGACGTCTTTCTTATCAATTCCCATCATCATCTGATTTAGAGAATACAAATAACCACAAAATCGGCAAAACTAACACATACACAAAGGAATATCGAAAAACAGCTGACGCAGGAGTGGATAACAGTAAGGTCCCCATATTGGCCAGCGCAGGTATAGCAAATAATATGAGTCGCTTTTTCCCCTGAACATATAGCATGCCGCAGGCCAATACTGTTAGCCAAAAACATAAACCTGAACCAAAAAAGCGGCTATGTGCAAACTGCCATTTTCCCAGAGTATTTTTAATGCCATTGGGTATAGGTAAATCTCCCACACCCAGCATATTATTATTCGCCGGACTTACCGGTATATGTTCATCAATTAGTGCCCACCCAAAGCGGGATTGGTCTTTCTGATCATACCAAATCCAATTCCAAATATGGTACGTTTCCAGCATCCAGGCCTCCATATATAAACGTGGATTTTTTAAGCCCATTACCATCCATCTGTGCATAAATTCCTGTTTCTTCTGATTCAATAAATCCCGTTTAAAATTATCTTGCCATTTGATGCTATCCACTGAAAAAGGAGTTGAACTGTGCCATTGTTTTTCTGGCAGGAAACTCTCCATAAATGTTTTGTCATCTATTGTAAGATTGCCTTTCAAAACATATACTCTGCTCATTTGCTGCAAGGGGATGGCGACTGCTTCCTGAAATTGTGGCTGTTTATGAACTGTGCTAAGTAAAATACGACCGGGAAGTGTCACAACAAGTATTGCTGCTAAGAATGCCACAACGATTTTTTTATTTCTATATTGGATTCCTGCAATAACAGCCAAAAGCAAAGCAATAGCTGCCCCATTGGTTCTAAAAGCCATCAGCCCCACTGTTAATAAAGCAAATTGCAAAGAAGACCTCCAAGAACCATCATTCTTTTCAATCATATAAAAAGAGCAAAGCAGCAATATGGCTGAAAACATCGGATCCCGGACTGCTGCAATGGCATAATTCCCCACCATAGGAAATAAGCCAAAATAGAGCAGCAGAAGCCACCCCACTTTACTATTCCGAGTCACAGCTGCCATCTTGCAGGTAACCCAACCCAAAATCACACTCATAAAAAAAGTTTGCAATAAACTAAATAAAAAGATGCCGATTTCCCACGTGCCAAATAAATACTTACTAATTTTCCCAAAACTGCCTAAAGCTAAGGAATAAATCCAGGGAAATTGAACAGTGACTCTTCGTGGAGAACTAAGTATGGCGACAGTATCGTTCATCCCGGCACCAGGATATAAAACCAGGAGAAAAGGCAGCCATAACAAAAATAAAATAGCAGCTGCCTGCTTCAAAGATAAAAATTTTCCACTTATTTGGGGGAAGCTAGCCAGCCTGCTGCCATGCTTAAAGAAAAATAATAAAATACCAAAAAACAGCACAAACAAACCCAAAATCCATAACCCGTCCTGCGGTGCCAATAGTGGTTCAGCTACATTTTTAATCCAACCTAGTTTTATCCAACGTTCTATTTTACAAGTATAAAAAAATGATACTGACATGGGGATGCCCAAGATGGCCGCTGCTAATTTTTCTCTTTTTCCCATACACAGCTCCTTAATTCATTTCTCTAGCCATTATTGCAAAGCATATTTTTTCCCAAAATAATTCCATAAAGTTACAATAGCGGTAGAAACAATTTTTGCCAACATATAATACAGCTGAATTTTCTCTACCATAAACCACATACAACATTGATTAAGAATTAGCCCTATACAGCTGACCACAATAAAGCCCATAAGAGATTTTAAATTTTGTTCTGCATCTTTAAATACATATTTTGCGCAAAGCAAATAATTGACTAACACGGCAACAGAAAAAGATATCCCAGAAGAAATAAGGTAACTGATACCTGCATACTCGGTACAAGCAAATAAAAGTCCATAATCAATAAAGAAAGTAAATGCCCCTACAAGGCAAAACTTTGCAAATTCTCGTCCTTCTCCCATTTATTTCTCCTGCAGCATTTTAATGATATTCATTTGCAGCTCGAAGAATTGTCTATCTTTCAAAGCAGCGGTATCCAATATAAAACCACAAACAAACGATAGACATGCTGCCAGCATCATAACTGAGGATACGACCAAAGTAGGAAATCGAGGTACCAGGCCTGTAGCAAGATATTCACTGAATACTGGAATAAACAAGCCTATAGCCACAAGGGCAAGAATAAGCCCAAGACAAGAATAAGCCCAAGAGCAGAAAAAAACTTAAGTGGTTTATAATTCTTATAAAGCATAAAAATTGTTATCAGAACTTTCATACCATCTGTAAAGGTATTCAGTTTACTAAAGCTTCCTGTAGGCCGATCACGATATTGAACAGGGACAGAGCGCAGCAAAAGATTTTTATCTAGCGCATGGATGGTCATCTCGGTTTCAATCTCAAAGCCCTTGGATAATACCGGAAAGGTTTTGACAAACAAAGGAGAAAACGCTCTATAGCCTGTCATTACATCATAAATATGTGCGGTGTCACCCCAAAAAGCATTGATAAATTTTCGCACCAGCACATTGCCAAAGCCATGAAAAGCACGGGTATTTTCCTCAAAGTAGGTGGAAGAAAGACGGTCACCAATGACCATATCCGCTTTCCCTGCCATCACTAAACCACACATTTCCTTGGCATTTTCCGCAGGATACGTATCATCACCATCTATCATCAAATAGCAATCAGCATCGATATCCCGAAACATGGAGCGAATTACATTCCCTTTCCCCTGCCGATATTCATATTTAACAATAGCTCCGGCTGCACGGGCTATTGCATCAGTCCCATCCTGGGAGTTATTATCGTAGACATAAATATCTGCTTCCGGCAAAGCTCTTTGATAGTCTTGAACGACTTTCTTTATGGTTTTGCCTTCATTG
>ONZZ01001266.1_pt1 | contig 16879 bp, 15 predicted proteins | sample 1671101 | NCBI WGS metagenome assembly ONZZ01 (sample SAMN06348122, study PRJEB24527) | human gut metagenome | biome: human gut; feature: ankylosing spondylitis patient; material: feces | host: Homo sapiens | place: China | collected 2015-10
TGCATGCAACCAAAAATCTGCTATTATAAGAACTGTCAGCAATCAAGACCTACTGCCAAGGAGGTGAACAACATGGCACAAACCCGAATCCGTCGTGAAGTGATGGCAACCCTCTACGAGGGCACCCGGTCCACCGACACCGGAGACGTGGAACATATCGAAGGCAAACTGGCAGGAGCATACACCGAGAAACGACTTAACAGCGTTCTCAGCCGCTCCAACCCCGGCTACTTCATCGACGCACACGTAACCGGATACAAGGTCAACGAGTACAGCATGAGTCTCGAAGACTTCATCCGATACGCGACACCCGCAACCAAATAAACACTCATAGCCTATAGGAGGGCATTATGAACGAAAATACCAACAACACCAACACCATCCGCGCATACTTCAACCAGTTCTCCAGCAAAGGCATCCCATTCATGGACGACCGCGACAAGGGAGACATCAAAACACTCGTCGGTGATGTTCTTCATATCGATGATTTCGGTTTCATCAACGGACGCGACGGAGAGTATGCGGTCGTATCCTTCAAGGAACACCCGGAAAGCTTCTACTTCGCTGGACTTGCGCTGACCGACATCTGTCGTAAGATCGATGCGGACGGCATGCGTGAGGAGCTGGCCGCGCAACCTATCGTTCTTACCATGAAGAAGAGCAAGAACAACCGTAGCTACATGTCCGTCGATTTCCTCGACAATGACTGACCGACATAGATTAATCCAACAGGGCGGGTATCCTAGACGGTATCCGCCCTTACTCATATCAAGGAGCATATCATCATGACGAAACGCCTCAGCCCGGAAGAGAAGGCACGTCGCGCACGCGAGCGCAGGGTTAAGCGAGCCGCCCGCAAAGCCAAGGAAACCGCGCAGGCCGCACGTAGAAGCGCAGGCGCTTCCAGCAGGGAGGTCGCACAGGGAGCCGCATTGGGGAAGGCTGTCGGCGGTGTCGTACGACAGAAGACCAACGCGGATTCCGACTATAACGTGCGCCGTCGGGCCCGCCGTGAGGTGGAACGCTTGCAGAAGATAGGCATGGATTCCAAGACCACTCCGCTTCAGCGCAAAGCCGCGCGTGAGGCCGCTGAATCCTTGCAGGAGACCATCGGACGCACGTATGCGCGGGTCAACAGCAAGGCTGATCGTGAACAGGCGTTCAATGAGCTACGCGGACAGTTCGGTACGACGCACCGGGTTCGTTCGCAGGCGCAGGCGCGTCAGGATTCCCGTAATCGTTCCTTCGCGCGGCAGCTTAATCTGGCGCTTGCGGGGCAACCGTCCGCAATCAACCGGGATGGGTTCAAGGGTCAGGCCATGGCCATAGGTTTCATGAACGCTTTCGCAGATGAGAGGCGCGGGCATCGTCGGTCCGAACAGTACGAGCTGATTTTGAGAAGCGCCGGGGCAAACGATTTGGAACAGGTGTTCCGTGAGACCATGCGGCAGAATCGTGATGAGGTTCGTGAGATGATGAGACGGTTGAACAAGCTGGATTCCGGGGATGGGTCGTATGATGATACGAGTATGCTTGGAGATGATGAGGGGGATGCCAAGTACATGTCGTATCGCGTCGTGATTTCCGGTTTCAGCTATAACCGGGCGTGACACACGCTATGATGATAGAGCAATCAAACAACCAACATAGGAGGCAATCATGGCAGGCAAGAGCCATGGAACGCCGTTTCGCGTGGTGGCCGCATACGATACGGAGACCTGCAATGTCGGCACCGGACCCGACACTCGCGCATACCCGATACTGTTCATCCTCAACGATTTCACCGACGTGCCGTTGGAGGAATACAAGCCTGATGATCCGCGTGAGACCGTGACTTTCGACCGCACGCTGGACACGTTCATGCCCCGCCTGTTCAACCTCATGGACGCAGGCCGTAGAAACGGGTACGTGCCAGTCGTCTGCGCCTATAACCTCATGTTCGACATGCAAACCCTCATGGCTACATTCGCGGGCGTTGCCGTGCTGAAGCTCAACGCGCAATCCTCCACAAACGTGTACACCATCGACGTGTACGCCAACCAGCAGGATGCAGACAATGACGGCACACCGCTCATGCGTTTCTGGGACACGTTCTTCCTCGAACAAAACGGGTTGAAAGCCATGGGAGAGACCGCAGGCGTCGCTAAAGCCACCGGAGACTGGGACTATTCCAAGATTCGTACCCCTGAAACGCCTCTCACCGACTTGGAACTGTTCTACGCGAAACGTGACGTGCAGGTGATACCCGCATACCTCCGGTACCTGCTCAGGTCGAATGAGTGGATGACATCCGACATGCTGGGGTCCCGCGTGCTCACGAAAACCAGCACCGTGCGGCAAATGGCGCTCCACACCTTCGGCAGCGTGCGTGTGGGAGAGTCTAGGGGAAAACGCCGCGCACCCACCATGCTCAGGAAATTCGAATACCTGTGCCATGATGAGCTTCCCAAGGATTACGATACTTACGCCCTGCGTAAGGCGTGCTTCAGGGGAGGTTTCACGTTCACCAGCGCCGCATTCGCAACGAAATGCATGCAAGGCGTCGTGTCCACTGATGTTACTTCAATGCATCATACCTTCATCAACGGTCGTATGATACCGGTCGGTTTCACCCGCATGAGCGCCGCAGACCTTCAGTATCTTGCGGACAGGGTGGTACGCACCCCGCTTCGGGATGTGCTTGAACGGTATTACCGTCCGTTCGACGGCGCTTTCCATGCGCGTATCCGATTCGATAATATCCGGCTTCGTGCGGGTTCACCGTTCGAAGCTTGGGGTGTGGCTCTCACACCGCGCGGCAAATTCGCACGTCATGCCGCAGGGGTCGATTACTGGCAGGATGACCCCGCCGCAGTCGCAGCCGAAAACGCGACCCGTGACAACGGGTGGCTGGACGATGCCGACCGTCCCGTGTTCGCATTCGGCAAACTGTATTCCGCAGCCCACGCCCTGATTCACGTCAATGAAATCGAACTATGGAGCATGGCGCAGGTGTACGAGTGGGATTCGATGACCGTGCTGTGCGGAGAGGGCACCGTTAAATGGAAGTTCCCTCCCGATTACGTGGCACTCCAGTCGAACATGCTGTTCGAACGTAAATCGGACTGTAAGTACATGACGAAGCATTATGAGACCGGCATCCCGTTCACGGGTGATATTCCCGCTTCGATTCCCGAGGGTCTTGCCAATGAGATGCGCAAGGGCACCATGGACGCCGGTTTTCTCAACAGCTACTACAACGGCACCGTCAAAGGCCAGTTCAACAGCATCTACGGCACCATGGCACAGGACATCTTCAAACCCGGTTACGGCGTGGACGAAGGCGGGGACATCTACGTAGATCAGACCACGATAGCGACCCGTGAGAACTTTGCCACGAAGATTCCGAAACGGTGCCGCGTCCTGTACACGTACGGCATGCGTATCGTGGCAGGCAGTCGCATGCACCTGATCATAGCCATGCTGCTGATCTGGAATGCTTTCCACGGGCGTGTCAAAGCCACGGGCGGGGACACCGACAGCATCAAGATGAGCGTTCCTGATGACGTAACCGATCAGCAGATAAGCGATGCTCTGAAACCCGCGTTGGATGCCGCGACCGCAGCCATTGACTACTGCATGCGCCCCATCCGCGACTCATACCCGCAGTGGGCTTCCAAGCTTACGCATGTGGGAGGGTTCGAGGTCGAAAACGCGGGCGCACGATACGAGCATCACATGGAATACTGGAACAAGGCCCGTGTGTCCGAGCGTGATGGAGTGTTCCATGTGACCATGGCCGGATTGTCGCGTCCGCTGGGGGCCTATCATATCGAACACATCATGCATGATCTGCATGCTGCCGGATACCCTGTCGAGCAGGTCATGCGTCTGACGCTTGGATACAATGTGGAGGTGTCCAGCGAGGCGTGCTTCAGTCTCCAGACGTACAGGCCGAAACCGGGGGATGTGTACGACAGGGACGTCATCGACTACGAGGGGACGGAAACCCGTGTGCTGGCATTGCAGGCCGTCGCCCTGTATCCCACCGACCGTACGTTGGGAGACACCGGGAAACCGAGTAATATGGAGAATGTGATATGGCTCAGACGCCATGGCATTGACGTGGAGACCGGTCTACGTCGCGTGGAGGTGCGGGATATGACCCCGTACGTGGTAGGAGGTTTGGACGGTGAAACCATACTGATGAAAGGGGTCAGGCATGAACAAGCCTAGATATTATGACTGGAATCGGACACTGTCGTATGATGCGGACGTGACCGCCGTATTCGGTGCCCGTGGCATCGGCAAGACGTTCGGCCTGCGTGCGCAGTTCGTACGCGACTGGTTGAAGGACGGTAGCAGGTTCGTGGAAATCGCACGCTACAAAAGCGAGATACCTGATGTGGCGCGAGGCTATTTTGACCGGTTGCAGGAGCTGGAGGAATTCCGACGCCTTGTGTTCAAGACGGACGGCAAGCAGGCGTATATCGCACGCAAACCCGATGACCCGGACGCCAAACCGGATTGGAAGGTGGCGGGCTATTTCGTCGCGATGACGGAAATGCAGAAGTCCAAGAAACGCACGTTCGAACATGTGTACCGTCTGCTGTTGGATGAAGCCACCATTGACCGCACCGACCGGTATCACGGGTATCTGAACCATGAATTCGAACTGTTGGCGAACATCGTGGACTCCTGCACCCGTGAACGTGCGGACGAACAGGGACGCAAACCGCATGTGTACCTGCTGTCGAACGCCTGCGATCTGACGAACCCGTACTTCATCCGGTACGGCATCGACAGACCGCCGAGATTCGGATACTCATGGTATGCCAACAAGACGTTCCTGTTGCATTACGTGAAGGATGCCGATTACGCGCATGCGAAATCCACGGGCACGGTCGCGGGCCGTATGATGATGGGCATGGGCGGTGAACGGGTCGCATCCTATAATGAGTTTTCGGGCTCGAATACGGATTTCATCGAAGCGAAACCGAAATGGGCGCGGTTCGAAACCGGCATGATATACATGGGACAACGGTTTGGTGTCTGGTGCGATGATCTGAACGGCATGTATTATGTGAACGACCGGATACCCTCGAACACGAAAGCGCCGGTGTATGCGCTGACGCGGGCGGATAACCGGGTGGACATGCTGATGGTGAAACGTTCCAACAAGGTGTTGCAGTCGCTGGTCGATCTGGCGTTGTGGAACCAGTTGAAGTTTTCCACGGTCGGTGTCCGTGAACGGTTCTATCAGGCGTTGAGCATGTTCGGTATCCGATAATCGATACGAAAACGCCCCGGCTGGAATGGCCGGGGCGTTCGTGTTTCATGTCAAGACGTACGGGTATGCCGTGGAAGTCCAGACGTGGATTGCCTCAATGAATTCATTGACATGGATTAGCGATTCGGTGGGGTTCTCGATACGGAGCCTGACATCAATCTGGTTGGTTGCTGAATAGGTTTCAACGGTTACGCTGAAACCGCCCGTGGGGCCATCCCTGCTAACGACCTCCGTATTGGAAACCACTTCGTTTACTGTGTCTTTGCTTATGCCTCCCAGAGATTCGAAACGTACAGTGTGCGCGGGCACGTAAATATTCGTTGCCGGGTTCGTTGTGCCCAATTTGTAGGAGAAAGCGAGCTTGTTCCGGGTTTCTGAAGCGCTTAGAACACCGTCGCTTGAAATCGTCAGGCCCGTTCCGATTTTGACGCCGCCGAGCGTGCTATCGGTTGCGGCCTTCAGATGAAGCCCGTATCCGTCGCCGTCCGTTCCGGTGTCGAACTCGTCGGGGTCGAACGGCATAACGGGTTGCCCGCTCGCGTTGGCCGCGATCAGGATGCTTCGGGATGCGGTGGGCGTGTTCGTGTTGCCGTAGTTCACGGCCAGCGGATTATCACTGCCATTGCCCTTCAACGAGGTGTCGTGAGAGACGGACGTGAGATATCCGGCCTGTTCCAAATCGTTGATACGGTTTTCGAGACCATTGACGGCGGCATCGAGTTTCGACTGCGTGACTTCGGCTGCGATGGTCGCGGTGGTCTTGTCCGGGTCGTTCGTAACCGTGATGCCAGCGCCCGCGAGCACTGCACCCAGCTTCAATCGGTTGTTGATCTGCTCGTTCTGCACTTCGTCATCGTGGCGGCGTTCATCGATCTCCGCGTCGATGCTTCTCTGCAATGCGCTGACGGCGGCATCGAGTTTCGACTGCGTGACTTCGGCTGCGATGGTCGCGGTGGTCTTGTCCGGGTCGTTCGTAACCGTGATGCCAGCGCCCGCGAGCACTGCACCCAGCTTCAATCGGTTGTTGATCTGCTCGTTCTGCACTTCGTCATCGTGGCGGCGTTCATCGATCTCCGCGTCGATGCTTCTCTGCAATGCGCTGTCGGCGGCGGTACGGTCGGTGATTTCCTTCGTGATTCTCGCGTTCACATCATCGAACGCGGGCGTGAATGAATCCCCGATCGTGACGGTTGTCTTGTCCGGGTCGGTCGCGCTGGAAGTCACGTTCACGTTGATGTGGGAATCATCGGCCGCTTTCACGTTCACGGCTTTCACACGCGCGTTCACCTGCGCCGTAAGCAGATTATCGGCGGTCTGCCTAGTCGAGGCTTCGGTGTCGATGTTCGACTGGAGCGTGGTATCCGCCTGCCTGCGGGCCGTGGCTTCGGCGTCGATGCGTTCACCCAACGACGTGTCGGCGTCCCTGCGGGCCTGAATCTCCGTGTTGAGGCTGTTGGTCAGGGTCGCGTCAGCCTGCGTGCGTGCGCTGGTTTCCTCGCTGATTCGGGTTCCCAACGCGAGGTCGGCATTGTTGCGGGTCTTCGTCTCGTTGTCGAGGTTGTTTTGGAGCGTGGCATCCGCCTGCTTGCGTTCGACGCGTTCAGTGTCCACGCTGTCCTTCGTTGCGATGATGTCCGTGTCCACCGCGTATGTGCGGGTCTTCGCGCCCGTATCGTCCGTGCCGGTCAGACCATGCCCTGCCACACCGTCCAACATGGTGTTGTCGATGAGTGTGCCGTCAGTGCCGGGTGTCAATTCGATGAACCGGCCAGCCTTCGGGGTCACTCCGTCGATACGCTTGCCCAACGCGGTGTCCGCCGCCTCTCGTGCGGCCTGTTCGTCAGCGATGAGCTTGTCCAGTCGTGTGACCTCTTCGGTCAGATCGGCTTCCAGCTTGTCGATGCGCTGGGTGAGACGGGTCTCGGTTTCCGTGAACCGGTTATCGAGATACCAGTGCGCCGCGTTCGCGTTCGCGGCCATATATCCCAGATACGCTTGGATACGTCCGATTTCCACGCAGATTTGACGGATACGCTGTTCTGCGGAATACACGTTCCAATAGAATTGCGGGATTACCGGAGTGGTCCATGTCCACGCGGGAAACGGGGTGATGGGCGGTACGGCCTTCGTCGCGTCCACGGGCGGGAACACCGGTTGCGTCGGGTTCGACGGGGTGGCGGGCACGGAGCCTTCCACCGGATTGATGGTGTGGGAGTCTGTCATAATCCCATTCCTCCATTCATGTGGCTGGTGAACAGGCATGAGAACATGGTTTCCATGTCGTTCACGATTTGCAAATCTATATCATTATACGCCTGTAGTTTTTCCACGCGGTCGAGGTAATCGCCTTCGTGAAGGGTTTCGAACTCCCTGTCCGAGGCGTTCGAGGCGTAATCGTTGTTCTCGGACAATTGGGTTGCGGGGAACTCGCTGTCCACGTCGCGGGTTTTACCGTACGTGTCCTCCGTGCGCATGAGAGAAACACCGTCATCCAACGCCTTGTATGCGAGCTTGTATTTCGGCATGATCTCATTCATGCGACGCATGAACTCCATCTTCCAAGCGCCGGGGGGAAGCACTCCGATTTCACGCTGCCAGTAATGGTTCTCAAGTTTCTCGCACACCCTCCAATACTGTTTCTCATCGTAGTAATCCCATGTCCACGAGGGTTCGCCCCATACGATGAAACCCCAACGGAACAGTTCGCAGAACTGGATGGACATAACCGCATGGAAATCTTCCTGCGGCATCATGTCTCCCATTGGGTCGCATCCGAATCGGGGCATGGGCATGGGTGTCGGAGGTGTGCCCATGTCCGGGTACGGGGGCCTATTCCATGGTGGTTTCGGCGTCGGTGCTATCATCTTCCATCCTTTCTTGGATCCATCCTTTCTTGGATATTGTGCAGGTAATTGTAGTTCTGACTGGTGTTGTCCTGCCTCCACACCACGTCTATCGGTTCGGGGAACAGTTCGGGGAAACGACGGTTCAAACGGTCGCATGCCTCACGCCGCGCCTCCAAGGGGTTCAACGCCATGAGTTGTGTCGGCATGGTCTGCGATTTCACCTCATCCTCGATCTGACGTTCCTGCTTGAATGGCAGATTATCGATTCCCAGACCCTGATAGATGGTGTTCCACTGGTTCTGCCATGCGGAATACAAGTCGTTTCCGATGAACGGCACGCCCGTGCTCAGCACGTCCATGTCGATGGTTTCGATGCCGTTCGTAGCTATCACCGCCGGTTCACCGCCCGCGACCTGCTTGTACAGGTTCTGCATGTCGAACTTCTTCTCCTGCGGTCCTTTGAAGATATACGGTATCTTCTGATGCATGCGGTTAATCTGCATGGTACGCATGATGTCCACGAGCTCACGCGCCCAGATGTCCACCCAGTCGATGATGGGCACCCTGTACCGGTTGTCCCATACGAGCACGCCCCGCGACGGCGTGACATCGAACCTCCACCCGTTGTTGCCGATGCTCTTCCAGCGGGTCGGATTATCGTACACGTTCAATGGGCTCGCGTATGCGACCTGCGTGCTGTAGAACACGCCCGGCTGCTTGCGCGGGTATGCGATGGTCGCGATGCCCTGCGTAAGCAGCGTCCATTCCAGATAACGTTCGTCGCAGGATGCGGGAAGGTTCACCCATTCGAACCGTACCAGAGCCAATTCCATTATCTGCTGCCGGTACATCTGGAACAGGCGCGTGTTGTACGCGCCGGTCGCCCAATACGTGTCGTTGCCCCACAACAATCCGTTGCGGTCGTTCCTGTTTCGTTTGCTCATCTCAGCAAAGCCTCCATATCCGCGTCGGGTTCCGGCACGGGTCGCATTTCGGTTTCCTCCAGCATGACCTGCCGCAGATTGACCTGTGCGCTCATGGCCCTTACGGCATCCACCCGGTTCCTTTCGGCGGTCTGCCGTGTTATTTCAAGGTCGGATTCGATCTGCGCACGTCCCACCTTCGTTATCCACTGGTTCACCGCCGCCTGCGATTTAAGGTCGATGATGGTGTCGATCTCATCGTCGGTGAAATCACCGTAACGACCGTATGCGCGTTCGTGTTCCGCCTTCAGTCTCTCGTATTCCGAGCGTGGAACCTCCACAGTGACGTCACTCGTGATTGTCATGTATGCCCACCTTTCCGATGTCATTGGGGTTATGCCAGACGGTCACACCGTTCTCGAACATGTCCTTTATGGCCTGTTTGGCTTCCATCATTATATCAGTGTCCACATCCAGCCACAGTTCGTTCATCTCCCAGTACGTGAACTTGGGCATGATGTTCAGCGTGGTCACGTCCCAGTTCCCCTCGTACTGGTATCCGTATCGCAGGAACTGGTCTCCAGCCTGTCGTATTGCGGATTCCGATTGTGTTTTCACCCTGACCTGCACGCCACGGTATGCGAACATGTCGGGTGTCGGATTCCCCTTGTATTCACCGTGCATGACCGGCGCGTTGTTGCGTGCCTGCGCGTAGGAGAGCCGGGTCACTTCCTCCGCCTGTTCCAACATGGTCTTATGCGTGAACTCCGCAGCCTCACGTGATTCCAACGCATTGTCCGACGTGACCTTCAACGTGGCGTCCGCATTGGAAACGGTGGTGTCCTTCGTGGCCGTCGCGTTCGACACTGCGGTGTCGCGTGAACGTTTGCTGTTCCTGTGCGCCACGTCGTTCGAATCCTTCGCGTTCGCATCCCCGGCGGTCTTGTTCCTGTCCGCGTTCGCTTCGGCGGTGTCGTAGGTGCGCTTGTTGTTGGCAAGGGCGGTCGCGTTCGTGTTCGCGTTGTTGCCCACGCTCGTATCGTAGGAACGTGTCGCGTTCGCAATGGCCGCATTGTAGGAGCGGGTCGCGTTCGCATCGTCCGTGGAACGTTGCCGTGTGGCGTTGTTCTTCGTGGTGTTCACGTCATTGGTGGTGTTCGTCAACGCGAGCGTGTTGGAATTGCCCGTGGTCGTGGTTCGCAGATCGTTTCCATGCCTCGTGATGGAATCCATGTTTCGTTTCGTTGTCGCGCTCGTCGCATGCGTGAACGTGACGCCGTTGCTGTTCTTCGTGGTCATGTTCGCTACCGTGGCGCTACGAACCATTTCGTTCTTCGCGATGGCCCAGCCGCCACCCACGATGGCTCCGATGGCCGCGCCCGCGCCGCCGCCGCCCGGAGTGAACGCGGAAAGCGCGCTGGACGCCGCGTTGATGGCCGCATCGACCTTTTCCAGATTGGCCTGAAGATTGCCGAGATCGATATCGGCGTTCATGTTGTTGGTCGAAAGCGCGTTCGACTGGTTCATGTTCTCAGATACCTGATTCTTGTTGGAATCCCTGTCATCCAACGCGGTCTGGTTAGTGGCCTCCGTGTTCATGCTGTTCGTATCGTTCGTGTTCCGCTGGTTTGCCAGCGTATTGTCCGCAGAGGCGTTCGTATTGGTCTGCGCGGTGGCATTCGACGCGAAGGCGTTCTGCTCGCCCGCATAGGCGCTCGCGTTCGCATTGTCGCGTCCCGTGGCGGCGCTCGCGTTCGCGTTCGTCAAAGCGGTGTCGGCACCCGCATCCGCATTGGACTTGGCGGCCGCGTTGCTTGCACCCGCGTTCTGCCGTGCGGTCTTGTTCGACCTGAGCGTGTTCCGATACGCGGTGTCCGCAGCGTCGTTCGTGACGGTCTGCCCCGTATCCGCGCTTGCCGTCGCGTTCGACAGTCCCGTATTCGCGGAACGCACCGCGTTCGAATACGACGTGTTCGCGGAATCCTTCGTGTTCTCGTATCCGGTATTCGTGGAACGCATGCACGTATGGTAAGCGTTCAAAGCCTTCAGACGTTCAGCGTCGATGTTGGTCAATTGGTTGTGCAGGCTCCAGTCGGTTTCACCGCTGATATACAAGCCATAGACCGGAATATCGTACGAGCACATGAACTCCGTGAAATCGGTGTCATAGCTGACGCCCTCATGACTGACGCCGTTCAGATCGCGCCACTCGTAGGTTCGTGCGCCGGTGCCGTTAACACCCGTCAGAAACGCCTGCGCTTTCAGATACGGGTATGCGAGACTCACACGCCGGTGAAGGGTCAGCGTTCCCGTGTTTTCGATGCGTACGACCGCGCTGGTGCCGTCATTGTCGGATAATTCCAATGCGGCGTACGGGAACGTGTACAGTTTGGCAAGATTCTCATACCGCACGGGATAATGGAACCTGCTTTTATCCAATGCGAGTTGGATGTCCGGCATGTCGTTCACGCCGTTGCATGCGTGGAACGTGATGCCGTCCACGGTCAAAGCGTCTCCCATGCTTGCCAGAGTGGATGGGACAATCCACACGCCTTTGATGGTCTGCATGATCTGAGGCATGCGTTTCACCAACGCTTCGAACAGTCGCTTGGCCTGCGAGGAGTCCACGGCATACACGTGCACCCCGTTGGGTATCACACCGTCCGTGGACGTGTACGTATCGGTGGGTGTGGTCAGGTCCCGCATATCACTGTCGCCCATGTTCCACGCATACCCGTTCACCTCGTACTGGTGCCCCCAACGTGCGGGATTATCGGAATACGTCGGGTCGGTGGGTGCCGAAGCCCATGGTTTCGTCTCCCCGGCGGTTCGGAAACCTTCGACGCTTACCGTGGTCGCAAACATCACGAGCTTTGTTTCCGCATCCCACGGGATGAACGTGTGGTCGCGGGTAATGGCCGCGTCAGGCCCGTAGTTCACGTCAGGCGTCAACAGCATACCAGCATGTTCGATGGGATTCGACAGATACGTGTCGGCGTCAATGGCGGCAAGCGGAGCATGCCCGCGTCTCAACTGGCAGTAGTTGAAACGCGCCCATAATCCGAACGTGCCCCAATTGTCGAGCCTGAGATGACATTCGGTTGTGTTGGCGGCCAGTTGCGCGGGGGAGTCCATGAAGAAACCCCAATGACGTGCGCGTGGTTCCTTCGCATACTCCAAAGGCTCCGTGGAACTCGTCGGCATGGGATATTCAACCCACACGTAGTTGTATCGGCTCATGGTCGCGAAGGGGATCGGAAGCTTCAACGTGCCGTCCGGAAGCACGTGGAACTCGCTGTTCAAAGTCTCACGATGCGCGGACAGGCCATCGAACCACGCATCCCGAGAGGCTTCATCCTCCCATGCGACGATGTTGCGCGTATCATCCCACGGCACGTTGCATACTGTGATTTTCGTGCCGGGCGTCCACCGCGTGTAGTCGAAATCATTATGGTACTGCGCGTACGGTTTCGCCTGCGTCACATCGGGAAACCGGGTGGCCTGCGTGAGGTGCGGATATTGCAATCCCATCGGCTCTCCTTCCAAAGCGTATATAAAAGACCGTCGCCCCGGCAAGAAGAGCGACGGTCTGCAATCATTAACCCATGCCATGAGGCACGCTACCAGTATACCACTTCTCCGGGATAAATGAGATTCGGATTACCGGAACGATACCCGTGAATCTGATCATACCCGATACCGTAGCGGGATGCGATCGATCCCAGCGTATCCCCCGCACACACCGTATAGTAATGCACGCTCGGGGAAGGTGCCGCCGTGGAAGGGGAGCCGCCGTTGTAGGTGGCCACCTGTCCCGGATAGTACACGTTCAGATTACCCGAGGGCACCCGCCATGCGGACAACGGCCACGCATTGTACCTGACCGCGTACCCCCAAATCGTATCCCCGTAGTTGATACGGACGCTAAGCGTTCGTACGGGTGCGGGGGTGGCAGTGGAGCCGCCTCCGTAGGTGACGGTATCGCCCACGTAGTAGCGGTTGATATCACCGCTTGGCGTGTGCCATGCGGACAACGGCCATGCGTTGTAGGCTACGGCGAGTCCCCAGATGGTCTCGCCCCACTGCATGACGTGGCTGATACCACCCGTGCTGGGAGCGGGCTGTGGGTTGTTCGGCTGCACGGGCGCGGCCGGTGTGGCCGGTGGAGTGGAGTCGCCTGCGGGGTTGGCGTACAAATCCCACTGCCACGCGTCGCCGCGGAACAGGTTGAGATCAATGGGACTCCACGTGTTCACCACGCCGGTTCCGCTGTATTGGCGCATGGCCTCGCCGTATGCGCCGATCATCCACGGGTTGGCCTGATAGCCGGTCGGGTTCATGTTAGCGTATTGGGCGATCCACAGGCCGTACCGGTCGCGTATGTCCTGCGGGATGGTTCCGGCGACCGGGGCGGTGTACAGCAATGGGCGCACACCGCCGCTCAACCGTTCGCACTCTGCTAGGAATCGGCGTACCCAATCCCAGTTGCCCCATGCGGGGTTATCGTCCATCTCCCAATCCAACGCCACGATGCCGTGACGCCAATAGTTCGACGTGTTGCGATAGAAGAATTGGGCTTCCGCCTCCGGGTTGCCGCCCATCGCGTAATGGTAGAGACCGAATTTCTTGCCGGACGCCTGCGCTTGGGCGATCATACGATTGGCGTCGGTGTTGACGCCGGACACAAGACAGTTGTTGTTGACCTGTCCGGTGCCCCATGTGGTGCCGACCACCACGAAGTCCGCCTGCGTGTTGGCGATGTCGATGCCGCACTGCCAGTTGGACGTGTCGATGCCCTGCATGTCCGCCATTGCAAGCGGTGTCATGACGAGGCATGCGACGATAGCGGAAACCACCGCGATAATATGCCTACGAATTCGCAATGCCATTACCGTTTCCTTTCTCATTGATATTGCCGCCGAAGATCACGGCTATTTTCGAACCCCGTAGCTCGGGGTTGATTTCGCACAGGTTCTCGAACACGCTCACGATTTCGGTCAAAGCCACGTACACGCATACCGGTGTGACGATGGGCAGCTGGAACCCGAGCTGTAGGAACCCGCTACCCCATTCCACAATGACCGCAAGAACGATGACACCGATGAACGCACCCTTATGATACAGGCCCGTCCGTAGCTTGCTTGAATCCATGGTTCTTGTTTCCACGGCTTTAAGAACCCCTGTGATGATGTCCAACACGATAAGCGCGGCCACCACCGCGAACGAAAACAGCATTGTCTTGTCCACTATCAGCCTCCTTCAGAGTCCAGACGTGAAAGAACCCCTGCAAGGAATACTCCAAGCAGGGGTTAGTTTATTGCGCTACAAGCATATCATTCGATAGTGACAGCCGCAGTGCCCGTATACGGCACGGTCGCACCGGACGGGTTCACGTACGTGCTGGTAGCGGTCACGGTGATGACATCCCCCGGTTTCAGACCGGTCTTCTGCACATGAAGCACACCGTAATTGTCCACGCGGGTACGCGCGTTCAACTGCACCGGCTTCGCAGGTTTGACAGCGGGGTCAGCACCAGCCGGAGTCTCGGCGCTCACATTGTAGATGCAGGCGTCCGGACGAACAAGAACATCAGTATCCGAATCCGCAGGGTCGATGGTTCCGTTCAGCTTCGTGACGATGCCGACACTGCCTCCCAGTTCCACGGTGCCCGGTTCAGCGGTGACGGTCAGACCGGTGACCGCCTGTTTGATGGTCGGTGTGACGGTGCCAGCCGCAGTGGTGAACAGAATGGCCGGAACGAACGGGGAGACACTGTACACGCCCCAATGGTTCAGCCAATAGGTCGTGGTAAGAGTCTGCGGATTCCAGAAGCTCGTGGTGTTGTACAGGGTATCATGGCATACGAAGAAATCCTCCGTGGTCAGTAGAGCCACAGCATCCGGAATCGGGAATTCATCGATGAGCACGGTACGGTAGGAGACCTTCGCAAGATCAACGTTGAACAACGCGGCCAACGTGTTCACGTTCAGGCTTGCCTGAGCCTCCGGGGTGACAAGCAGAACAAGCTCCGAGGGTTGCGCGAAAACCGGAATGTCGGTGCCGGAATACACGCTGGACGGGAACTGGAGCTTTCCACCGAGGGTCTGGAGAGCGGTCAGGAACGCCTTGCCGGAAGCATCATCGGCCGGATAATCGTCCAGATGATACTTGTAGAAGCCCCAACGGGTCTCATACTCCGCAATGAGATTCTTCATGATGTTGAACTCATCATATTCATCCGCGTTGTTCGGGGTGTTCATCAGCTGTGCCACGAGATTGTTAAGCCCGTACTCATCGGTGAAAGCAGTGCGAAGCTCATCGACGTTCACGCTGATCGGATACTGGTCCCGACGGTTCTGGGAATGGTACCAGACCTCGGATTCGGGGCGGTGCAATTTCAGCAGGGTTTCGGCGTCATCCTCATAGGAATGCGCCTTAATCCACTTCGGAGCGATTTCCTGAATCGTGGAACCGTAGTTGATTTTGTTTCCCTTGAACACGGCAAGAGGATTCTTGTAGTTCTGGCCGCGCACATACGTGTATGCGATACGGTTAACAAGAATATCCATAAACTGATTGAAATACTGACCGTTCATGGGTTGGAAGAGAGCGCTCATGGTCGCGCTGATGCCCGCCTGAGTCGGATCGGGGATGCGCTGTTGGAAATCGTTTGTTCCAGCCAGCCATGCCTTAGCCATGATGGTGTTGTTGTTCTGAGCCATTGGAACTTCCTTTCTCTATGCTCAGTCTTCGTCCAATGAGAAGTCCATATCCTCGATAGGCACGGACATATCGATGTCTGAATCACCGTCCGTGTCTTCGGGCACGGTTTCGGTGTCAGTGTCGGAATCATCGCGTACGACGCCCCCGTTTTCCACGAACGAGCCCAACGCCTCACGCAGGGCGCTTACGATGTCGAGAATGTTCGACGCCTTTTCCTCCAAAGAGCCGATACGAGCCACAAGGTCTTCGAACTCACCTTCGCGGTGCGATTCCTCGGGGGTTGCTCCGGTTTCAGCTGCTTCGGTCTTCTCCTCCACGGTTTCATCCGTGGCTGTGTTTTCGTCTGCCATAAAACTTCCTTTCCGAAATTAGAAGAGGCCGGAATCATGCTTATGCATGTTCCAGCCCCTAGTATAGCATGTCACAGCGGTTTTGGACTAGCCGAAATCGGTGCCTTATCCGACGATGACCGGGCAGGTTTCACCCCGTGGCTTCCCGTGCTTCATCTACTCGGGTTCGTGCCAGCCGTCGCGACAAGCATCATTCTAACACCGATCCCGACAATCCAAGTATATCGCGAGTATTTCGGCTTGGTATCGGGTCTGGGGTTTGCACCTTCCCGTCTCCCAGTTGTTCACAGCGGTGGCGCTTACACCGAGCATGTCCCCGAACTCCGCTTGCGTGAGACCTCCTGCGTTGAAGCGTGCCCGTCGCACCATGTGCCTCCATGTGGTCGTGTGGTCGTACATCATTCCAACCCTTCGAAGACGCCTTGCACGATACGCCAGCAGTCGGGGCTTGGAATCTCACCAGACTCACCTCCCTCAAGAGGCGCGTTCAAATCCACCTGCTCGATACGCGCACGCTCCTGTAAGATGTTCGCGTATGTCACCATCGCGTACAATTGGCTTTCAAGGAGCTGGAAGGAGCACGCGGGCATGAAGCCCAACGTGCCCTCCGCGTAGCCCTCAAGCATGTGCTCCAGCTTGACGATACGCTCCTGCAATTCTCGATGTTCGCGAATCATCCGCTGCTTGTAATCACTCATCGGTTTCCTCCTTGCCAGTAGGTCTTGATTGCTGACAGTTCTTATAATAGCAGATTTTTGGTTGCATGCA
>ONZZ01001267.1_pt1 | contig 16876 bp, 15 predicted proteins | sample 1671101 | NCBI WGS metagenome assembly ONZZ01 (sample SAMN06348122, study PRJEB24527) | human gut metagenome | biome: human gut; feature: ankylosing spondylitis patient; material: feces | host: Homo sapiens | place: China | collected 2015-10
TCGGCGAGGAGTTCATCCGGGTCTTTGAGGAGCAGGCAAAGCAGATCGGCAAGGTGGATTTCCTGGCACAGGGCACCATCTATCCTGACGTGGTGGAGTCCGGTCTGGGCGGCGAGTCCGTGGTCATCAAGAGCCACCATAATGTGGGCGGCTTGCCAGACTGCGTGGACTTCAAGGACATCGTGGAGCCCCTACGGCGGCTGTTCAAGGACGAGGTGCGGCAGCTGGGTATCGAGCTGGGCCTGCCGGAGCAGCTGGTGTGGCGCCAGCCCTTCCCCGGCCCCGGTCTGGCCATCCGTGTCATCGGTGAGATCACCGAGGAAAAGCTGGAGATTCTGCGGGATGCCGATGCCATCTTCCGGGAGGAGATGGCTCTGGCGGGATTGGACCGTACCACCAGTCAGTACTTTGCCGTGCTGACCAGCGTCCGCAGCGTGGGCGTCATGGGCGACGAGCGCACCTACGACTATACGCTGGCCCTGCGGGCGGTGCAGTCTCAGGACTTCATGACCGCTACGTGGTCCCGCCTGCCCTATGAGCTGCTGGATAAGGTCAGCGGCCGCATCGTGGGTGAGGTGAAGCATATCAACCGCATCGTCTACGATATCACCTCTAAGCCCCCCGCAACCGTGGAGTGGGAATAACCTCACACATCAAAAGAGCGCTCTCCCCATTCCGGGGAGAGCGCTCTTTTTGATGCAGGGAATTACTCAGCAACCACAGTATACCAAATGTCGCCGTTGGTCTGAGTCTGAGGCACGACCTTGTAGCCATCGGCCACGAAGTTGGTGTGTGCGCCCTCGGCCGTGCAGTTGGACGGGTCGAAGTTCACGAAGGTACCGCCGTTGATGATGACCTTAGCTGTACCATTCTTGTAAGCGCTGTCCAAGCAGTTGATCAAGAAGTTGTAACCGTAAGTCGGGTTGCTGTACGGCTCGCAGGCGAAGGTACCGCCGTTGATGATGAGGGTACCCTTCTGGACCTGCACAGCAGTACCGCCGCCGTAATAGTAGCCGCCGTTGATGGTGAGGGTTGCACCATTCCGGACGTTGATGCCATAGCCGCCGTTGACGCCGGTATCAATGCCGCCGTTCTCGCCCGCATTGATGGTGGTATCCGCATCGACGATAAGGGCGCAGAAGTTCGTATTGTTGTTGCCCATGTTATCGGGGGTGATGATCTTCTTCTCCAGATTCAGCGTGGTGGGCTGGGAGATAACGATGCGGGCAGCTGCGGTGTCCTCACTATTGTTGGTGCGGATGTCCGTTGCAACATTGACAACGCCGCCGTTGGTCAGAGCCTCCTTCAGTTCCGTAACGTTCACCACAGGGTAAGTGGCGTTCTCGTCATAGGTGTTGTTGAAGCTGTCGCTCTCCACGGTGTCCTGGGTGGCGTAGACGGTGATGGCGATGCCGTCAATAGACTCGTTCATGTAGTCGTTACCGGCCCATCACGGCCCAAGTGGATCCAGCGGCCCCAGCTCCGGGTCGTAGGGCAAACACACCACCTCGTATCCCCCGCTGGGACGGCTCCCCGGCAGGAGCAGTCCCTCTTCCCCCAACCAGAAATCGCCGGGGTGCAGGACCAGCCCCCGCTCTTGCGCCGTCTCCCGCAGACGGCGGTGCCACGGCGTATGGGGCGGGAAGCACTCCCCCACCCCCACCGGCAGTCCCTCCGCCCACACATCGCCCCGGCAGCGGTACGGCCACGGCCCCGTGAGCTCCGTGCAGATGCTCACACCATGCTCCGTCTCCCGAACGATACGGCTGCGGAGGGCCGCCGTAGTCACCGGCAGCATCCCGCCCTGTTCCAAAGCCCTCCGACATCGCTCCGCCAACTGCGGCAGCAGCACCCGGCGGCCATAGTCCAGCAGCCCCCTGCCCCACGCTGCATAATACCGGCAGAAGGCCCGCCTTCCCTCCCAATGGGGCAGCTCTGCCTCCACTGTCAGCAGCGGCAGTTCCTCCCAAGTCAGCACTTGGGGCGGAAAAACAGGTTCAACGGTCACAGCCACAGCCAGCCCTCCTCTCGTATCCTACCCTCCACTCTATGCACCCCCGGCACCGCAGGTGCAAAAAAGTTTCCGCCGCCCGTTTACTTTCATACGTTACCATGATACAATATGAAAGTACATCCAACAGAAACGGAGGAATGTTCCATGGCGCACAAGACCACCATCGCCACCAAGGAGAAAAACGAGCGGCTGTACCGGGCCATTCTGGCTCTGGAAACGGAGGAGGAGTGCTATGCCTTCTTTCAGGACCTGTGTACCATTGCCGAGCTGCGCTCCATGGAGCAGCGCTACGAGGTAGCCACCCTGCTCAGCGAGGGCATGGTGTACAGCGACATACTGGAGCGCACCGGCGCCTCCAGCGCCACCATCAGTCGGGTGAACCGGGCTCTCCTCAACGGGACCGGCGGCTACGTCAGTGTGCTGGGCAAGATGAAGGAGGACGGTCATGATGAGCAGCTATGAGGGGCTTGCGGCGTCCTACGATGCCCTGACCACCGACGTAGGCTACGAGAAGCGGGCGGACTTTCTGGAAAAGCTCTTCCGCCGCAGCCGTATCCCCGTCCACACGGTGCTGGATCTGGCCTGCGGCACCGGCACCATGACGTGGCTGCTGACAGACCGGGGCTATGAGCTCATCGGCGTGGATGGCTCCGAGGAGATGCTGGCCGCCGCCATGGAGAAAAGCGGACAGGTGGAGGGCATCCCCCCCATCTTCCTGCACCAGTCCATGCCCCAGCTGGATCTTTACGGCACGGTGGATGCCGCCATCTGCTGTCTGGACAGCCTGAACTATCTCACCCGCCCCGCCGATGTGCAGCGCACCTTCCGGCGGCTGCACCTGTTCATCGCCCCCGGCGGGCTGCTGGTGTTCGACATCAATACCGTGGCCAAGCTGGCGGCGCTGGATGGACAGGTCTTTCTGGACGAGACGGAGGACACCTACTGCGTCTGGCGCACGGAGTATCACCGGGGACTGTGTACCTATTACATGGATCTCTTCGACCGCCGCCGGGACGGTGCATGGCAGCGGGAGCTGGAGATCCACCGGCAGCGGGCCTATACCACAGAGGAGCTCACCGGCTGGCTGAGGGCTGCCGGTTTCAACGATATCCGCACTTGGGGCGACGGAAAGCTGCGCCGTCCCACGGAAAACGAGCAGCGGATCTATTTTTCCTGTATCAGAGAGTGAGGTCATTTTCATGAGCGATCATATTTTGCGTGCTATTACATCCGACGGCTTGGTGCAGGCCGCCGCTATCAGCAGCCGGGACCTGACGGAGCGGGCCCGACAGATCCACAAGACCCTGCCAGTGGCCACCGCCGCCTTGGGCCGGACACTGGCCGGAGCCTCCATGATGGGCAACGCCCTGAAGGGCCACGGTGCCAGCCTGACCCTCCAGATCAAGGGCAGCGGCCCCTTGGGTACCATTCTGGCGGTATCCGACTCCGACGGCAACGTCCGTGGCTACGTCACCAATCCTCAGACGGAGTTGCCCCTGCGCCCCGACGGCAAGCTGGACGTGGGTGGGGCCGTGGGACAGGAGGGCTCCCTGACGGTCATCAAGGACCTACACATGAAGGAGCCCTATGTGGGTACCGTGAACCTGCTGGGAGGCGAGATTGCTGAGGACATCGCCGCCTACTTCGTGGAGTCCGAGCAGATCCCCACCGCCTGCGCTCTGGGGGTGCTCATTGACCGGAATCAGAGCGTCAAGGCCGCCGGTGGCTATCTGATCCAGCTGATGCCCGGCGCCGGGGAGGACACCATCGCCAAGGTGGAGGGCGGTATCATGGCCGCCGGCAACGTCTCCGCCATTCTGGAAAAGAATCCCGACCCGGAGGCCATGCTGCGGACGGTGCTGTCGGCCTTCGAGGTGAAGGTGCTGGAGCAGGAGCCTGTGGAGTACCGCTGCGGGTGCAGCCGGGACCGCATCGAGCGGGCGCTGCTGTCACTGGGTCGGGACGAACTCTCCGCCATTCTGGCCGAGCAAGGCTCCTGCGACCTGACGTGCCAATTCTGCGACCGGGTGTACCACTTCTCCGGCCCGGAGCTGGAGGGGCTGATCCAGAGCCTTGAGAAAAAAGATTGAAAAAATCTGATTTTCCTGTTGACATGGCGGCCGGTTTTTAGTATAATTATCCTTGCCGTTGCGATGGTAAGCCCTTCCGGCGGCAAGGACGGGAGCATAGCTCAGCTGGTTAGAGCACCTGCCTTACAAGCAGGGGGTCACTGGTTCGAGTCCAGTTGTTCCCACCATGATACGGCCAAGTAGTTCAGTTGGTTAGAACGCCAGCCTGTCACGCTGGAGGTCGTGGGTTCGAGCCCCATCTTGGTCGCCATATGCCTCTGTAGCTCAGTTGGTAGAGCAGCGGACTGAAAATCCGCGTGTCGTTGGTTCGACTCCGACCGGAGGCACCATGACGCTGAAACATCGGCGTCATCTGCGGGCGTAGCTCATCTGGTAGAGCGCGACCTTGCCAAGGTCGAGGTAGCGAGTTCGAGCCTCGTCGCCCGCTCCAAAAACAGAGAAAACGGCGAACCTCGCCGTTTTCTCTTATCCGGTGACATAGCCAAGTGGTAAGGCAAGGGTCTGCAAAACCCTCATTCCCCAGTTCAAATCTGGGTGTCACCTCCATTTGAACGAAACGGTATAGATGCGTCTGGTGAAAAGCCGGGCGCATCAACCGTTTCCGGGCTTTTTCAAGCCCGGATTTCTTCTCTCAAACCATAGATGCAAATCGCTGTTTCAGGGCGTCTGCCCCGATTCGAACCGGGCGTTTTCCTGTTTCATGCAGATGCGTTCAGCCAGCGCCCTTTTTCAGCGGCGATTTTTCCGGCTGGCAGCGGTATTTTTCTCAAAAAAGAATCACAAAGATTTGGGCGTCGTTTTGTTGGTCCTGACGGACTAAGAAAGCGGTGCCCTTTTTCATTTCAAAAAGGGCGCTGGTCGCAGCGCCTGCATTTGTAGGTCGGAGCATGATCGCTCCGGCCTTATTTTTTATGCATGGGAGGAGCTATATGAGCATCAGCGCAGAAGAAAAGGTCTGTTACCTCAGAGAAGCAGCAATCGTCCTTGCCAAGGAGGGTTTCCAGTTGGACGAAGTTCACACTGACAGGCTGTGTATCCTGCTTGACGGTTCGCCGCTTTGTGAAGTAACTGGGAGCGGTGGTGTTGCCTACCGCAATGAGAATATTGACGAGCCAGAACGGATCGCCGCCAAGGACAAGGTGTATGAGATCGTCAGGACCACAGCGGAGTATATGCGGCAGATGGAGATGGCGCCCTTTTTGAAAGCCGACGGTCTGGAGGACGGCTACAAGGTGCTGGCGGATTTCAACGGCACTGTGCTGGCTGGAGTTCAGAGCAAACACGGAGTCCACTTCGTCACATGGGATTGGGCCTATGGGCACACAGGAGTATGTCATGGGCACTATTTCATGGAGAACTATGCAGGAGCCAAACAGGACTTTGCTATCCGCTCCGGGCTGATTCAAAAGGAACGGCTTTTCACCCCAGAGCAGATGACCGAGATTTATCGCTGCTGTGCGGACTCTGTAGACGGAGATTTCTTTGAACTCACGGGAGAGCAGGAAAAAATGATCCGCAGTGTTCAGCAGCAGATCGAGGAGTGTGTGCCAGATTTGGACGAGCGGATCCGGCAGCAGGAAGAAGCCTTGGAACAAGCCACACAGGAACAGACAATGTAATATCAAACGGAACGGGTCGGAGTCTTGGCAATAAGATTCCGGCCCTTTTTTCATTTCAGAGAGGAGTTCGCTTATGCCGTACTATTTCATGCGAGACACGCCGCTGCAGGCGTTGGAGCAGTTGATGATGTCTCAGCCCGGTCAAAAGCCCAGAGGCGGTGGGATATACCGCAGCCCATTTCATTACACGCCCAAAGATGTGGCGTGCGAATACTGCCAGAACTATGTCCGCAAGCATCCGTGCCGTCTATGTGAATGTACCTGCCTGGATGAACGGATCGAGGCAGGTGTACTGGAGCTGAATGAGTTCGTGCGGGACTGCTTCGTAGCCTCTATGGGGCCGCAGTTCCAAAAACGGATGCATCAGCAACTCAGAGAAAGGAACCCTCTATTCTTCCTGTCCGATGCTCACCGACGAAGATGGGCACATTGGCGGGAACGCTGCTGGCGTTTGTCCGACCGGAACAAAGCGGCCCTCTTCCTGCTCACGGCATACGAGAGCCTTTGGCGCAGGATGGTCTGGAAATGCGGGAATGACGGCTTTGACTTCCAAAGCGTCCGGCTCGGAGGAATCGAGCCGGAGCTATACAGCGTCTACCAGGCGGCGAAGGCCATTGCGGTCGGCTACTGTAATATCACTCTCGCAGACCTTGCGTCTCCGGAATTGGTCACAGATGAGGCGTTCCACCTGATCACTGGCGCACTACTGATGGCCAAATACGGAGATGTGGTTTTGAATTTGGAAAAAGGAGTTGACGAAACATGATGATACAAGCGGTGCTTGGCAATCCGCATCACCCGGAATACGGTGTGGCGACCATCCCGTTCCCCATCCCCCGCGACCAGTACGCACACTGCATGGAGCTGCTGGAGGCGTTGGAGATCGGCGATGCGGCCAAAGCGGACTGCAAGGTGACGAAGATCGACAGCTTCTACACCGTTCTCAAGCGAGTGGAAATGCTCACGGTCAATGTGGAGGAACTGAACTACCTCGCCAAGCGGCTGGACAGCTTCGACACCGGCGAGGCCGCGCAGTTTCAGGCGATGGCCCACAAGCTGGAGCTTTTCGAGCTGAAGGATCTCATCAACCTTACTTTCTGCTGCCAGCAGGCCACGGTCATTACTGACTTTTCCGACCTCGCCGCTGTTGGCCGTAACCACTACATGAACCTGCACGGCGGCAGCGCAAGCGTGGATGAGCTGAACGCGCTGGACGGCAAGAAAACCGCACGGCAGCTCATCGAAAGCGGCAGCGGCACGATCACGCCCTACGGTGTGGTCTACGACAACGGTATGAAGTTAGAGCAGGTCTACGATGGCCGGTTCTTCCCCTGCTATTACTACAAGCCGAACGCCATCACCATTGCGGTGACCTCCAAAGCCGAACCGGAGGACACAGAGCATATCACATGGCTGTACCTCATCAAGCATCGCGGCATCGCAAGGGATGTGGTGGCGCACTTTGCCAAGGCCGGACTTCTGTATGAAGATGCCGAGTATCACAACGCCGTGTTTGTTGGCACGGATACAGATGGTGTCCCCCACCACGCCCATAAGCGCAGCGCCAACAGCTACGGGAAAGCCTTTCGCTTGAATGTGGAGGGCAGTGATCCACGATACAGCTTCCATTATGTCGGCACAGACAGAAGTCTGTATGTGTTTGAAGCACCCATCGATATGCTGTCCTTCATCACCCTTTATCCGGAGAACTGGCAGCGGCACAGCTATGTGGCCTGCTGCGGCACATCCATTCAGCCAGTATTGCAGATGTTGGAACAAGCGCCGCAGCTCGACACCGTTCTGCTCTGTCTTGATAATGATGAAACCGGCCATCAGGCCAGCCGCCGGATGCGGGAGCAGTTGGAAATGCGCTATTCCGTGGAGCGCCTGATCCCGGAAAACAAAGACTGGAATGACGATCTGACCCTGAGCGCGGAAAATGCTCAGGGTTTTTCTATGAATGAAATGAGGTGAAATGTTGAACGCAAGTATCTGGATCCTGATCGCAGCGGGAGCAACAATGTTCCTTGTCATCGGTGGGCTGTCCATGATGTCTCATCACTATACCCTTGGCAATATCAAATCCCGCACCGTAGGCGACGGGCAGCACGGCACAGCCCGATGGGCCACCGACAAGGAAATCAAGCAGACCTATGCCCATGTGCCCTTCAAGGTCAGAGAATGGCGCAGAGGGCAGAATCTCCCCATGGAGCAGGGCGTGATCCTCGGCTGCAAAGGAAAACCGCAGGAGCTCACCGCACTGGTAGACAGCGATGACATTCACTGCCTCATGATCGGTGCCAGCGGTATTGGTAAGACTGCATTCTTCTTGTACCCCAATCTGGAATATGCCTGTGCCTCCGGCATGAGCTGGCTGGCGCTGGACAGCAAGGGTGACCTGGCCCGAAATTACGGCACGATTGCAAAAAACTGCTACGGCTATCATGTGTCCGTCATTGACCTGCGAAATCCGACCCGTTCAGACGGTAATAATCTCCTGACACTGGTCAACCGCTACATGGATATCGCAAGGAAAGATCCCAAGAACCTGGCGGCTCGAGCCAAGGCGGAAAAGTACGCCAAGATCCTTGCCAAGACCATTGTCAACCCCGATGGTGATGACAGCAATCGCGGACAGAATGCCTTTTTCTATGATGCGGCGGAGGGCTTGCTCACTTCAGTCATCCTGATGCTGGCGGAGTTTCTACCGCCGGATAAGGAGCATCCACAGGAGCGCCGGCACATCGTCTCTGTCTTCAAGCTGGTGCAGGATCTGCTGGAACCCAGCAAGGTAAAGGGCAAGAGTCACTTCCAGCTCCTGATGGGCAAGCTGCCACCTGACCACAAAGCCAGATGGTTTGCGGGCGCTGCACTCAATAGCGCGGAACAGGCCATGGCTTCTGTCATGTCTACTGTGCTTTCTCGCCTCAATGCGTTTCTGGATTCAGAGCTGGAACAGGTGCTCTGCTTCGACAGCGCCATCGATGCAGAGAAGTTTGCTTCTGAAAAGTCTGCCATCTTTCTCATTCTTCCGGAGGAGGACACCACCAAAAACTTCATGGCGGGCTTGATGATTCAAAATCTAAGCCGTGAACTGTTTGCTGTGGCGGATGAAAACGGGGGAAAGCTGCAAAACCGCGTGGTACTGTATTGCGATGAATTTGGCACCATGCCGCCCTTCGATGTCCTCCCGCTGTTCTCAGCAGGCCGTTCCCGCCGCCTGACGCTGGTGCCGATCATTCAGTCCTTGGCGCAGCTTGAAAAGAACTACGGAAAAGAGGGCAGTGAAATTATTCAGGACAACTGCCAGGACACCATCTTCGGTGGCTTCGCACCCAACAGCCAAACGGCGGAGGTGCTGTCTAAGGCACTTGGAAACCGCACAGTTCTGTCTGGATCGGTGAGCCGCGGAAAAAACGATCCCAGCCAAAGCCTGCAGATGATGGAGCGTCCGCTGCTGACGCCAGATGAGCTGAAGTCTATTCCCAAGGGAAATTTTATTGTTCAAAAGACAGGACATCATCCCATGCATACCCGCCTGCGGCTTTTTCTGGAATGGGGTATCACCTTCGAGGAACCTTATATCGTGCCGGAGCGGGTAGATCGTGCGGTAGCTTATGCAAACCGTGAGGATCTGGAGCGAAATCTTCCGCAATCAAGCAAGGCGGAGAATGCGGATATGCGTGGAGCCTATGCCGTTTCCGGACGCGGCGGCATGGCCCATGAGCCTGCCGCAGAGAAGCCCCGGCGCAGGAGTGGAAAGCAAATGAAAACCTATGGTGAGGAGGATCTATGAGTTACTTTGGAACGATTTATGCCGACACCGAACTGCCCTCCAGAGCGAGGGCGGTTTATATGTATCTGCGTGACCGCGCAGACAGTGAGGGAAAATGCTGGCCAGGGATCAAGACAATTGCCTCCGACATGCGCTTGTCCCGCTCCACGGTCAAACGGGCATTGACGGATCTGGAGCAACATGGATACCTGCAAAAGATCCCACGCTACCGTGACAATGGGAGCAGCACATCCAACCTGTATTCCATGCAGTAAGGCCGTAAAAAAAGCGCAGTCCTCCGCCAAGGGAGGACTGCGCCCATTTGCTGAACCCAGGGGAGGTTCATGATGGACCTCCCAGAAGGACTCACTCTATCGGAGATTTAATACAGAGAAAGAACAAGTCCCACTTTCGGAATTGCTCTAAAATCCTCTATAATGTGCAAACTATAAAAAAGAGTATTGGTTATCCGAAACATAAGTATAATTTTTATTGGATATTCTCAGCATATCGTAATTCTTTGGATTTGCGATGGCATCGTAGCAAAACTCAACGCCCATCATCAGTTGGTGCTGACATTAGCTAATCTCTGGAATCACATTGGTATAGATGCTATTATTCACATAGCACATAGAACACGATATGGGGTTTAACTCCACAATGTCTATATACGAATTACCGTTGCTGTCAATAAATTCGCCTAAATCTAATGCGTAGTTAGCTGGGAAAACGCCCAATCTTCTAATGTGATCTACCATATGTATGGCAATATTTTTGTGTGATTTTGGCACGGTGTGTTTGAGTGAATGGAGCGCCCTGGATGAGTTGACAACCTGATTATTCAAAATAATGTGCCTGATTTCGCGTGTGCCTAACTGCATGATTAACGCTCGCTTTAGATACATTCATGTACTCAGCAACCTCTACTGAACGAACTGAACCATGTTGCGCTTCAAGAATAAATATGGCTTTTAGATAGTCTTCTCCTGAAGAATGAAGTCTTTCTTTTGTAACCGCCTCAGCCACACTGCTGGACATTATTTCACATGAACAGATGCAATGTCTACGTAGCTGGCATCTGTGTAGAAGTCATAGCCAGTTATCTTATCAGTATTCCACAGAGCCAGATCGTGAGTGCCGGTTACAGGCACCAGAAGATTCTGATCTGCAATACCATTCAGAATCATTCCATAGATTTCCTGCACACGCTGAGAATCAGAAGTGGAGTCCAATTCTGCGAAAATTTCAGGATTCTCAAAGAAAGCAGAGAACTGGCAGAGGATCGGATCACCCATAGCGCCAGGAGCCATATTGCTCATATCTGTTGCAGGGTCAAAGGAACCGCCAGCAGTATTGTAGAAGGTCAGATCATATTCGCCAGCCATCAAGGCTCCATACCAGGTGTTCATGTCTACTGCATCAATAGTAACATCGAAGCCAAGTTCTTTAAGAGAAGCTGCAATAGAAAGAACTGCATTGTCAACACTTGCAAGGCTCTGAGAATAGTTGAAATGAATGGCGAGAGAAGTCCCGTCCTTCTCCAGGATACCGTCATCATTGGTATCCTCATAGCCGGCTTCCTTCATGAGCTGCTTTGCCTTTTCCATGTCGGTAGGATAGGTCTTAACCTCCACACCGCAGTTGGGCTTTTCATTCGTAAAGAGGGTTTCGGCAGCAGTCTCCAGACCATCGAAAACAGAGGTTTCCAACTCCTGCTGATTAACAGCGTAGGATACTGCTTCCCTTACAAGAGGATCATTAAAGGGAGCCTTATTCAGGTTCATACCCAGATAACGAGTTTGGTTGGTGCTGTCATCCATGGCATGACCGAAAGCGGCATCCTGGGAAATTTCCGTGTAGCCTTCTGCGCTAAGTCTGCTGGAGCCGAGAATTGCATCGATTTCGCCGTTGCGCAGAGCAAGAATTTTTGCAGCATTATCAGGAATCACTTTGACTTTGAACTCGTCCACTTCAGGAGCTTCGCCCCAGTAGTAGGGATTGCGGATAAAGGTATAGGTATCTCCCTCGACCCGGTCAAACATATAGGGACCAGTACCCATAGTTGCACTCACGCAATTCTCGTAAGCCTTTTCTACGCCGCCTTCAAAGGCTGCGGGATTCACAATACCAAGAGGCAGCGCCATGGTCAGATTGTCAAGAGCAGCGTAATAAGGGGTCTTCAAAGTCATTACAAAAGTTTTTTCATCCGGGGTTTCCAGCTTGTCAAACAAAGTAGTGAGCTTACCGAAGGCACCATTCTGGGGACCCAGATGGGTTACTACTGCTTCAAGGGTCATCTTTACTGCCTCGGAAGTCAGAGGAGTACCGTCAGAAAATTTGACACCATCACGCAGATGGAAGGTGTAAGTCTTGCCGTCATCACTGATTTCCCAGGTTTCAGCCAACTCGCCCTGGATCTTCCCGTTATCATCGTAGCTTACCAGAGTGTTGTAAAAATTACGACTCCAGAATCCGGCACCATAAGTGCTGGATACCATAGGCGTGATGACAGGATAGAAGCCTACAGAAAAGTCCCAATTCTCGGTGACAGTGATTGAGACCGGCTCTGCATCGGTTTTCTCGCCAGGGTTCGTGCCGCAAGCAGCCATAGCAAGGCACATCACAAGTGCGAGTCCGAAAGCTAAAAGTTTTTTCAGTTTCATGTACAAAATCTCCTTTATTTATTTTTATATCATGCTTTTCAGCAGGGTATACGTATTTATTGAATGGTTTAACCCAAATATGGAGCAATAGAATGCAGCAGAAGCTTGGTATACGGATGTGTAAAGCAGTCTGTCGAACCGTGAAATGTACGGTCTTCGATAATCTTACCGCAGCGCATCACCATCACACGGTCTGCAAGATATAGCGCAACGTCCAGGTCATGGGTAATGAAAAAGCAAGTCATTTTTCGCTCCTGATGGAGTCGCTTCAGCAAATCAAGAATATGTTTACGAACCAGGACATCCAGCCCACTGACTGCTTCATCAAAAATCAACACATCCGGTTGAGCCGCTAACGCTCTTGCAATACATACACGTTTTTGTTGTCCACCGGATAGCTCATGAGCTTTTCGCAGCTTGATCTCTTCGGGAAGCTCCATCATGGTAAGAAGATCATTGATTTCCCGTTCTTCTTCCTTTTTGCTGAGTTTTCTGAAATTGCGAATTGGCTCTGCAATGATTTGATATACCGTAAAGCGAGGGTCCATTGCTCCCTTGCCATCCTGAAGAATCAGCTGTATTTTAGATCGCAGTACCTGCTTTTGCTTGCCCCGGCAGAGGGAAATGTTTTTTCCTTCAAACAGTACCTCTCCAGAAGATGGAACCAGAAGACTGCACATGAGCTGAGCCAAAGTGCTTTTACCAGATCCGCTTTCTCCTACCAAAGCGCAAAATGAACCATTCTGAATAGTAAAATCTACATGATCAACGGCCAGAAGCTCGTTGCTTGTGCCTTGTTCGTGAAATTCTTTTGATAGGTTGTTGACTTTAATCATGATTCCGCCCCTTTCGTGAAAGCACAGGAAAGGGAGTAAGCTTCAATCAGCGACCTTGTATAAGGTTCTGTGGTATGATCGAAGACAGATTGAACTTCACCGGATTCTATAATTTTTCCTTCTTTCATCACCAACACGTTTCCACCTAATTGAAGAGCTGTTGCGAAATCATGAGTTACCATAAAAATCCCAACTCCATTTGCTTTCATCTGCGAAAATAAATCTATGATTCCATTTCTGTGAATCACATCCAAAGCAGTTGTCGGCTCATCGGCAAGCACGAATTTTGCATCAAGCATCATAGCCATTGCGATAATGACACGCTGAAGCATTCCTCCGGAAAGCATATGGGGGTATGCTCTGTATACCCTGTCAGGATCATCTAAGCCTACATCATGCAGAAGCCGCAGAATATAGTTGTAACGCTGCTGGCGGGATTTGTCGGAATGAAGCCGTAGCGTTTCATCCATCTGTCTGCCAATACGCATAGAAGGGTCCAATGCAGTCATTGGATTTTGCGGGATATAGACAATCTGGTTTCCGTATATTCCTCGTCTCTGCTTTTCTGACGAATTCAAAAGATCAGTCTCGCCGAAGAAAACGGAACCCGACACCTTAAATTTTTTAGGGTCCAATAAGTTTAGCACCGCACTACAGGTCATTGTTTTGCCGCTGCCTGACTGGCCTAACAAGATCAAAGACTCTCCTTCTTTGATTGCAAAGGATATTTCAGAAACCAAGTTATCCGTACCTGACCGAAGATTAATGCTTAAATGATCAATCATAAGTGATGGCATCATAGGCTGTCCTCCTCCGGCGTCAGAATATCACGGAGTGCTTCTCCAAATAAATTGAAGCCTGCTGCCGTTACGAAGATGCACAAGCCTGGGTAGATTAGCAATTCCGGATGAGAGTAAAGCGCTGTCCTGGCATCATTTAACATGGCACCCCATTCCGGTGTGCCGGAGGGAAGGCCAAGTCCGAGGAAAGCAAAGCTGGAAACCATAATGATGGAAGAAGCGACACCAGTGGAAACATACACAAGAAACTGTGGCAGAATGTTAGGAATCAGATGTCTGAAGACCAGCTTTCCTGTATTGCACCCAGAAATTCGGGCTGCCAGGATATAATCTTTACCCATTTCTTGAACGGAATAAGATCTGACAACACGAACAAACCAAGCCCAGGTCGCTATCACAACAGAAACGGCAATGTTTTGGAGTCCGTTCCCCAGAACGCCTATGACAGCAATAGCAATGATAAGAGAAGGAAAAGCAATAAACACATCACAGAGTATAGTAATGAAATGGTCTGCTTTTTTTCCAGCACAGGCGCTAAAAGTACCGACAATCAGACCAATCACAGACAAAATCAGCAGCACAGGTAAACTGATTCCGATGGAATATCTGGCTCCATACAGCAGCCTTGATAAGGTACACCTGCCCAATTGATCTGTTCCAAGAGGGTATTCTGCGTCAGGCTGAGCATACTTTTGCGATAAATTCACCAATTCAGGGTCGTGAGGCGAAAAAGCAGGTGCTGCAATCGCAATTACAATCACAATAGCAATCAGGCCCAGACCGATGATTGCCTGCGGCCTTTTGAGTAGCTTATGTATCATTTTCTTCCCTCACCATCCATGGACAAAGCAGACGGTTGATTATGTCTGCCATGAAATTTGCGACGACAAAAATTGCTGCAATGACGACTATACAGGTAGAAACTGCAATCGTATCTGCTGCAATCACACTGTCCACCAGATAAGTTCCGATTCCCTTGATTGAAAAAACACTTTCGATTACCGCCCCTCCGGCAATTAGAAAGCCGAATTGCTGAAAGAAAATTGTAACAACAGGCGGTAAGGCATTTCGCAGAATGTGGCATACCAGAATTCTGTTGGCAGATAGTCCACGGGCTTTTGCAAACCGAACATAATCAGAAGATAATTCAGCCAGAAGAGAGGAACGCATAATTCGGATGAGTGAACACGAACTGGGAACCGCCAGGGCAAATGAAGGTAGTAAAAAGCCCCTCCAACCTGGACTTGGTAAGACACTGAACCATTTCAGATGAATCGCAAAGAACAGTAGAAGAAGGAATCCCAGCCAGAAAGTTGGCACACAAATACCGCAGATAGTAATGCCTCTGGTAACCTGATCGAAAAGGCGGTTCCGCTTTCTGGCACAGAGCAAACTAATCGGAACGGTGAGCGCGATAATCCATAGAATGGCCATCCCTACAAGAGATGTGGTCGTAGCCAGATACTTGTGCAGATCCTTTACAATCGGTTGATGAGTGGTCAAAGAAGTCCCAAGTTCTCCTGTAAACATTCCGGAAAGCCACTGAATATATCGCACAGGGAGAGGTTGATCCAATCCCATTTCCACCCGAATCATCTCAATCTGTTCCGGCGTAGGATTGGATACGCCTCGGTGTGCAATAATTTCTGCAGGATCTTTTCCGGACCAAGCAATCAACAAAAAACTTAGAATGCTGACGCCTACCAGCACAATGAGGAAGCTAATGATCCTTTTTCCAATATATTTCTTCAAATAATGCACCTCCTCACATCAGAAATCAGTTAGACATAGTTAACCAAATGCCTTTATGTTACCCTTCAGTGCGGTCTGCATCTGAAGGGTAACCTGCTTAGTAGTTAAATATCTCTGCCAGATTGGACTTTTCAATCATCTTTCTATATGTGGGCGACTGTTTCAGCAGATGAGCATGTTTTCCACAGGCTTCTACCGTACCTGCTTTCATAACGACGATCTTATCTGCATTTTCAATAGACTTCAGTCTGTGTGAAATAACAATCACGGTCTTGCCTTGAATCAAATGATTTAATCCAGTCTGTATCTGGACTTCTGTTTCCACATCTAACGATGCAGCAATCTCATCCAGAATGATAATTGGAGCATCCTTCAGGATTGCTCTGGCAATGGACAGCCGCTGACGTTCTCCGCCGGAGAGTTTGGCTCCATTTTCCCCGATTATTGTCTGGTAGGTGTCTGGCAGACGGCTGACAAACTCATTGCAACCAGCCAGTTTTGCAGCTCGTATTACTTCTTCGTCAGAAGCATCCAGCCGCCCAAGGCGAATATTTTCCATAATAGAAGTATTAAATAGAATGACTTCCTGAAAAACAATGGAAACATACTTGAACAAGCTATCAGTGTGAATTTCTCGTATGTCGGTTCCTCCGATCTGAACGGTACCGGAATCTGCATCATATAGTCTGCTGATGAGCTTAAGCATTGTTGTTTTTCCGCAGCCGCTGGGACCGACCAATGCGGTTACCTGTCCTTGCTCCGCCGTAAAGGATGCATGGCGAATCACCTGGGTGTCTTTCTGGTAGGAAAAACAAACATCCTTTATTTCTACATTGAAATCTGAAAGGACTGCCTTTTCTCCACCCTGAAGTTCATGATTCTTGATTTCACCAATCCGGGCAATTCTTGCGTCCAAATAAAAGATTTCCGTCAGATAGAGCAAAACACCACCCATGGCCCCGCTGAGTTTCGCCGCCATAATAATATAGCCCAGAAGAATCAGGATACTTACCTGACCGGAGGCGAGCATTGAAAGGCTAACAGTCGCCGTGATTCCAATAGGAAGAATAGATAAAGTCTGGCCGATTGTAACAGGAATCGTCTGGGTGATCTGAGCTTTCCATTGAAGATTTTCTGACTCATCCAACTGCTGGTCCATTTGAGCTTCTACTTTTTCTTTCAACCCATAGCTTTTAATTTCCTGATTCAGTTCGATTGCATTCTGAAAGCTTTCGGAAATATCTCTCAACTTATCATAATGTTTATTTACATCTCTGACCTGCAGTTTCTTTGTCAGGAAAAGAACCGAAGCAGAAGTAAGAACGGG
>ONZZ01001289.1_pt1 | contig 16584 bp, 13 predicted proteins | sample 1671101 | NCBI WGS metagenome assembly ONZZ01 (sample SAMN06348122, study PRJEB24527) | human gut metagenome | biome: human gut; feature: ankylosing spondylitis patient; material: feces | host: Homo sapiens | place: China | collected 2015-10
AGGAACGTGCCATGGCACGTTCCTTTTTGCTAATCATTTTCTTGCTTCAGCTGTTATTCTCCCGTTTCGGCTGCTTCCCTGTTTCAGCCACTGTCCCTTGCTTTGTCCGTCAGGGACGAGGCTGCTGCTGGGAGATGCAATGGATATTGCCGCCGCCGAAGGCCACCTCACGGGTCTGCACGCCCACCACCTCACGGTCCGGGAACATCTCCTGCCCCTGCCGCACTGCCAGAGCGTCGTTCTCGTCGCCGTACTGGGGCAGGATCACGCCGCCGTTGACGATGAGGAAGTTCATATAGGAGGCGATGCTCACCTCGCCGTTTTCACGGGGGACGGTACCCTCCACGGCGTCGATGGTCTCGGCGCCCTCCAGCCGGCAGGGCTCACGGGTCAGGCACAGCTTATGCACCTTCAGCCGCCGACCCTTGGCGTCGGTGGCCTGAGACAGGGTGCGGTAGGCGTCCTGCGCCGCCTGATAGAAGGGGTTGTCCTTGTCCTCCGTCCAGATACAGGCCACCTCCCCCGGCGCCACGAAGCAGGCCACATCGTCGATATGGCCGTTGGTCTCGTCGGGATCGATGCCGTCCCGGAGCCACAGCACCTTCTCGCAGCCCAGATACTGGCACAGCTTCTCCTCGATCTCCGCCCTGGACAGATCGGGATTCCGGCCGGGGGACAGCAGGCACATCTCCGTGGTCAGCACGGTACCCTCGCCGTCCACATGGATGGAGCCGCCCTCCAGCACGAAGCCCTCCGTGCGGTAGGAGTCCACGTCCGCCATCTCACAGATCTTCTGCGCCACCTGATCGTCCCTGTCCCACGGGAAGTACAGGCCGTCGTACAGGCCGCCCCATGCGTTGAAGGTCCAGTCCACCGCCCGCAGGCCGCCCTGTCCGTTTACCAGAAAGGTGGGGCCGCAGTCCCGGACCCATGCGTCGTTGGAGGACACCTCCACCACCCGGATCTCCTCCGGAAGGCGGGCCCGTGCATTCTGATACTGTCCGGCGCTGACGCACATGGTGACCTTTTCAAACCGGGCAATGGCACGGGCCACCTGACAGAAGGTCTCCTGTGCGGGCTTGGCCCCGCTGCGCCAGTTGTCGTTGCGCTCCGGCCAGAGCATCCACACCCCGTCCTGGGGTTCAAATTCCGCAGGCATCCGATAGCCGTCCGCCTTGGGGGTAGAGCCGATGATACGTTTTGCCATATGATGCTTCCTCCTGCAATCAGTGTTGGGGCCGCCGGGCCGCTATGAGCACCTCGCCCAGCAGCACGCTCAGCACGGAGCCGACGGTGATGGGCAGCACGCCGGTGAGAGTCTCCCGATCCCACGACAGCGGCACGGCGGTAAAGATGATGGATAGAATGATCAGGGCCATAGGCACATAGGCCAGCCACTTCAGAAAGCCGCTGCGGCCCGGCACCCGGAAGGGGCGCTCCCGGTCCGGGAATTTCCGCCGCAGGGTCAGAAACGCCGGGAACACCGGCAGATAGCTCAGCAGCAGCATCACCAGATTCAAGGCGAAGAAGCTCCAGAACAGGGACGAGTCGGGGCTGAGCCGCTCCATCACCGCCCCCAGCAGGCACACGGCAGAGGCCACGATGCCGCTGGTGACGGCGGAACCCACGGGCATATCGTTGCGCTTCCAGCGCCGGGCGAACACCGCCGGCATATCGCCCCGATCGGCGGCGTAGGCGGCGGTGGAGTTGACGCCCATGGACCATGAGATCATATTACCAAAAAGCGTCACCAAAAACAAGAGAGCCACCACCCGCACCAGCGTACCGCCGGCCCCGCCGGTCATCAGGGACACGGCATCGATGAGACCGGAATCCGGACTGATGTCCCGTACCGGCACGGCGGCGCCGATGCCGAAGGCGGAGAACAGGTAGATGGCGGCAATGACGATGCCGCCGGTGACGATGGCCTGCGGGATCTGCCGCCGGGGGGCCTGCATATTGTCGGCGTAGGTGCAGACCACCTCGAAGCCCAGAAAGTTAAAGAGAATGACGGAGATATAGGACAGGCTGTTCAGATCGAAGGACGGCAGGAAGGTCCGGGCCTCCATATTATTGACGAAGCCGTTTTTCGACACGTACACGATGCCCAGCACCCCCACCGTCAGCGCCAGCAGGATCTTGATGGCGGCACTGAGGTTCAGGATCAGGATGCTGTCACACACCGGATAGGCGGCGATCCATGTGACGATCCAGATGAAGGCCAGCTGGATCACCAGTGACCACACCGGGCCGATGCGCCCGCCGAAGATCACCTCCAGCAGCTCCGGGCATACCACCGCCAGAGACGCCATCCACAGCGGGAAATTGATCCAGTAGTACCATGAGGCCCGTGCGCCCCAGCAGGTGCCGGGATAGGCGGTCTGGATCCAGTCGTACAGGCCGCCGTCACCGGGAAAGGCCGTCCCCAGCTCCGAGGCGATGAGGCCGTAGGGCAGCAGGAACGCTGCGATCATGAACAGCCACCAGAAGTACTGGCTGTTGCCGATGGAGGCCACCGGCGCCGCCGCCTCCGCCACGAATACCACGCAGATGACGGACAGGATCACATCCGCCAAGCGGAATTTTCTGCGGTTTTCCATAGGCCGTCAGCAGTAGATGCGGTCCTGCAGGAACCGCTCCAGCGTGTCCCGTGCGGCGGCGATCTCCAGCTCCGTGTGCTCCGGGCGGCAGCGGGTGAAGTACACCAGCAGGCCCCGCATGGCCGTCAGGCGGTTGCCGGCCTGCTCCCAGCACAGGGAGGAGGCGGAGTCCGCCACCTCGTCCGTCACATCCTCGCCACGGGTGGCCGGCAGACAGTGGAGGAACTTGCAGCCGATGGCTCCCAGCGCCATCAGCTCCCGGTTCACCTGATAGTCGTGGAACACCTGCACCCGCTCCTCCTTGGGCATCTCATTTTCGTACAGGCCGTACCACACGTCGGTGTAGATGAAATCGGCGTCCCGGACGGCGGAGCGGTCATCCGTCACCAGCCAGCTGCCGCCGGAGAGCTGGCAGTTGCGCTCTAAAATGGTCTGATGCTTCTCCGTCAGCTGGTGGCCCGCCGGGCCGTAGTGGACGAAGTGCATCCCCAGCTTGGTGGTGATGAAGCCCAGCGAGGCACAGACCTGCGTGCCGTCCCCCACGAACACCACCTTCACGTCCTTCAGGCGCTTGCCCTGGGGCAGATGCTCGAAGATGGTACACATATCCCCGATCTCCTGCGTGGGGTGGTTGTAGTCGGACATTCCGTTGAGCACCGGGATGGTGCAGGACTGGGCCAGCTCCACGACGGTCCGATGCTCGATGACACGGGCCATCACCACATCCACCAGACGGGACAGCACCTTGCCGGTATCCCCAATGGTCTCGTGGCCTCCCAGCTGGATCATTCCCGGCCCCAGATACTGGGCGTGGCCGCCCATCTGGCTCATGGCTGTCTCGAAGGAGACACGGGTACGGGTGGAGGACTGCTGGAAGATCATGCCCAGTGTCATGTCCTGCATCAGGGGCGGATAGTACCCGCTGCGGACGGCCCGCTTGATGGCAAGGCTCAGCTCGATCATATCCACCAGCTGCTCCCGTGTGAACTCATTTGTGTCGATGAAATCTTTCACCATAGCTTGCGCTACCTCCTGCGTCATAAAATGGAAACGCCCATAGTTTGCGCCGCAGGAAGCGGAATATGTACGCCATGATGCCCTCTTTTGCAATTTCCCCTTGTTATCTGCGGATAAATGCGATATAATGCTCTGTATTAGTATCAATCGTATCATCGGGCAGTCTGCCCTTTATCCTGAACGGAAAGGAAGAATACTATGATTAAGGTCCAGTCCCAGCGGGGCGAGATCAGTATCAGCAGCGCCGTATTCACCAGCATCACCGGCGCCGCCGCTACCAACTGCTTCGGCGTCAAGGGCATGGCCTACCGCAGCATGACGGACGGCTTGGTCCATCTGCTGCGCCGGGAAGCCATGAGCAAGGGCGTAAAGGTCACCTATAACGAGGACGGCACGGTGTCCATCGAGCTGCACATCATCGTGGAGAACGGTGTGAATATCGCCACGGTATGCCGCTCCATTATGGGCGAGGTCAAATATGTGGTCACCAAAAATACCGGCGTGGAGGTCCGTGAAGTGAATGTCTTTGTGGACTCCATCACCGTTTGATGAACGTCGGTAGGAGGAGAAGCAAGAGCATGACAGAAAAAATCAGCGGCGGCGCCTTCAAGCAGATGGTCGCCTTCGGCGCCGCCTGTATCACCCGTGAAAAGCAGGCCATCAACGACCTGAACGTATTCCCCGTGCCGGACGGCGATACCGGCACCAATATGAGCCTTACCATCCAGACCGCTGCGGCGGAGCTGAAAAAGTGCGAGCCTGCCACGGTGGGCGAGGCCGCCAAGATCACTGCCAGCGCCCTGCTGCGGGGCGCCCGCGGAAACTCCGGCGTTATCCTGTCCCTGCTGTTCCGGGGACTCTCCAAGTCCGCCAAGGGGTTGGAGGAGATGGACGGTGTACAGCTGGCGGCGGCCATGTCCGAGGGCGTGACCACAGCCTACGGCGCCGTGATGAAGCCCGCCGAGGGTACGGTGCTGACGGTATCCCGTCTGGCGGCGGCCAGAGCTGAGGAGGCAGCGCAGGAGCAGAACTGCGCCGAATATGTGCTGGCGGAGGCCATTGCCACGGGCTATGAGACGCTGGCCGAGACCACAGAGATGAATCCGGTGCTGAAAAAAGCCGGGGTAGTGGATGCCGGCGGCAAGGGCTACCTCATCATTCTGGAGGGGATGCTCAGCAGCCTGCGGGGCGAGCCCATGCCGGAGGTGGAGGAGGAGCCGGAGCACGACAAGGCGGACTTTGCCGCCATCGGAGACGAGGACATCACCTTCGCCTTCGACACGGTGTTCATCGTCCGCAAGAACGATCCCAACGTGGATCTGGCCCCCTTCCGGGCCTATCTGGACAGCATCGGTGACAGTCTGGTCATCGGCGAGGACGACGAGTCCTTCAAGGTCCATGTTCACACCGACACCCCCGGTGAGGCCCTGACGGCGGCCCAGCGATACGGTACGCTGGAGTTGGCCAAGATCGAGAATATGCGGACCCAGGCCGCCGATCTGGCAGCGGGCCGCAAGGCCCAGAGCACCGACGATCTGGACGCCATTGAGGCGGAGCTGGAGCAGGCCGAGCAGGCTGTGGCCCCTGCCGAGAAGCGCTACGGCTTTCTGGCGGTATGCGCCGGAGACGGACTGGCGGCAGCCTTCCGGGATCTGGGCGTGGATCGGGTGGTATCCGGCGGCCAGACCATGAATCCCTCTACGGAGGCCATTCTGCGGGAGGTGAACCACACCCCCAGCGAGATCGTGTTCGTGCTGCCCAACAACAAGAACATCGTCATGGCGGCCCAGCAGTGCGTGGGGCTGACAGAGAAGCAGGTCATCGTGGTACCCACCCACAGCATCCCTCAGGGCATCAGCGCCATGATGAGCGTGGACACGGCGGAGGAGGATCCGCAGGCCATTCTTGCGGCCATGACCGAGGCGGCCGCCGCTGTCACCACGGCCCAGATCACCTATGCCGCCCGCAACTCCGACTTCGACGGCTTCGCCATCAACGAGGGCGACTATCTGGCCCTGCTGGACGGCAAGCTCTTCGGCACGGAGCGGGACATCACCTCCCTGTTGACCCGACTGGCGGCGCTGGCGGCGGAGCGGGAGGCGGCCTTCGTCACCCTGTTCTACGGCGAGGGCGTATCGCAGGAGGAGGCCGAGGCGGCGCAGGCCCTGTTCACCGAGGCCTGCCCGGAGACGGAGATCTCCCTCCTCAGCGGCGGTCAGCCGGTGTACTACTACACCATCTCCATCGAGTAAAACCGAGTCTATCGCACCGAAGCATTCCCCGGACAGTGTCCTGTCCGGGGAATTTTTTCTGCCGGGCGGGGTTCGGGTTTCCCCGGCAGTGGCCGGCATTTTCCGGCAAATGATTTTTCGGTGTGATATTGCAAAATGGTCGCCCTTGTGTTATGATGAGGAGGATAACGTTCCAGCCATTGAACTGGACTCCGTTTCTTTTTCAGCAGACGGTCCCGTCCCTGTGAGGGGACAGGTGGAATAGGGTGCAAATCCCTGCGAGTGGGTCACTGTGAAGCCCTCCCGGCGGCAAGTCCGACGGGGCGGATAAGTCAGATACACCGGGCCGTCCGCTGCGGTACCTGCCTACACCGGGACTGCCTGCACAAAGAGAACGCCCTTGATGCGTCCGTGCTGCCGAACCGGCGGCACGGACGCTTTTGCTTTGTGCCATCAGCAAAAGCCGCCCCCGGCCACGGGGGTCCGTACGGCAGACAAGAAAATCCCATCGGAGAGGAGGTGAGGGCTGCGGCCTGCACGCAGGGCCGCCGATCCCGACTGACACCACGACATATTTGAGAAAAGGAGAAACGAAATGCAGACAAAGAGCACGTCGTACGGAAAGAAACTCCTTGCGCTGATGCTGTCCCTGCTGATGCTGGTGAGCGTCCTGCCGGTCTCGGCCTGGGCCGCCGCCGATGCAAAGCCCGAGAAGATCACTCTGGTGGGCAGCAGCGATGCGCTGGAGTACGAATTTGTAGACTATCTGACCTTTGCGTGGGAGGATATCCCCCACTATAAGGTCACTGTCCCCGCCGGGACCAAGACGGTCCAGCTCTACGGGACGGTCTATGTAAACACCTCCTCCGGCAGCAGCTATGTCAGTGAGGCGGATTTTGCCGAGTGGATGCCCGGCTTCGAGTATTGGGACCCCGCCGCGGTAGGCTCCTCGGCCCCCTATACCATCGAGACCCGTACCAGCGGCTACGAGAAGAACCTGTCTCTGGTCAAGACCCGGAGCTATGCAGACACCAGCTCCGCCTATATTCTGGAGTTCGTGGAGAAGGACGACTCTCCCGCCGCCCCGGCCCCCGTTCTGACGGCGGATCTGTCCACGGCGGCTGTCACCTACACCTGCGGCGATAAGGCCAATGCTCTGGCGGTGCAGGCCACCGGCAGCGGCACCCTGAGCTATCAGTGGCAGGTGAGCACCACCTCCGCCGCCGACGGCTTCAAGGACATCACCGACGCCACCCAGAGCAGCTATACCCCCTCCACCGAGGCACCGGGCAGCTTCTGGTACCGTGTGGTGGTCACCAACACCGTGGCGGGCAACAAGCCCACCAGTGTCACCAGCGCCGTGGCTCCCGTGACGGTCAACGTTCCGGAGGGGATGCGGCAGGTGAAGATCATCACCTCCCAGGGCCGGGGTACCGGCATGACCCTGACCCTGAAGGATGCTGCGGGCCAGCCCGTATCCATCCCCGCAGACACCAGCGGCGACTACAACGTATATGAGTTTCTGACGGCTCCCGGCGTCTATACCTATGAGGCACGGGACACTGTGCGGGGCAGCGAATATCTCCTTGGCACAGGCACCCTCACCGTCACCGAGGGTACCGGTGAGCAGACCTTCGAGCTGTATCTGGTCTATGTCTACGCCGTCAAGAGCGGCTGGACGGCAGACGACTTCACCACCGAGGTCAAGGCCGCCGACGGCACCGTGATGACCCCCGGCCAGCCCCATCAGTTCGCCAGCTATGTGGGCTATCCCTACCTCATGGTTCCCGGCACCTACACCTGGTCCATCCAGCCCTCCGAGGCCAGAGCGGCCGAGGGCTATCAGGCCACTCAGCCTGCCCGCGAGACGCTGAAGACTGCCTCAGGCGCCGCCTTGTGGAGCGCCACCCCGACCCAGATCGTAAACACCGACTTCGTGGTCCCCAAGGGCGCTCATGTCGTTATGACCGGCATTCCCTCCACCACCTATGGGCAGGGTGCTCTCGTTGCCGCCAGCGCCGATCTCACCGGTGACGACAGCGATGTCTACACCTTCCGGCTGGTAGCCGGCAGCAGCTACATCTACCGGGCCACCGGCGATGGGCTTGTCACTAACGCCAGTATGTTCAAGTTCGACGGCAGCACCAGCCGTTATGACCTGACGAAAACCATGACCGGCGATCCCAAGGCCATCCTCCGGGACGAGAAGAGTGACGCGGCGGATATCCGCCTCAACGGTGTGGACTACACCGGCAGCGTCGCCCTGACCGTGGGCGGCATGAAGCAGCTGCGCCCCCTGCGTATGTTCCAGATCGCCAACAACAGCAGCACCGGCATGAAAGGCTCTACGCTGGAGCCTGTGTTCCACTACACGGCACTGGATGTGGATGGCACCAATGTGGTCAGCGTGGATGACAGCGGCCGCATCACCGCCAACAGCGCCGGTACGGCCATTGTTCTGGTGACCTATGACGCCATGTATGTAGCGGATTCCGGCTGGTCCATCAACAAGAACAAGACCTTTGGCGCCATCTGGCCGGAGAACACCGGTGTGGTGGTGGTGGAGGTAGGCAAGAACGCCGCCAACGGCCCGGATGCCAACATGACCATCAACAACGGTGACCGGAAGGTCGCCGGTAACAAGCTGGATGCCGAGGCAGACGTGCTGTACTACACCAATGACTCCGGCTGCCAGTACACCTTCCAGCCCGCCTCCGGCAGCACCGTTACCCTGCTGCGCCCCACCCTCACCGAGACGGCCATGACCTACACCGGCGGCTTCGGCACCGACGGCGTGACCACCAAGGGCGGCGACGTGACTCTGACTCTCACCGAGGGCAAAAACATCGTCAAAATCAGCAAGGATGGCGCCGACACCTATCAGGTCATCACCGTGAAGAAGGCCGGGGTAGTCATCACCAACAAGACCGACCCCACCCGTGATATCCTGCCCGGCGACACCGTCACCGTGCAGCTCACCGGCGTGTATCACCCCGCCAACACCATGGCGAACCTGTATAACCTCTACGCCTACGCCTCTTACACCGATCCCGGCAGCAATGATACCGTCACCGGCTATAAGAACCTCTTCCAGCGTCACCTCTTCGACCGGGCGGACGGCAACGACTGCCGCACCGTGGAGGTAAAGATCCCCGCCAACTGGGATGCCGATGAGCCCTATGTCCTGACGGACGGCGTTCTCAACTTTTACGGCAACGGCAAGGATATCGGCTCTCACCGCAATTCCCTGCCCGATCTCTCCACCAACGTTCCCTATATCGGCAGCTACAGCAGCTTTGCACTGGGCGCCCTGCCGGATATCACCATCCCTGTGGTCAAGCCCAATACAGCGGACGTCACCTTCTCCATGAAGGATGACTCCGGAAACGCCATCGACAGCTGCACCATCCAGCTGACCAACAGCAGCAACGATACCGTCACCATCAACGCCACCGCTGCCTCCGCCACCCGCACGCTGGCCAGCGGCAAGTGGAGCTATGTAGTCACCAAGGAGGGCTATCTGCCCGCTAAGGGTACACTGACCGTGGTGGGCGGTGAGGATCAGGCCGTGAATGTGGAGCTGTCTCTGGTCACTGCCATTCAGGTCAAGACTCTGCCCAAGAAAACCGTTTATACCGAGGGCGACACGCTGAATACCGCCGGTCTGGTGGTGCAGGCTGTCACCAGAAACGGCGCTTCCACCCTGTCCGCCGACCAGTACACCCTCTCCCCCACTCTGCTGGAGACCGTGGGTCAGCAGACCATCACCGTGACCTTCGGTCAGCTCACCACCACCTTTGAGGTGACGGTGCGGGAGGACATCGTCACGCTGGAGACCACGCTGGAGGATGGCATCACCCAGCGCAACTCCCGCATGACCTTCGACGTCTTTGCCAAGGACGGCGACGGCAACAAGCTGCCCGCCAGCGAGGTCACCGTGCTCCTCAACGGTGATCCGGTGTCCGTCAACTGGGACGATGACACCAAGACCAGCTATACCCTGCACTTTACCAAGGAGGGCGTCAACACCGTCGAGATCAAGGCCCACAAGGCCTCTCTGACCTACACCATCACCTATGTGAAGGCCGAGCCCGGTGATGTGGTGGGCAAGGCCGTGTTCACCGTGGAGGCCCTGTCTTTGGGCGGCGGCTACATCATCGAGCCCTGCTATGTGGACATCATCGAGGGCGAGAACGCTGCTCAGGCGCTGGCCCGTCTGCTGGAGGAAAGAGGCTTTACCTACAGCAACACCGGCTCTCTGGAGAGCGGCTTCTATCTGTCCCACATCCAGGGCGATGCGCTGGCGGGCATTGATCCCACCGGCGACAGCATCCCCCAGGCCCTGCGGGAGAAGCTGGAGGAGAAGAACTTCGATATCCAGACCCGGACGGACGAGACCAGTCTGGGTGAATTCGACTACACCAGCGCCTCCGGCTGGATGTACTGCCTGAAGAACGTATTCCCCAACGTGGGCTTTGCCGATTCCTATCTGTCCGAGGGCGACGTGGTGCGTGTGCAGTTCACGGTGGCCTACGGCTCCGACATCGGCGGCGGCTTTGCCATGGGCTCCGGCGACAGTGCCGGTTACTTTGACATGGCCAACAAAGACGCTTTGACCCGCCGTGTAGCGGCCATCAACGCCGAGATCGAGGCGAACCCCTACTATCTGGAGCAGAACTGCCTGACCAAGGCCTATGACGCCGCTATGGACGTGCTGACCACTCTGTACGTCTCTCAGGCCGACGTGGATGCCGCTTTGGCGGATCTGCCCGATCCCCCTGTGGGCCACCAGCTGACCGCCGTGGAGAAGGTTCCTGCCACCTGCGAGACCGCCGGCGTGGAGGCTTACTGGAAGTGCTCCGTCTGCGGCAAGCTGTTCAGCGATGCCGAGGGCAAGACCGAGACGACGCTGGAGAAGCTGGCTATCCCCGCCACCGGCCATGCCTATGGCACCCCGGTGTGGAAGTGGAACGATGATTTCACCGCTTCTGCCACCTTTACTTGCGGCAATGATGCTTCCCATGTGAAGACGGTGAACGCTGCTGTTACCAACGAGGTGACCACTGCGACCACCTGCGAGGCCGACGGCGTGCGGACCTACACCGCCAAGGTCACCTTCGAGGGCAAGGAGCATACCGACACCAAGACGGAGGTCATCCCCGCCACCAGTCACGACACGGAGTTGGTGGGCACCAAGGATGCCACCTGCACCGAGGACGGCTACACCGGCGACGAGGTCTGCAAGGTCTGCGGCGTCACGGTGAAGCAGGGCGAGGTGCTGCCCGCTCTGGGCCACGACTACAAGGATGGCAAGTGCAGCCGCTGCGGCGCTGAGGAGCCTACCACTCCCGTGGAGCCCGGCAAGCCCACCACCGGCGACAGCAGCACTCTGGTGCTGTGGCTGGCCCTGCTGGCCATCTCCGGTATGGCTGTGACGGTCATTCCCTCCCGCAAAAAGCGCAGCCGGTAACAAACAATCACTGGCTGACTCATTCACCGGGGAAGCTGCCTGCGGGCAGCTTCCTCGGCTTTTTATCCCCTTGTATACGCCGGGCAGTTGTGCATCCCAGCGCACAAGGCCCAAAATTTCCGAGTGACAAGCGGTTTGAATTGTGATATAGTGATCGTACCACCGATGGACAAGGACGGATGCGGATCCGCCCTTGTTCCTCCATGATATGATCGCAGCGTGGGGCCGGGACAGAGCACCGCACCCCTATAGAGGAGGCTGATTATGAGAGAGATCGCACACATCCGGGCCACGATGCTGGGGTGGTTTGCCCTGCAGCAGACCGGCATGAAGGAGCCCCGGATGGTCAGTCTCGCCGGCCGTTCCGGACGGCTGTGGACGCTGGTGGCCTACCTGATCCTGCACCGGGATCGGGGCATCCCCGCTCAGGAGCTCATCGACCTTCTGTGGCCCGACGGCAGCGGCAGCAATCCTGCCAGCACTCTGCAAAATAACGCCAGCCGGGCACGCAACGCCATGGCTACACTGGGCTTTTCCGACACCAAGGGCATGATTCGCTACGAAAACGGCCTGTACCGCTGGGTTCCCGGAACCGATACATGGCTGGACGTGGATGTCTTTGAGGATCTGGCCCGCCGGGCGCTGGAGACCCCCGACCCGGAGGAGCTCCGGACACTGGGCCGGGAGGCCGCCGATCTTTATCAGGGGGATTTTCTGCCGGATGCGGCCGACGAACTGTGGTGTACCGATCTTCACGCCTACTATCGCTCCCTGTTTGTGCGGCTGTTCCGCAGACTGGTGCAAGAGCTGATGAGGACTCAGGAGTACGCCGAGGCGGCGGCCCTGTGCGCCCAAGCGGTGCATCTGGACCCTCTGTCGGAGGAGTTCAATCTGCTGCTGATGCAGAATCTCACCCGGAGCCATCAGGCCCAGCAGGCGCTGGACCACTACGAGGCCCTGCAAAAGCTGTATCAGGAGAGTTACGGCCTGACCCCCTCCCCGGAGCTGGAGGCCGCCCGCCTCACCGCCTCGCAGGAACTGTACGGCGGCGGCATGGGGCCGGCGGCTCTGGAGACCTTCCTGCTGGCCGGTGACGGCGAGAGCAGGGCGCTGGCCTGCGACAACGGTACCTTTCGGGAGATCGTGCTGCTGTACCTGCGTTCCATGCGCCGTGACCCCGACCTGAAGGCCCAGCTGCTGATGCTGTGTCTGGAGGGCTGGGAGGCGCAGCCGGAGAAAAATGCCGTCTATATGCAGCAGATGAAGCTGATCCTGCAGGGCTGCCTGCGCTCCGGCGACCCCTTCACTCAGATTGGCGCCGGGCAATACTGGGTGCTGCTGCCGGGCGCCGGGTCGGAGACCCATAGCGCCATCGCTCAGCGGCTCCAGCAGGCGATGCACCAGCGTTTTGCCCAAAGCAGCGCCGTTTTTCAGACTCGGGCCATCGATCTGCGGGGCATGGTCCATCTGGCCGAACCCAAAGACTGACACCCCACCGGACGGCTCCGCCGCCGGTTTCAGAAAGGATGGATCACTCCATGCAAGAAAACCGAAGCATTACGCCGGGTCTGGGGGCCTTTCGCCTGACGCTCCAGAACCGGGAGAACGGCTTTTGCGGCTATGTGTACAGCGCCGCTCTGGGCTGCCGGGCGGAGTTCACCAGTCTGGCCCGGCTCATCGTCCTGCTGGAGGAGTGGATGAACACCGCCACCGACAGTCCCGTGCCGGAAAAGCCCTCCGCTGCGGCGGCCCCCGCCGATGTGGAGCTGGAGGTCCGGCTGCGCCAGCATTACAGCTGGCAGGGGCAGCTCCGTGACCTGAAGGGCGGCGCCGTTTTCCCCTTCCACAGCGTGCTGGAGCTGCTTTTGCAGCTGGAGGCGCTGCTGGAGCAATAAGCACAATACAGGCACGCAGGTCCCGCATGGGCCTGCGTGCTTTGCAATTTGTGCGCTATTCGTGGACAAAGATTGACTTCCCGGCGGGGATACGGTAAGATGGATAAAAAAGAGCAGGAGGGATCGTATGGAACGACACGATGCGTGCTACCGGCAGTATGTGCAGATCCTCCGGGAGGAGCTGCGCCCCGCCACCGGCTGCACCGAGCCCATCGCCATCGCTTACGCCGCCGCCAAGGCCCGCAGCGTTCTGGGCGCACTGCCGGATCGGGTGCTGGTGGAGGTCAGCGGCAACATCATCAAGAACGTCAAAAGCGTGGTGGTCCCCCATACCGGCGGACTGCGGGGCATCCCGGCAGCTGCGGCGGCGGGCATTGTGGCCGGAGACGCCGAGGCCCAGCTGGAGGTGCTCTCCGCCATGACGGAGGAGCAGAGCGCCGCCATCTCTCCCTTCCTGAAGGTCGTGCCGGTGGAGGTGCGCCATGCCGACACGCCCTATATCTTCGACATTCAGGTGACGGTTTTTCACGGCCCGGACAGCGCTCAGGTGCGCCTTGTAGGCCACCACACCAACGTGGTATCCGTCCGGAGGGACGGTCAGGTACTGCTGGAGCGGGAAATCTCCGAGGGCTCCGGCAGTCTCACAGACCGCAGCTGCCTGACGGTGGAGGGCATCGTGGCCTTTGCCGACTGTCTTTCCACGGAGGACGTGGAGGAGGTGCTGGAGCAGCAGATCCGGTGTAACATGGCCATCGCTGAGGAGGGCCTGCGCCACGATTACGGGGCCAACATCGGCAAGACCCTGCTGCGGGGGCATGAGGAGGATCTGTCCTATCGGATGCGGGCCTACGCCGCCGCAGCCAGCGATGCCCGGATGAACGGGTGCGAGATGCCGGTGGTCATCAACTCCGGCAGCGGCAATCAGGGCATTACCTCCAGTGTGCCGGTGATCGTCTGCGCCCGTGCCACGGGCCGCAGTCATGAGGAGCTGCTGCGGGCGCTGGCGGTGGCGAATCTGGTGACCATCCACCTGAAAACCGGCATCGGGCGGCTGTCCGCCTACTGCGGAGCCGTCAGCGCCGGATGCGGCGCCGCCGCAGGGCTGGCGTATCTGCAGGGCGGGGATTACGACACCGTGGCCCACACGGTGGTCAATACCGTAGCCATGGATTCCGGCATCATCTGCGACGGGGCCAAGGCCAGCTGCGCCGCCAAGATCGCCGCCGCCGTGGACGCCGGGCTGCTGGGGCTGGCCATGTATCGCAGCGGCAACCAGTTCTTTGGCGGAGACGGCATCGTGAAAAAGGGCGTGGAGAACACCATCGCCAACGTGGGCCGGCTGGCCCGACTGGGCATGGCGCAGACGGACAAGCAGATCATTCAGCTGATGATGGAGAGCTGACCACAGCGGTGGGACAGCCTTATGCGTATAGAGCAGGCACGCAGGGTGGTTCCTGCGTGCCTGCTGTTTGTCTCCGGCGGGATGCTTTTTGCCGGCAGTTTTTCTGTTTTGCCTCCGGCGGCGTGCAAACGCCGGAAATCTCCCCCTCACGGGCGAGCCATCCTCTTTCCCACCTACGTGGTAGGTAAAATTTGAAAAAAGGGTTGACAAGCGCAGTTAGAGATGTTAAACTACCACTAAGTTAGATGTATCTAACCAACCGGATCATTAGAGCATCAGAACATCGCAGAACCACGAATCAGGTAAGCGAAATCAACCAGCCATCTCCCCGCCGCATATTTGTCGGCCGGGAAGCCATGATAAGAAAGGAACACCTATGAGCATTGTCATTCTGGGCGGCAACGAGTGTATGGAGCGCCGCTATATGGATCTGTGTCAATCCTACCGCTGTCGGGCCAAGGTCTTTATCAAGCCTGTGGGCGGCCTGAAAAACAAGCTGGGCGACCCGGATCTGACCATTTTCTTCACCAGCACCATGTCCCACAAAATGGTCCAGAGCGCCCTGCGGGAGCTGAGGAGCTGCGACACGGTCATCGAGCGCTGTCACACCAGCTCCCTGTCCGCTCTACGGAACATTCTGGAAAAGCACGCCGGATAAGGAGGGCTTACATCATGTCTGAGGAGCTTGTGGTGCGTCAGTGCGCCCCTACTCTGGCCGGGATCAAGACCGGCAGCCTGTTCTCCTGTCCCTGCGACTCCCCGGAGGAGCTGCGGCAGGAGGTGCGCCGCATCAACCGTCTGCTGGCGGGCAAGGGCCTGTGTCTGCTGCCCCTTCGCTTTGACGGCGGCCGTGCGCTGCTGTACCTCTACCGGCCCAGCCGCCTGCGGCAGGATCTGGAGGATGCCGAGGCCGTGCGCCTGCTGGAGGAGTCCGGGTACCCATGTCACAGCGCCGGGCAGTGCGTGGCCTGTCTCATCCGTCGTCTGCGGGAAAATGACGAATTCCCCCACGAGATCGGGCTGTTCCTCAGCTATCCTCCGGAGGATGTACGGGGCTTCATCGAGAACAAGGCCTGCCGCTTCAAGTGTGCCGGACTGTGGAAGGTCTATGGCGACGAGGAGCGGGCCAAGGAGCTGTTCCGTCAGTATAAGCGCTGCACCGACCGGTGCTGCGCCCTGTGGCGGGCAGGCTCCGGACTGGCGCAGCTGGCCGTGTGACATATTTTTCAACAGAGAAAGGAACGAAACCATCATGAAAAAGACTGCGGTAGTGTATTGGAGCAGCACCGGGAACACGGAGGCCATGGCTCAGGCGGTGCTGGAGGGCATGAAGGAGGCCGGTGTCGAGGCGGTGCTGCTGACTCCCGACGCCGTGGATGCCGGCGCTCTGGCCGGTATGGATGCCATCGCCTTCGGCTGCCCCGCTATGGGCTCCGAGGTGCTGGAGGAGTGCGAGTTCGAGCCCATGTTCTCCGGCTGCAAGAACCGTCTGGGCGGCAAGAGTGTGGGCCTGTTCGGCTCCTACGGCTGGGGTGACGGTCAGTGGATGCGTGACTGGGAGAAGGACTGTGACGACGCAGGCATCAATCTGGTGTGCGAGAGTGTCATCTGCTGCGAGACGCCGGACGACGCCGCACTGGAGGCCTGCCGGGCCATGGGCAAGGTTCTGGCGGAGTGATTTTCTCCATGTCTCATCGGCTGAAAAACCGTCTGAGCACTCTGGCGCTGGCTTTGGGCCTGTGCCTGCTGGCGGCGGCGGTGAAGCTGCTGTGACCCCTACTTCTCCTCAAACGTAAGTGATCCCTCTCCTCAACATAAGTGACCTTTTTCCTCAGCGTTTTCTCCGGGGCCATGCCGCAAGGCATGGCCCTCAGCATGTCGAAAAGGCTTTTTCGACATGCTGAAGTATTTTTCAGAGCTTCAAAAAGCTCTGAAAAATGGGGATCATCATCGTGCAGGACACCCTTCC
>ONZZ01001317.1_pt1 | contig 16308 bp, 10 predicted proteins | sample 1671101 | NCBI WGS metagenome assembly ONZZ01 (sample SAMN06348122, study PRJEB24527) | human gut metagenome | biome: human gut; feature: ankylosing spondylitis patient; material: feces | host: Homo sapiens | place: China | collected 2015-10
CAGACGCTAATACCATTATCTATAAATGTGTAGCTCCAAAGCCATACTTTGACTCTCTGGGCGCATATAACTGTCTCTATCCAGTAGATCAGGCTATGATCGATGAACTGGGTGGTCTGGGCGACGCACTGCGCTATTTATATAAGGAAATCGAATCCGGCAGGTAACACAGCTTTTTGTGCTATCTGCCAAAAGGGCAGGGGATAACTCACCTGCGGATTTTTCGTTTACAAGCCTCGCGATTCGTGATAGAATAATAGGGAATGTTCGCATGGGCTGACTTTCAGCCCGGTTTAAGATAGAATTCCTATGTAGAATAGTGGGGTAGTAAGAAACATGGCGCAGTCTCGTTCCGGGAAAAGCTCCGGCAACAAAAACCGTTCCTCATCCTCTTCCAAAAGCAAAAGCCGTTCCTCGTCAAGCCGGTCTTCTACAACTTATCGGGCTTCGTCCGGCAAATCGGGCCAGTCCTCTTCGTCCCGCGGCAAAGCGCAGGCATCCCGCCGTGCGCAGCGCCGCGCTGAAACACCCAACCTGGCACGCAGCATCCTGCTGGCCGGGTTAGGTTTGCTGTGTGTTGCCATGGTGCTGGTGCCCGGTCAAAACATGTGGAAGACCCTGCGCGGTGGACTGTTTGGCATTTTCGGCGTTATGACCTATCTGGTCGGGCCGTTTTTGCTGTACCTGGCCTACCTGCTGGCCACCGGCTACCGCGTCGCGCTGTTTGCGGGCAAGGTATCGCTGATGGGCGTGCTCTGCGCCAGCGTGCCGGTCATCTTCTCCAAACTCAATATTGAGAACCTCAAGGTCGGGGAGATCGTCAAGATGCTCTTTACCCGCGGCGGCACCTACTTCTGGGAGGGCGGCGTCCTCGGTGCGCCCATCGGTGCCACGCTGCTGGCGCTGTTCGGGCGTCCCGCCTCCAACATTATCATGCTGCTCATCTTCCTGCTGGGGCTGATGTTCTTCTTTGCCATCACCCCCGCGGACGTCGTTCTGTTTGTAGACGGCCAGTACAAGATCCTGCAGGCCAAGCGCGAGGAGCGCGCCGCAGCCGAGACCGCCTACGACACCCGCCTGTTTGAGCAGGAGCCCGAGGAGGAGAGCGTCGAGAATCTGACCGGTGCGCTGCCGGACAGCAGCCGCCCGCACCATCCGGTTTACGACGTCATCGCGGACACGAGCCGTTTCCCGAAGCAGACCCCGCCCGCCCCGCAGCGGCAGGCCGCCTACACGCCCCCCGTGGCACCTGCTGTGCCCGAGGCACCGTTTGCCGCCAAGCCCGCCGCCCAGACCCATGCGTCGTTTGACGTGGATCTTGGCCCCAGTGCAGGGGAAAGTGCCCGCCAAAAGGCCGTCAGCGCTGACCCGCTGGAGCCGGTCAGCATCGGCCCGGGCGGCACGTTCGGCATGGATCCGCTGTCCAACCGGGCCAACAGCACACTGCGCCACACCCAGCCCCAGCCTGCTCCCGCACCGAAGGAGGATTTTGAGCTGCAATTGCAGCCTTCCTCAGAGCCTGCCGCGCCGGTGTACAGTACCCCGCTGACCCCGGTCACGCCCGCGCCCGCTGCACAGGCGTCCCCCGCGCCGCAGGACGAGCTGGATGCGCTCATCAACCGCGCCGTCAGCGGCCACGCGCCTTACTATACGCCGCAGGAGGTCAGTGCCGAGACGACACTGGACCTGCCGCAGCCTACCGAGTTTGAGACCCCGCTGACGCCTGTCCCGCAGGAGCCCAAATTTGACACGCCTCTCATTCCCGTGGAGGACGAGCCCGAGCCGATCCCTGTCGAGCTGCCGCAGCTGGATATGACAGGCCGTGTGCAGGGCGATACGATGGTCCTTTCTCCGGCTGATCTTGCTGCACAGATGGCCGCAGACGCTGCGCCGCTGGGTACGCCCGCCCCCGCAGCTGTGCCCGCCGCACCGGAGGCCCCCGCTGTTTCCGCACCGATCCCGACACTGGGCGGCAGCTTCAGTGATACCGGCAGTGCGGTCAGCGCTGCCTGGCAGTCCGGGCGCTCTGTCTCCGAAATGCTGGATGATATGCTGGCCGAGACACCCGCCGCCCCTGCCCAGCCTGTTGTCGAGGCTCCGGCCCCGGCAGCCGATCCCTACACCGCCGCACCGGCTGCCGCCCCGCAGCCGTACCAGTCTGCCCCTGCCATGACCCGCCCTGCGGCGGAAACGACCCAGAGCAGCTTCACTGTGCCCCGGCAGGGGGAGGCTGCCCGCGTGCAGGTCAGCACCGCTGTCGGCAACTCTGCCGGTGCGCCCATCCATACGCCGCCCTGTGCAGCCAAGGCCGACCCCAACGCCATGCGTCTGCCCACCTCGGAGGAGCAGCCGCCGGAGCCCTACTGCTATCCGTCGCTGAATCTCTTTAACGCCACGCGCCCCGACGACGAGGCCGGGGCCGCCCGCGAAATGAAGAAAAACGCGGACATTCTGGTCAACACGCTGGACAGCTTCGGCGTCAAGACGACGATGCTCGACATCTGCCGCGGCCCGTCCGTCACCCGGTATGAGCTGCAGCCCCAGGCCGGTATCAAGGTCAGCCGCATCACAAGCCTGGCCGACGACATCGCCCTGAACCTGGCCACCGCGGGTGTGCGCATCGAAGCGCCCATCCCCGGCAAGCCCGCCGTCGGCATCGAGGTCCCGAACAAGATCCGCTCCACCGTCAACATCCGCGCAGTCTTTGAATCCCAGAATTATATCAACATGCGCAGCCCGCTGACGATGGCCCTCGGCAAGGACATTGCCGGTACGGCGCAGGTCGCGGATCTCTGCAAGATGCCCCACCTGCTGATTGCCGGTTCCACCGGCAGCGGTAAATCCGTCTGCGTCAACTCCATTATCATCAGCTTCCTGTTCCGCTCCGGCCCCGAGGATGTCAAGCTCATTCTGATCGACCCGAAGGTCGTCGAGCTGGCCGAGTACAACGGCATTCCGCACCTGCTGATGCCCGTCGTCACCGAGCCTCGCAAGGCTGCCGGTGCGCTGGGGGCCAGCGTGGCCGAGATGGAGCGCCGCTACAAGCTCTTTGCCGAGAACAACGTCCGCGAGATCAAGGCCTACAACAAGCTGGCTGCCCAGACCGGCATGGAGCACCTGCCCTATATCGCCATCGTCATTGACGAGCTGGCCGACCTGATGATGGTCGCGGGCAAGGAGGTCGAGGACTATATCTGCCGCATCGCGCAGAAGGCCCGCGCCGCCGGCATCCACCTGATCGTTGCTACCCAGCGCCCCAGCGTGGACGTCATCACCGGCCTTATCAAGGCCAACATCCCCAGCCGTATCGCCTTTGCCGTTTCCAGCCAGATCGACAGCCGCACCATTCTGGACAGCGGCGGTGCCGAAAAGCTGCTGGGCAACGGTGATATGCTCTTCCTGCCCGTCGGCGCGTCCAAGCCCGTGCGTGTGCAGGGTACCTTTGTGACCGATGAGGAGATCGGCGCGGTGCTGAGCTTTATCAAGTCCACCTCCACCGCCCAGTACGATGAAGAAATGATTGCCGAAATGGAGCGCCGCGCCGTTGCCGAAAAGGGCAGCAAGAAGGGCGGCGACGATGACGGAGACGGCGGCGGTGCACTGGACGCCATGTTTGAGCAGGCTGTTGAGTGCGTTATTGAGGCCGGACAGGCCAGCACCAGCCTTTTGCAGCGCCGTTGCAAGCTGGGCTACGCCCGCGCCGCCCGCATCATGGACCAGATGGAGCAGGAAAAGATCATCGGCCCCTATGAGGGTGCCAAGCCCCGCGCCGTGCTTGTGACCAAGGCCGAGTGGGAGGAGCGCAAGCTGAACGGCCAGTATGACGGGTAAGTGCTTTGCCCGCCTGGCCGCGGCGGTGGCCGTCTGTCTGCTGGTGCTTGCCGCGTTCGTCGTCCAGCTTTTGGGCGGCAGGGGCAGTGTTCCCGGCTGGCAGCAGCTGCGCGCCGCGCTCGGCGTACCGCTCCAAACCGAGGAAAGCGCTCCGCAGACCGCGGACGGCAGCACCGTCGTGTATGTGCTGGATGTCGGGCAGGGCGATGCCGTGCTGCTTTGTCAGGACGGCGCGTACTGCCTGATCGACACCGGCCCCGTCGAGGCTGAGGACGCGCTGCTGTATGACCTGGACGTGCTGGGTGTGCCGTCGCTTGACTATCTTGTGCTGACCCATCCCCACGCAGATCACACCGGCAACGCCCGCGCGGTGCTGCGCAACCTCCCGGTCAAGACCCTGCTGCTGCCGCTGTGGCAGCCCACGGCAGATGAGACCGCCGACTGGCCGCGCCATCTCGCAGAGCTGGCCGCCGACAGCGGAGCAGAAATTCTCACAGCAGAAGCCGGGGAGGAATACCCGCTTGGCAGCGGCAAGCTGCAAATTTTGCAGGGCGGCAGCGAGGATGCCGGCAGCGTCAACGATGCCTCGCTCTGCACACTGTTCACGGCGGGCGATTTCCGCTTTCTCAATACCGGCGACGCAGAGGCAGACGCCGAGCAGCGTCTGGTCGATACCTACGGCCCGACCCTGCATGCCACTCTTTTCAAGGCGGGGCATCACGGGTCCTACACCTCCAACAGCCTGACCTTTATGCAGGCAGTCCGGCCCGAGGCCGTGGCCATCAGCTGCGGGCTGCACAACGATTACGGCCATCCGCACCGCGCTGCCCTGCAAAATTACGCAGAGGTCGGTGCCGAGATATGGCGCACTGACCTGGAGGGCAGCCTCACCTTCATCTGGCAGAACAACACCCTCAACGTGGAAACTTCCGCGGACTCCGCCGATTTTGCGGCGTAAAATAAGGAGTAGAAAATGACGATTACGGAACAGTTCAAAGCCAAACGCTGCGTTTTCTCTATCGAATGCTTTCCGCCGAAACAGACCACCCAGATGGATAAGCTCAAGGACACCCTGCGCCAGATGCAGGCCATGGACCCCGGCTTCATCAGCGTCACCTTCGGTGCGGGCGGCTCTGCGGGCGGCGTCTCCACCGCGGAGGTGGCCGACTACATTCAGAACGAGCTGCATGTCCCCACGCTGGCGCACCTGATCTGCATGGGCAACGACGAGACCCGTGCAGCGGAGATTTTGGATCAGCTGGAATCTGTCGGCGTCCGGGATGTGCTGGCCCTGCGCGGGGACCGCAGCCCGTCCCGCCCGGAGAGCCCCGACTTCAAACACGCCAGCGACCTGACGTCCTTTATCAAATGGAAGAAGCCGGGATTTTCCGTTCACGGTGCCTGCTACCCGGAGGGCCACCCCGAGGCCGACAGCCTGCTGCATGACGTTGAGAACCTGCGCATCAAGCAGGCCGCCGGTGCCGAGCACCTGCTGACCCAGCTTTTCTTTGACAACATGCACTTTTACCGCTTTCTGAATCTGGCACGCCGCGCAGGCATCACGCTGCCGGTTTCTGCCGGTGTCATGCCCATCGTCAAGCGCAGCCAGATCGAGCGAACCGTTTCGCTTTCTTCGGCCAGCCTGCCGTCCGAGTTCACCCGCATGATCTCCCGCTATCAGGACGACCCGGCCAGCCTGTACGACGCCGGTATCGACTACGCCGTCAGGCAGCTGCGCGACCTCATTGAGGGCGGCGCAGACGGCATCCACCTGTACGCAATGAATGACGCCGCCGTGGCCGCGAAGGTCTACGACGGCATCAGGGATCTGCTGTAATGGAGTGCCGCAAGCCCACCGCCATTGACCGCGCCACGGCGCTGCGCTACATGGGTGCGTCCGGCTGGACGCCCGATGCCGCCACCTCGGCCCTGCTGGACAAGGCCGAGCAGACCGTGCTGACCGCTGCTGCGCCGCGTGCGGTGTACCGCCGTCTGCCGCGCACCGCCCTGCCGCTGGAAAACTGCGGCAGCGACCTGACGCGCCATCTGCAGGGCTGCGACGAGGTCCTTCTGCTGGCAGCGACCCTCGGGGCCGAGGTGGACAAGCTTTTGCGCCGCATGGAACTGACTGACATTGCCCTGGCCGCCGCAGCGGACGCGCTGGCCTCAGTGCTTTTGGAACAGGTCTGTGACGAACTGGAGAACGAAATACGCGCTCAAATCGAGGCGCAGGGCGTCTTTATGACCGGGCGCTACGCGCCGGGCTACGGTGACTGCCCGCTGGAGCTGAACGACGCGCTCTGCCTTGCGGCGGACACGGTGCGCGGCTGCGGCCTGGCCGTGACGCCCCAGCACCTTTTGACCCCCCGCAAGAGTACCACCGCCATTTTAGGCATTGCCGACCATCCCGTGACCGGCACCCGCGCAGGCTGTGCGACCTGCCATTTAAAGGAGACCTGCTCGTTCCGCAAGCGCGGCACGACCTGTTTCACACAAGACTGATAGGGGAGAAGCGTATGCAGATTCGTGAAGTTTTTGACCGCAAGCGGTTTGTTTTTCTGGACGGCGGCATGGGCACCCAGCTGCAGGCGCGCGGTCTGCAGCCCGGGCAGAAGCCCGAGCTCGCCGCGCTGGAAATGCCGGAGGTTTTAACGGCCATCCACACTGACTACGCCAACGCGGGCGCGGATATTCTGCTGGCAAATACCTTTGGTGCCAACGCCAAGAAACTGACCGGCTGCGGCCACACGGTGGAGGAGGTCGTTTCCGCTTCCATCGCCTGTGCGCGCAAGGCCGCCGAGACCACCGGCGCGTGTGTAGCGTTGGACATCGGCCCTCTGGGTGAGCTGCTCGTCCCCGCGGGTACGCTGGCGTTTGAGGATGCCTACAATGAGTTTGCACAGGTCATCCGCGCCGGTGCGGCGGCAGGGGCTGACCTCGTCTTTTTGGAGACGATGACCGATCTGTATGAGCTGAGGGCCGCCATCCTCGCCGCCAGGGAAAACTGCGATCTGCCTGTTTTTACCTCAATGAGCTTTGAGAGCCGCGGGCGCACCTTCACGGGCTGCACCGTCGAAAGCTACGCCGTCACGGCAGCGGGTCTCGGCGCGGACGCCGTGGGCATCAACTGTTCGCTCGGCCCCAAGGAGATTCTGCCCTTCGCGCAGCGCCTCTGCCGCAGCGTGCCCGCAGGTGTTCCGGTCTTTGTCAAGCCGAACGCCGGTCTGCCGAACCCCGACGGCAGCTACAATCTCGACCTGGATGAATTTGCCGCCGAGATGAAGGAGTACGCCGCCATCGGCGTTTCGATGGTCGGCGGCTGCTGCGGCACGACGCCCGCGTTTATCACCAGGCTGCATGAAACCTTCAGCCCGCTGACCCCGGCTGACAAGATCCCCATCCGCCGCAGCTGTCTGTGCACGCCGGTCCGCTTTGTGGAGGTCAACGGCATCACTGTAGTGGGGGAGCGCATCAATCCCACCGGCAAAAAGCGGCTGCAGCAGGCCCTGCGGGACGGCGACAGCGCCTACCCCTGCACTCAGGCTGTGGCCCAGGCCGAGGCCGGTGCGCAGGTGCTCGACGTCAACGCGGGCCTGCCCGGCATCGACGAGGCTGCCACGCTGGAGCAGCTTGTCAAGGATTTGCAGGCCGTCACCGACCTGCCGCTGCAGCTCGACTCCTCGAATCCAGAGGCCCTGTCTCGTGCGCTGCGCATCTACAACGGCAAGCCCATCGTCAACTCGGTCAACGGTGAGCCGGAGACGCTGGAAAAGATTCTGCCGCTCTGCAAAAAGTACGGCGCCGCCGTCGTCGGCCTGGCGCTGGACAAGGGAGGTATCCCGCCGACAGCCGAAGGCCGCTTTGCGATTGCTCAACGCATTGTCGCCGCTGCCAACGCCGCCGGTATCCCGAATGAGGACATCTACATTGACTGCCTGACGCTGACCGCCAGCGCCCAGCAGGAGGGTGCCGTCCAGACGCTGGAGGCTCTGTCCCGCTGCAAGCGTGAGCTGGGCGTGCGCACTGTGCTGGGCGTGTCGAACATCAGCTTCGGCCTGCCGTGCCGCGGCTACCTGAACACAACGTTTTTGACGATGGCCATGTCTGCCGGGCTCGACCTTGCCATCATGAATCCCAACACGCCGGAAATGATGGCTGCCGTGCGCGCCTACCGCGTGCTGACCTCGCAGGATTTACAGAGCACCGACTACGTTGCCGCCTATGCCGATGTGCAGATCCAGACGACGCAGACGAGCAAGTCCGCCGCCACCGTGGCCGAGGTCGGCGCCGCCGCACCGGGCGGGGACGCCCTGTTTGAGGCTGTGCGCCGCGGCCTGAAGGCCGAGGCCCGCGCCGCCGCGGACGCCGCGCTGACAATGCGCGAACCGCTGGACGTAGTGAATGTCTCGCTGATCCCCGCACTGGACGCCGTGGGCGACGGCTTTGAGAAAGGCACGGTATTCCTGCCGCAGCTTTTGCAGGCCGCCACCGCCGCGCAGGCTGCGTTCGAGGCCATCAAGGCCAAAATTGCCGCCTCCGGCCAGGCGCAGGGCAGCAAGGGCAAGATCGTCATTGCCACAGTCAAGGGCGACGTGCATGACATCGGCAAGAACATTGTCCGTGTCATCCTCGAAAACTACGGCTATGACGTACTCGACCTCGGGCGCGACGTTGACCCCGAGCGTGTCGTAGAGGCCGTGCGCCAGACCGGTGCAAAGCTCGTCGGCCTGTCGGCCCTGATGACGACCACCGTCCCCAATATGCAGGCCACAATCGAGGCCTTGCATGCCGCGCACCTTGACTGTAAGGTCATGGTCGGCGGCGCGGTACTGACGCCCGACTACGCCCGGGACATCGGTGCCGACTACTACTGCAAGGATGCCAAGGCCAGCGCTGATTTGGCCAAGCAGCTTTTAGGCTGATTGTATAGAGCCGCGTTTCACGAAGAAACGCGGTTTTTTGCACAATTGTAAAATCTTATCTTTGTCAGCAAATCACCATTGCAGGGAAGTTCCAATTGATGTATAATAGTTGTGTTTACTGTTTTTGGACATTTTCCTTTATTTGTCTGTTTTAGGAGCGTATCTTTTGAAGCACATAGCCAAAATCGCAGCGTTCACCGCGATTTTTCTGATTATAAATCTGATTCTCTGCGGCTTTATGCCGCCCGATAACGGTTCCAGCCTTGACATGTGGCGCAGCTACCACCAAAAGCAGTCCATTGACATTGCCGTCATTGGCTCTTCGCTGGCATCCTGCGCCTTGCCCGAAGAAGAACTCGCCGCCGCAACAGGGGAGACCGTTGCACTGATGGCAACAAACGCCCAAAGCTTGGATATGTCGCAGATTGCGCTGGAGACCCTGCTTCGGGAGCATTCTCCCCGGTATGTGATCCTTGTCATGGATCTGACCAACATGACAGGCAAACCCTATGCCAAAGCCCAAAAGGCTTTTTTATATGCAGAGCTGCAGACGGATTCCTGGAAGGATAAGGCCGCTGACCTGCTGCGCTACATGACCAGCCGTGATAACTTTACAGGTGCTGATTCCCTGAATGCGCTTTTTCCCTGGCAGAGCGGCAGCTGGCCCACCGATTGGCCCGCTACGATCCAACAGAAATGGAATGCCGTACTGAATCGTCTGCCGCACCGGCGCGGTGCGGCCCATGCCCAGCCGGAGGATACCGCGGTCATCAACTTTGACACTGTCGGCACGGAGAACACCTGGAGCCAGAACGCCCACGACTTTAGCGCGCAGCACATTGAGGAGCTGACCTCCATGCTGCAGCTCTGTCAGGAGAACGGCACGCGCCTTTTGCTCATCAGTGCGCCCAAGACCACGCTGGATGTTGTGAGCTACGAGACGTATTTTGACGACTACGCCTACTTCAAGCAACTGGCAGCACAGTATGGGGCTTCCTATTATGACTTTAACCTTGCAAAGCCGGAGTTGTTTGAGAACAAAGAGCCTGACTATCACAAGGATTTCACCCACATGAATGCTGCCGGCGGGCATGCGTTCAGCCTGAGCATGGCAAAGTTTCTTGCCATGCTGGACGCCGGGCAGGATGTGGAATCGTTGTTCGAGACGCCGTCAGAATATCTGGCCGCCGTAAACTATATCACCAACGTCTACCTGACGCCGGAGGTTCACCCGGACAAGATTTTGCTGCTGGCCGGTTCCTACCACGGTCCGTCCGTACAGGCTGAATACGAGTTCTGGGTCAAAGCGCCGGGGGAGAGCGAATACAGCCGGGTTTCCGCGTATTCTACCCGCTCCTGGACCGAGTACCCAGCGGCGGAGCACGGCACCTACCAGTTCCGCGTGAATGCCCGTATTGTTGGTTCTTCTGCCGATTTTGAGCGATATTATGAATGTTCTGTCGATTTTTAATTTTGTGGATGGTGTAGTGTGGAAATCTATTCCCTGAGTTTCTTCCTGCTGATCAGCGTTGGACTCATTTTGTATTATACTGTTTTCAGCCGCTGCCAATGGATCTGCCTGCTGGGGTTGAGCCTGCTGTTTTTTACCGCCAGCGGCTGGAAGGGCCTTGTTTTTCTGCTTTTCACTGCGTTGACGATCTGGCTCGGCGCCTTGCAGCTGGCAAAGCTGGATGCCGATTCCGCCGCGCGGCGAAAGGCTCCGGGCATAACCAAGGACGAAAAAAAGGCCATCAAAGCACAGGCGGTGCGCCGCAAAAAATGTCTTGTTGCTGCTGTGCTGACTGCCAACTTTCTTGTACTTGGCTACTTCAAATACTGGTCCTATTTTGCGGAGCTGCTCTCCGGTGCATTTTCGGCCACAGCGCCGTCCTCACTGGGGCTGGTCATGCCGCTTGGCATCAGCTTTTACACGTTTCAGGCCGTCGGTTATCTGATTGACTGCTACCGTGGTCGGCACCCGGCAGAGAAAAACTACGTCCGCTTTCTGCTTTTCATCAGCTTTTTCCCGCAGCTGATCCAGGGCCCCATCAACCGCTACGGAGAGATAGCCCCGCAGCTCACCGCCCGTCACATCTGGAACTGGGAGCGTACCAAGCGTGCACTGTTCCTGTTTCTGTTCGGCGCAATGAAGAAATATGCCATCGCAAACCTGACCGCCCCGACGATTGCCGCCATCCTCGACGGCAATGACCCCAAGCTGGCCGGTTCTATGGCACTGCTGGCCATTTTGCTGTACTCGCTGCAGCAGTATGCAGATTTTTCCGGCGGCATTGATATGGTATTGGGTGTTGCGCAGCTGTACGGCATTGAGATGATGCCCAACTTCCGGCAGCCGTATTTTTCTACCTCGCTGGGGGATTTCTGGCGGCGCTGGCATATTTCGCTGGGTGCGTGGATGCGTGATTACCTGTTCTATCCCTTTGCACTGACCAAGCCGATGCAGCGCTTCGGCAAGTGGGCCACATCGCATTGGGGCAAGCATTTTGGCCGTGTGCTGCCCGCTGCAGTCGCCAACCTGCTTGTGTTTGCTGTGGTCGGCATCTGGCACGGCCCGCAGGCACACTACCTTGCCTGGGGTCTGTATAACGGTCTTGTCATTGCGCTGGCTGACCTGCTGGAGCCCGCTTTCAAAAAGCTCAACACGGCGCTGCACATTCCTACCGAAAGCCGCGGCTGGCACGTTTTTCGCATCTTGCGGACCTTTATCATCGTCAACATTGGCTGGTACTTTGACCGCAATGAGTTTGTGCAGGGGTGCATCTACCTGCGCAACACCTTTACAGATTTCAATTTTTCCGCATTGGCCGCGAATGCACCCGGCGCTTTCAAGGCAGTCTCCGGCCCTGCCTGGGGACTTGTCATCATCAGTACCCTTCTGGTCTTTGCCCATAGTCTGCTGAAGGAACAAGGCCGCGACCCTTACGCAGAGGTACAGCGGCTGCCGCTTGCGCTGCGCTGGAGTTTATACTATCTTGTTATTTTCATGGTACTCCTCAGCTTTATCTGCGTTAATGAAACCGTTGGTTTCCTCTATGCCAACTTCTAAGAAAAGAGCTTTCTATGCAAACAAACATTCTGGACTGGCTTGAAGCCACGTCCGCCCGCTGCCCGGATGCCCCCGCTGTGGGGGATGAGCAGACAGACTGTACCTGGGCACAGCTGGCCGACACGGCCCGTCGTGCCGGCAGCTTTCTGGCATCCCGCACGATGCCGCGCCGCCCGGTGGCATTTTACCTGGAAAAATCCGTTTCCGCCTTTGCTGCCATGCTTGGCACAGTCTACGCGGGCTGCTGCTACTCAGTGCTTGACACCCGCCAGCCCGCTGCCCGCACTTTGCAGGTATTGGATACTTTGACCCCTGCATTTCTTGTTACGGACGAGGCCCACGCTGCCGCAGCCGCCGCGCTGGGGTACAGCGGGCAAATCATTCGGCTTGACGATCTGCTGGCCGCGCCTGCGGACGCTGCCCTGCTGGCCGCCCGCCGCCGTCAGGCTGTGGACGTTGACCCTCTGTATATCAACTTCACAAGCGGAAGCACCGGTGTGCCAAAAGGCGTCACCGTCAGCCACCGCTCGGTGCTGGATTTTATCCCGCAGTTTGCCGAAATTTTCGGCATCACACAAAATGATATTCTGGGCAATCAGGCTCCCTTTGACTTTGACGTTTCGGTCAAAGACCTGTACACGGCACTGTACACGGGGGCTAAGGTGCAGATCATCCCGCGCGCTTATTTCAGTCAGCCCACAAAACTCATGGACTATCTGGCAGACCATGAGGTCACCATACTTGTCTGGGCCGTCAGTGCCATGTGCTTTGTCTCCATCATGAACGGCTTCAGCTACCGTATACCTTCCCGCGTGCGGCAGGTATTGTTCAGCGGCGAAGTCATGCCCATCAAGCACCTGATGAAGTGGAAGTCCGCTCTGCCGCAAGCCCGGTTCGTGAACCTCTACGGCCCGACAGAAATTACCTGCAACTGCACCTACGCCATTTTGCCGGACCGCGATTTTGCCCCGGATGAGGCGCTGCCCATCGGACGCGCGTTTCCGAATGAGAAGGTCTTTCTGCTGGACGAGAACGACGCCCTTGTCACCGTGCCCGGGCAGGCAGGGGAGATCTGCGTTTCCGGTACGGCGCTTGCCCTCGGCTACTATGCTGACCCTGTGCGCACAGCGCAGACCTTTACCCAGAATCCGCTGAACACCAACTGGTATGAGCGTATTTACCGCACCGGCGACCTGGCCCGCTACGACGAAAGCGGCAGCCTGTATTATATTGGCCGCCGGGATTTCCAGATCAAGCACATGGGACACCGCGTAGAGCTTGGCGAAATTGAAGCTGCCGCTATGCGCTGCGACGCTGTGACCCGTGCCTGCTGCACGTTTGATGCCGAACGCCAGCGACTCCACCTGTTTTACACGGGCAGCTGTGAGAAAGCCGCCCTGCTGGCTGCGCTGAAAGAAAGTCTGCCGCCTTTTATGCAGCCGAATACTGCTGTGCAGCTGGACGAGATGCCGTTGAATAAAAACGGCAAAATTGACCGCACGGCACTGACTGCCCTGACGAAAAAAGGAGCCCATAAATGACCGACGCTTCTTTACAAAAAATTGCTGCCACCTACGGCACACCGACGTTTGTCTTTGACACTGACGCTTTGCAGGCCCGCGTGCGCGCTATTCAGGCAATCTGGGGCAGGGAAATCGACCTTTGCTATTCCATCAAAGCCAACCCATTTCTGCTGCCTGCCATGATGCAGGTCACTGCGCGGCTGGAAGTATGCAGTCCCGGAGAGCTTTCGCTCTGCGAGAGCCTGCATGCTGCGGATGCACGTGTTATCTATTCGGGTGTTAATAAGACGCCCGTGGATATTGCCCGCGCCGTGGCCGACGGCGTCGGCACCTGCACAGCGGAATCTCTGCTGCAGGTCCGCTATCTGCAGGATGCTGCACGCAAGGCCGCCAAACGGCTGCCTGTGCTGCTGCGGCTGAACGCGGGCAGTCAGTTCGGCATGTCAAAGGAGGATCTTTTCACCGCATTGGCGCATCGCAGGGAAACACCTGATCTGGAGTTTATCGGCATTCACTACTTTGTCGGGACCCAGCGCAAAAAGCTGGTCAATCAGCAAAAAGAGCTGGCCATGCTGCGGGAACTGTACGCTGAAATTGAGCAGACCTTCGGCCTGCGTCTGCCGGAACTGGAATACGGCCCAGGGCTGGCGGTGCCGTATTTTGACGGCGACGATTTTACCGACACACTGTCCCCGGCCAAAGACCTTGCGCCGGCACTGCGCGAAGTCAGCAGCTGGGTCCATCTGACCGTTGAGATGGGCCGCTTTTACACCGCCGAATGCGGTTATTATCTGACCACCGCCATGGACTGCAAGGACCACGGCGGGCAGCACTACTGCATTGTGGACGGTGGAATGAACCACCTGAATTATCTTGGCCAGATCATGGGTATGAAACGCCCGCATCTGCGCCATTTTGCTGCCCGGGCAGCTTCCGTACAGGACTGGACACTTTGCGGCAGCCTTTGTACCACGAACGATGTTCTTGTGCGCAGTATGCCGCTGGCCGGACTATGCCCCGGCGACCTGCTTGTTTTTGAGAACACCGGTGCCTACTCTGTTACGGAAGGACTTGGTCTGTTTTTGAGCCGCGACCTGCCGCAGGTCATTCTGTGGCAGAACGGCACGCCGCACCCGGTACGCAGCGAAACGCCGACCTATCCCATCAATACACCCACTGTGTAAGATAATTTGAAAAGGAGAAATACCAATGGAACGTTTACTGGAAATTTTAAGCGAAATCAAAGAGGACGTGGACTTTTCCACCTGTACAACGCTGATCGATGACGGCATCCTGGACTCTTTCGACATTCTGCAGATTATCTCGGCCCTGAATGAGGAATACGACATTTCGATCCCCGCATCCGAAATCATGCCGCAGAACTTCAACAGCGCCGAGGCCCTTTACAAGATGGTCCAGCGCCTGCAGGAAGATTGATGTCCGAGATGCCCGAAATATAAGATAACGCTTGCATTTATTCCAAACTTATTGTATAATACTAAAAGCGGACAGGGCTGAATTGCGCTGTTTCGCGTACAGATGCAGGTCCCGCGCATGGGCAGCCTGTGAACCATGTCAGGCGGGGAACCGAGCAGCATTAAGCGGCGTTTGCCCAGTGCCGCGGTCAAGCCTGCATCTGTACGCAAAGCAGCGCAGCCGCGTGCTCTGCCCGCTGTTTTTTGTAGCTTTGCAGGAGGTGAGCCGATGTACCGTGCCCTGTATCGAAAATGGCGTCCCCAGCGCTTTGCGGACGTGGTTGGCCAGACGGCCATCGTCACGGCCCTGCAGAACCAGATTTCTGCCGGGCGCATCGGCCATGCGTATCTGTTCACCGGCACCCGCGGCACCGGCAAGACGACCTGCGCCAAGATCTTTGCCAAGGCGGTCAACTGTCTGGACACCTCCAGCCCCGACCCCTGCGGCGAGTGTGAAATTTGTAAGGGCATTGACTCTGGCTCCGTCATGGACATCATCGAGATGGATGCCGCGTCGAACAACGGCGTTGACGACATCCGCGACCTGCGCGACGAGGTAGCCTATCTGCCGTCGGTCTGCAAGTACAAGGTCTACATCATCGACGAGGTGCACATGCTCTCCACCGCGGCGTTCAACGCGCTGCTCAAAACGATGGAGGAACCGCCCGAGCACGTCATCTTTATCTTAGCCACCACCGAGGTGCAGAAGGTTCCCGTCACGATTTTGAGCCGCTGCCAGCGGTATGACTTCACCCGCATCACGGCGGACGACATTGCCGGGCGGCTGCTCTACGTGGCCGGGCAGGAGAAGATCGAGCTGGACGAGAACGCCGCACAGTTGATTGGCCGTCTGGCAGACGGTGCCATGCGTGACGCGCTGTCCATTCTGGACACCTGCGCCGGTGTCGACAACCACGTGGACGAGGCGCTCGTCCGCCGTATGGCCGGTGTCACGGATAGGGGCTACCTGTTTGAGATCAGCGACGCCATCGCGGCAGGGGACTCCGTCACTGCACTGGAAAAAATCGCCGAACTGCGCCAGCAGAGCGTCGATATGCGCCGCCTCTGCATGGAGCTTGCCGGACATTACCGCAATCTGATGCTCTGCGCGCTGCCGGGCGGCACGTCACTTCTGACCGGCATCTCGCCGGAGGAGGAGGCCGCCTACACCCAGCGCAGGGACTTCCCGCAGCGGGAGGCCATCCGTGCGGTCAATGCGTTTGGCTCGGCGCTTGAGAAAATGAGCCGCGGCACTGACCAGCGCATTGAGCTGGAGCTGGCGATTTTCTCGCTGACCCAGCCCGAGACTGCCGCCGCACCTGTTATCATCCAGCAGCCCGCCCCGGCAGCACCCGCCGCGCCTCAGGCGTTCGCCAGTGCGCCGCGCGCCTACACAGCAGCGCCGCCGGTACAGGCTGCGCCCTCTGTAGTGCCGCCCGTGGTACAGCCGCAGAGCGTTCCCACCGCTGCACCGGATGATGTACCGCCGC
>ONZZ01001323.1_pt1 | contig 16217 bp, 19 predicted proteins | sample 1671101 | NCBI WGS metagenome assembly ONZZ01 (sample SAMN06348122, study PRJEB24527) | human gut metagenome | biome: human gut; feature: ankylosing spondylitis patient; material: feces | host: Homo sapiens | place: China | collected 2015-10
CCCACAAGTAGAGTCAGAGTCTACCGCACTACCACTATGCAAATCCCCAATATTCTGTTGTGTTTCGCGGCGGTAAGCCGGTCAACGTGTGCTATTATAGCCGCCTTCGCGCGTTTTGTCAAGCGGATTTTTGAAAAAAGTTGTACTTTTTTCTTGCAAGCCGCGATTCAGACGTACTTTCGAGCAATTCAGAGAAGCCGACGCCTGACCGGGCAGAAGCAATTTCTTCTGTACTCTCTTGTGGCATTTTCTGCACGTTCCGCACCATACAATAAGGTGTACCTGATTTTCTACTTGTTAATAAAGGAGGACGCCTTATGCTGCAAACCCCATCCAAGACCACCCAGACTCTGCTTTCGTCCCGCATCCCTCGCGACAATGAGCACGAGCGCTACCACCCCGAGCTGGAAGAAGAGCTGAAAGAGTGCCTGTTCTGCCTGCAGCGGAACGCGATGATGTTCGATCTCGAGGTGGACTCCGACCTCATCGAGCAGCGCATCTACGAGCGGCAGGCGCTTTTGTGCCGCTACCGCTACCTGCTGGCCCGCGCCCGGGAGCTGGGGCTGCACACCATCCTGAAAAAGTATCAGCCGCTGGGATAAAAACCTACCCGCAAAATCTTGACAGAATCCGCACATCGTGTTATCATACATAAAGATAACACTGTATACAGAGAGCTGTATACGAAACTTTGGAGCTTAGAGAGGTTTTCAACTATGGAACGTATTAAGACTATCGCTACTCGTGACCTGACCAAGAGCGTCGTGACCGGCGGCTGCGGCGAGTGCCAGACTTCTTGCCAGTCTGCCTGCAAGACCTCCTGCGGCGTCGCAAACCAGAAGTGCGAGAACGGCAATAAGTAATCATTGCAGACCCTATGCCGCCTTTGCAGGGCGGCATTTTTTTATGGCAATTATAGATTGGAGAATGAAATGGTACATCAGTATCAACTGAACGGATATAACATCGTGCTGGACAGCTGCAGCGGCTCGGTCCATGTCGTGGACGACGTGGCTTACGACGTCATTGCGATGTACAAAGAGCACTCTGCCGACGAGATCGTGGCCGCCATGCTGGCAAAGTATGCCGACCGCCCCGACGTCACCGAGGCCGACCTGCGCCAGTGCCTCGAGGACGTGGCCTCTCTGGAAGCCGCCGGCAAGCTTTGGGCTCCCGACGTCTACAAGGACATGGCTTTCGACTTCAAGAACCGCCAGACCGTGGTCAAGGCGCTCTGCCTCCACGTCGCCCACACCTGCAACCTCAACTGCTCCTACTGCTTCGCCTCGCAGGGCCGCTATCAGGGCGACCGCGCCCTGATGAGCTTTGAGGTGGGCAAGCGGGCTATGGACTTCCTCATCGAGAACTCCGGCACCCGCCGCAACCTCGAGGTCGATTTCTTCGGCGGCGAGCCTCTGATGAACTTCGACATGGTCAAAAAGCTCGTCGCCTACTGCCGCGAGCAGGAGAAGATCCACAACAAGAACTTCCGCTTCACCATGACCACCAACGGGATGCTCATCGACGACGATGTCATCGACTTCTGCAACAAGGAGTGCCACAACGTCGTGCTGAGCCTCGATGGCCGCAAGGAAGTCCATGACCGCTTCCGCAAGGACTACGCAGGCCACGGCAGCTATGACACCATCGTGCCGAAGTTCCAGGAGTTCGTGAAAAAGCGCGGCGACAAGAACTATTACATGCGCGGCACCTACACCCACTACAACACCGACTTCACCAACGACATCTTCCACATGGCCGACCTCGGCTTCACGGAGCTGAGCATGGAGCCTGTCGTCACCAAGCCCACCGACCCCAGCGCCCTCACCGCCGAGGACCTGCCCATCCTGAAGGAGCAGTACGAGATCCTCGCCAAGGAGATGATAAAGCGCGACCGCGAGGGCCGTGGCTTTACCTTCTACCATTACATGATCGACCTCACCGGCGGCCCCTGCATCTACAAGCGCATCTCCGGCTGCGGCTCCGGCACCGAGTACATGGCTGTCACCCCCTGGGGCGACCTCTACCCCTGCCACCAGTTCGTCGGCGACCCCAAGTACCTGATGGGCGACATCTGGAAGGGCGTCACCAACACCGCCGTGCGGGATGAGTTCAAGCACTGCAACGCCTACGCCCGCCCCGAGTGCAAGGACTGCTGGGCCAAGCTCTACTGCTCCGGCGGCTGCGCAGCCAACGCCTACCACGCCACCGGCAGCATCACCGGCGTCTACGAGTACGGCTGTGAGCTGTTCAAGAAGCGTGTCGAGTGCGCCATCATGATAAAAGTTGCTGAGAACCAGGAGCTGGCAGCTCAGGGCATCGAAGTTCCCATCGAGCTGGGCGGCACCTGCAACGCCTGCGCAGACGGCGAAGCCTGCGAATAAAGCCATGAACACTCCTGTCGTCGATTTTGTCCGTCGCTACGCCCGGCAGCGCACCACCCGGATGCATATGCCGGGCCACAAGGGCCGCGGCCCGCTGGGCTGTGAAGAGCTGGACATCACCGAAATTGCGGGCGCAGACGAGCTGTACGAAGCCGAGGGCATCATCGCTCAGAGCGAGGCCAACGCCACGCAGCTCTTCGGCACTGCCCGCACCTATTACAGCACCGAGGGCAGCAGCCAGTGCATCCGGGCCATGCTCCACCTTGCGCTCCAAATGCGGCCCACAAAGGCAGGCCGTCCTGTCCTGCTGGCGGCGCGGAACGCCCACAAGGCCCTGCTCTACGCGGCGGCTCTGCTGGACTTCGACATCCAGTGGCTCTGGCCCGCGCCGGACGCCGCCGGGGCGCTCTGCACCTGCCCTGTGGAGCCGGAAGCTCTTGCCTCTGCGCTGGACGAGCTGTCCGCCGAGGGCCGCACGCCCTTCGGCGTCTACCTCACCAGCCCGGACTATCTGGGCTTCGTGCAGGACATCGCGGGGCTGTCGGCGGTCTGTCACGCCCACGGCCTGCCCCTTCTGGTGGACAACGCCCACGGCGCCTATCTCCACTTTTTGAAGGAGGGCAGCCGCCACCCCATCCAGCTGGGCGCGGACCTCTGCTGTGACTCGGCCCACAAGACCCTGCCCGTCCTCACGGGCGGTGCCTATCTGCACCTTGGTTCGTCCGTGCAGGCCGACGAGGCCGCTGCGCGCAATGCGCTGGCTCTCTTCGGCTCCACCAGCCCCTCTTATCTCATTTTGCAGTCGCTGGACGCCGCCAACGCGGTTCTGGCCGACAGCTTCCGGGAGAAGCTGGACATCTGCCGCTGGCGGCTGGGGATGCTCTGCCGGGAGCTGGATGCTCTCCGGCCCGGGCTGGCACTCCCCCTCACCGGGGCGCACCGCGAACCCCTCAAGCTGACGCTGGATGCCGCCGTGCTGGGTCTTTCCGGCCAGCAGCTGGCGCAGACTCTGCGGGAGCGGGGTGTGGAGTGCGAGTATGCCGACCCCCGTTACGTCGTGCTGATGCCCTCCGCCGAGAGTTCTGCGGCAGAGTTTGCCTGCCTGCAAACGGCCCTGCACGCCATCTGCGATGAGGCCCCTGCTGCCGATGTCTCCGTTGCGGCTGACGATCCTGCCGCTTTCGCGGCATTGGCCGGAGCGCTCGAGGCACAGCCCCGCCGCTTCACCATCCGGGAAGCTGTCCTTGCACCGCAGGAGATGATCCCTGCCGCCGAGGCCGTGGGCCGCATCTGCGCCGCACCGGCGGTCTCCTGCCCGCCTGCCATCCCCATCGTGGTCAGCGGCGAGACGGTCCCGCCGGAGGCCCTCCCCCTCTTTGTCCGCTATGGCATCGAGAAGGCGGCCGTTGTAAAAGAATAAAGTGCAAAAAGCATTTTCGTACTCTTCAGCCTCTTTTTTCACTCTATATTCAGAGTCCCCCCTAAGATTCAGCTAAAAGTCCCGCACATTTCTTGACAGGCTTCGCATATTCTGGTTTAATAGAATTGGATAAAAGGGAGTAAAGGGCGCTCCACCTTATGGGAGCGCTGCATGGCAGCGTCAACACGGCAGAAATGCCCGATGTCATGTGTTCGCTTGAGACTTTTGTCACAGTAATTGGTGCTGTGGCGAAAGTCTCTTTTTTCGTCATTGCGCCGCAGATTTCAAAGGAGGCAATGACATGGATTTCTGGAACGCATTCGCCAGTCTCTTTTCCAATTTCGGGAACCTGACCTGGCAGATGGTGGTGATGTGGGGCATCGGCGCCCTGCTCATCTACCTTGCCATCGCAAAAAAGATGGAGCCGAGCCTGCTTCTCCCCATGGGCTTCGGAGCCATCCTCGTCAACCTGCCCTTATCAGGCGCTATCACGCAGGGCGACACCGTCGGCCCCATCTCGGCTCTGTTTGAGGCCGGGATGTCCAACGAGCTGTTCCCCCTGCTGCTCTTCATCGGTATCGGTGCAATGATCGACTTCGGCCCGCTGCTCGAGAAGCCGTGGCTGATGCTCTTCGGCGCAGCGGCGCAGTTCGGCATCTTCTTCACCCTCTTCCTCGCGGGCTTCTTTTTCGATTTGAAGGACGCCGCTTCCATCGCCGTCATCGGCGCGGCAGACGGCCCCACGGCCATCTTCGTGGCCAACGTCCTGCACTCCCAGTACCTTGGTGCCATCATGGTGGCGGCCTACAGCTACATGGCGCTGGTCCCCATCGTGCAGCCGCCGGTCATCAAACTGCTGACCACCCAGAAGGAACGCCGCATCCGGATGCCCTACCAGAAGGGCAGTGTCAGCCAGCTGACCAAGATCTTGTTCCCCATCGTCGTGACCATCATCGCCGGGCTCGTGGCTCCGGCCAGTGTAGCACTGGTGGGCTTTCTGATGTTCGGCAACCTGCTACGGGAATGCGGCGTGCTGAACACCCTGAGTGAAACGGCACAGAACGTCCTCGCAAACCTCATCACCATCGTGCTGGGCTTGACCGTGGCCGGCCAGATGACCGCCGACAAGTTCGTGCGGCCCGACACTCTGCTCATCCTTGCGCTGGGCCTCGTGGCCTTTGTGTTTGACACCGCCGGCGGTGTGCTGTTCGCAAAGCTGACGAACCTCTTCCTCCCGGAGGGCAAAAAGCTCAACCCCATGATCGGCGCAGCCGGCATCTCGGCCTTCCCCATGAGCGGCCGTGTCGTCAACAAGCTGGGCCTCGAGGAGGACAACCAGAATTTCCTGCTGATGTACTCCATCAGTGTCAACGTCTCGGGCCAGATAGCCTCTGTCATCGCCGGCGGACTGCTGCTGACCCTGCTGAGCTAAAGGAGGGACTGATATGCTGCATCTTACTTCGTGGATGACGACTCTGCCCATCATGGTCATCGGGATGGTGAGCATCGTGCTGGTCATCGGCGTCATCGTGCTGGCTGTGATGTTTTTGAACAAACTGACGAGCCGGAAATAACTGCAAAGGGCTGCTGTATCATGTTGTACAGCAGCCCTTGTTTTATTGATCAGCCCACGCCTTTCAGATAGCCGTTCTTGGCGTTCTGCCCGGTGTCATCCGGCTCGTCGCAGCCGTCGTGCGGCTCCTCAGAACAGGTCGAGCATATTGTCCAGATAGATGGCCTCCCGGACATGCAGCTGGTATTCCGGTTTTGTCATGTAGTAGAGCAGAAATTCCAGTACCAGCGCACTGCCCAAGCCCCGGCCCTCGATCTTGAAGTTGGAAAATCCCATCGGCATATAGACATCCCGAATGTCCCTGATGCCAATAAACTCCGGATTTTCCATCGCCTTCGAGAAGCGGTAGCCTTCCTCCGCACCCGGTGCGGTACAGATGTGGTCAGGGCAGACTTCGCCGAGATTTTTTCGGCTGACATTCTCATAGCAGCGCTTTCTGTCCCGGCATCCGACCCAGCAGCACTCGTTGCAGAGAAATTCCACCTTGTCTTTCTGCGCCTGCGGCAGACTGTCCAGCTCTCCAAAGGCTTTGTTCAGCCGGAAGTCCGGCACCACATAGCGGAACTCTTCCCGGGCCGTCTCCGCCCGGAGCTGCTGAAACTCTGTCAGCACTTTCGTCGTGGAGGACACGAAATAAAGCTGCGGATAGTGTGTTTTCAGGTAGTCCAGCAGCAGCTCCGAGTGGACGATGACGCCGCTCTGTACCGGGTTTTCCTGCTCAAACAGGGCGCAGATGGCGTTGCACTTTTTATCCGAAAGGTGTTCCTCCCGGAGGAGCGAGTTGCTGAAGGTCAGCCGCGCCGAGATGCCGTATTCCCGCGTCAGGGCAAGGACTTCTGTGGGGTCATGCTCCCCGAAGCCAGCCCGTCCCCCGCCCCAGACGCAGTCGGCCGGTGCGCCGTAGATGGAGCCGATGTCGCACCAGTCATAAAAGTATTCTCTGTGCGCCCGGAACAGGGGCAGGAACTCCCGGTACAGCTCGTAGAACTCGAACAGTCCGGGCAGATGATAGTAAGCTTTTTCTTGTTTCATTTTTCACTTTTTCTTATGCGTTTTGCGTCCTGACCTCTACCGTCCGGCCGCCGAGGTTCTCATAGATGCGGTGGGAGACGGAGAGCACCGTGCGCCCTTCGGACGCGCGGCGAAGCGCTTCAAGAACACGGGCCTCGGTCTCAGCATCGAGGTTGGCCGTTATCTCGTCCAGCAGCAGCACGGCAGGGTCTGCCGCTGCGGCGCGGGCGATGGACAGAAGCTGCCACTCGCCCTGCGAGAACATCCCGTCCGTACACACCGTATCATAGCCGTTCGGCAGGGTCTGGATGGCGGCATCCAGACCGGCAAGCTTCGCGGCGTTCCTTGCCATCTCTTCGGTGATGCCGGGGTCGCCCAGCGTGATCTGTTCCAGCACCGTACCCGGCACACGGGCAAAATGCTGCTCCACACAGCCGATGCAGGTGCGGCGCCTGGCGTCCGTGATGTCCGCCACGTCCACGCCGCCGATGGTCACCGACCCGGCTTCCGGGTGATAAAGTCCCAGCAGCAGCTTGAAGACTGTGCTCTTTCCGGCACCCGTCCGGCCCACCAGCGTCACCTGCTCGCCCTGCTTGACGGTCATGGAAAAATCGTTCAAGACGTGCTTTTCGCCGTAACCGAAGGTCACATGAGAGAGCACCACATCACCCCGGGCAGAGGTCTCCCGCTCCTTGGGGATGGTGCGTTCCGGCTGGTCAAGGAAGGCGTCGATGCGCCTGACGCCCGCCATCGCCGACTGGATGGTCTGTATCTCCATGCCAAGGCTCTCGATGGGCGCAAAGATGCGGGAAATGTAGTTGATGACGGCCACCGAGGTGCCGACCGACATCCCGAACAGGGTCAGGATGGCCGCATTGCCGGAGGCCGAGAGGAGCATAACGATGCCGACCACGGCGGCATTCAGCACCAGCACGACGGGCGAATAGATCGCATCGTAAAAATTCGTCTGCTCCATCGCGGCATAGCTTTCGCCGATACACCGGTCATAGCGGCGCTCCATGTAGTCTTCCAGACCCAGAGCCCGGATGGTGCGGATGTTGTGCAGTGTTTCCGGGACCTGGCCGGACACAGCGGCGACCGCCCGGCGGTTATCCAGCTGCGCTGCCAGCATCCGCGTCTGCACATGGCGGGTGAACGCGGCGAACAGCGGCAGCACCAGCAGCAAAATCAGCGCAAGGCCGGTATTCTTCACGGCGATGACCGCCATGATGGAGAGGATGCGGCAGGCGTCCGCCACCATGCTGATGATTCCGGAGGTGAACAGCGCCTCCACCGTATCCACATCGCCCGAGAAGCGCGCGGCCACCTCGCCGGGGCTCTGCCCTGCCAGCGTGCTGGCGGGAAGCTTGGTCAGCTTCCGGGACATTTCAGAGCGCAGGGCGTGGGTCATTTTCTGGCCGAAGAGCACCAGCAGGCTCTCCTGCGCCGAGGAGAGAATCCCTTCCAGCGCCAGACTGCCGAAATAAAGAAGCACCGCAGGGAATGTCAGCGGAAGCCCGGCCATCAGCCCGTCGATGATGCGGGCCAGCAGCAGCGGCGGCACCAGAGACGCCGCCACCGATGCCGCCGTACACAGGACGGTCCCCGCTGTGAGAAGGCGGTGGGTCACGGCGGCCATCCGGATGGCCTCAAACACACCATTTTTACGCCTGCTCTCCATGCTGTTTCCCTCCTGTCTGGCTTTCGTACAGCTGGCGATAGACCGGGGCCGATGCCAAAAGCTCCTCATGGGTGCCGACGGTGGTTTTTCCTCCGTCCATAAAGATGATCTTCTGCATCTGCGGAAAGTGGTACAGGCGGTGCGAGATGAGAAAGACGACCTTATCCCTGGCATATTCCTGCAGGTCGGCAAAGGCCGTATCCTCCGTGTCCCGGTCGAGGGCCGAGAACGGGTCGTCGAGGATGAGGACAGGGCGCGGATGGGCCAGCGTCCGGGCCAGTGCCAGACGCTGGGCCTGTCCGCCGGAAAGGCGGGTGCCGCTGCTGCCGATGACGGTATCGAGGCCGTTCTCCATCGCCAGCACCTCGCCTTTCAGCGCAGCAGCGGCGAGATAGGGCATGGCGTCCTGCTTGCTGCCGCAGAGGACATTGTTCTGCACCGTATCGGCGCTCAGCTCCGGGTCGTGGCCCAGATAGCCGACGGTGGCCGAAATCTGACGCGGGGCCAGAGCGGAGAACTCCTTTCTGCCAAACTGCACCGAGCCTTCATAGGGGGCCTCGCAGAGGAAGACCCGGCCAAAGGTGGATTTGCCGCAGGCCACCGGGCCGGTGACACCGATGATGTCGCCGGGATGGGCTGTCAGACTCAGACCCGAGAAGATGGGGGTGTCGCCGTAGGCGAAGGAGAGGTTCCTGAGGGTCACATCTTCCGCCGCCGGGACATCCAGCGCGTCCAGCTGCTCCGGCGACTTCATCAGAGGCTTGATGCGCTTCCAGGAGACTTCGGCCTTCTGCACCGAGTTGAAGAGCTTGGCCACCTTGGAGGATTTGACCACCAGCTTGGTGAAGCAGGAAAGGAAGGTGGTAAAGGCCGCGATGTCCCACACACGCCAGCCGGTGCCGAGGACATTCTTTGCGCCGAACCACAAAATGAACAGTACGCCTGCCTCTGACGCCGCCAGATAGAGCGGCGGCAGGGCCGACTGCCACACGTTGTTCTTCACTGCCGTCTTTTCGTAGGTATCCAGTGCCTCTTCGTACCGCTCCACGCGGGCGTCTTCGCAGCCGTAGATGCGGTAAGTCACGGCGTTCTGGGCGCGGTCGAGGGTGGCGGCACTCAGTGCGCCCGCCGCCTTTTTGTAGGCCGCGCCGGCCCGCTGGACCGGCTTTTTCATCCATGCCGCGCAGACGTAGGAGAAGGGCGTGAACAGCAGGCTCAGCAGAGCCAGCCGCCAGTCGTACACCAGCAGCATGACCACATGACCCGCCAGCGCCACGCCGGTATCGAAGACTTCGGTGGTGAACTTGCGCATACCCTCGACGCAGTCGTCCACATCGGAGATGGCCTTGGTCATCAGCTCACCGGCGCCCTCTTTTTCCAGCGAAGCCCGGCTCTGGCGCACCAGATTGGCGTAGAGGATGCCCTTCATCCGGCGGTTGATGTTGTTGGCAAAGCGGCGGACATAAAAGCGCTTGATGAACCGCGACGCCTGCACCAACAGGGTGACGAGGATATAGGCCAGAACCAGCAGCGCCATTTGGGCCGCTGGTTCGCTGCCGCTCAGGATGTCCGCCAGGCACTGGGCCAGACGGCCCTCGAACCACGGGGTGGCCAGCAGGCCGATGTTATAGATGAGGCCCGACAGGGTCACGAAGGCCAGCGGGAGCCACTCGACCCGGAAATAAGAGAACACCCGGTCCGGGCGGAAGGTCTTCTCATTTTTCATCGGTAATATCCATAGACGGCCTCCGGGTCTTATCTCAAAAAGATGTATCTGCATCGTTGTATGTACAACAATCATAGTACAAAACCACTCTTTGTCAAGAGCGGCAGCGGATTCTTTCGTCTTCTCGCCAAAGCCGGCAGCTATGGGATGAAAATGCAGCTCGTAAAGATGGAATGGAATTTTTGATATGAAGCATCTGAGAATACCGTGGGAAATGGGGAACGCGGGCGATGAAGGAGCCGGGCCTGACCCCTGCCCTATGCCATCCGGACCGCACCATGCTTTTCCCTGCCGAAAAGATGCCGGAACGCAAAAAGCCCCCGGAGAGCCTTTGGGCAGCTCTCCGGGGGCAAGTCCTATGCACCGGTATTTTACACCGGTACATAACAGTTATTCAATTTCGATCAGGTTCGGGTTCACAGGCAGAGCCTTCTGCTGCTGAGGTGCGGGCAGCGTGATGTGCAGGATGCCATCCTCGAACTTTGCGTGGATGTCCTCCTTCTTCACGGCGTCGCCCACATAGAAGCTGCGGGCGCAGGTGCCGGAGAAGGTCTCACGACGCAGGTAGCGGCCCTCTTTATCCTTCTCGTCATTGGAGTGGCTGCGGACGGCCTGAATGGTCAGGTAGCCGTCGTTCAGCTCCATCTGAACGTCTTCCTTCTTGCAGCCGGGCAGGTCAACGGCAACGTCATAGCTGCCGTCGTTGGTCTGCTTCACATCGGTCTTCATCATGTTTGCACCGCGCTTGCCGAAGGTCTCACGCTCTTCACGGTTCATCGCACGCTCCAGCGCACCATCGTTCCAGAACGGATCAAAGAGATCATCGAACAGATTCTCATGGAAAACAGCAGGCATAAACATAAATCATTCCTCCAATCCCGGCGTTCGGGTCGGGTCAAAAATCTTTATGTTGTTCATTCGGAAAGGCTTTCCGGGGAGCCGCTCGATCACCTTGTGGCTCTCTCTTTTGCCCTTCCTCCTGAGCACGCCTATGTTATAGCACCGTTTGTTAGCAGTGTCAAGTGTAGAGTGCTAAAATTCACAGAAAGATAATTCTTTGATAATCTTTCATGCATTTTTCTGGATTTCAAGCGCTGATTCGTTTATTCCACCTTCTGAATCACCGCGCCCAGCCAGCGGCACAGGGTCTCCCCGGCCTGATTGGCGATCTCCAGCACGCGGGCGTGGCTGTGCTTCACCGTCTGGATGCCGGTAGCCATATTCGTGATACAGCTGACGGCCAGCACCTTCATGCCCAGATAATTGCAGACCATGGTTTCCGGCACAGTGCTCATGCCCACAGCATCAGCACCCATGCCCGCAAAGGCACGGATCTCGGCGGCCGTTTCATAGCAGGGACCCATGAAGCCCAGATAAACGCCCTCTTGATAGGAAATGCCCAGCTCGTCGGCGGTCTGTTTGGCCAGATTCCGCAGTTCCAGACTGTACGGCTCGGTCATGTCCGGGAAACGCGGGCCGAAGCGCTCGTCGTTGGGGCCGATGAGCGGGTTCGTACCCATCATGTTGATGAAGTCGGTGAGGAGCATCAGGGTGCCCGGCGCAAACTCCCGGTTGATGCCGCCGCAGGCGTTGGTCAGCACCACCTGCTCCACGCCCAGCAGTTTCAGGACATAGAACGGGTAGCAGACTTCCTTCATAGAGTAGCCTTCATAAAAGTGGAACCGTCCTTCCAGCGCATAGACCTCTTTCTCGCCCAGCTTGCCTGCCAGCAACGCACCTTTGTGGCCTGCCACTGTGGACACTGGAAAGTTCGGGATGTCTTTATAGGGCAGTTCTTCCGTCTCGGAAAAGTCTGCGGTCAGGTTGCCAAGGCCGGAGCCGAGTACGACCGCGATTTTCGGGCGTTTGGTGGTATGCGCTTTGATATACTCGGCGCTCTCCTGTGCTTTTTCATAGAGATGTTCCATTGTTTTTTCTCCTTTGCTGCTGTATGCAGTCACTCTTCCATTCGTTCCTGTAGCTGTTTTACCGCGTCTTGCAATACATTGCGCAGTTGCACTGTCCGGCAGCTTTCCATGCGGCAGCCTGCGCTGCCCGTTCTTCGATGTTCATTTTTACAGTCCTCGTCTTTCTTTCATAAATCAGATATTTATACGTCCTGCTGCTTTTCCATTGCTTCAAAGTGGTACCGGGGCTTGCCTTTGCTCTTTTTGCCGTACTCGATGGCCTCTTTGGGGCAATCGCAGATGCACGCCATGCAGTGAGTGCAGTGTTTGCCCCAGACCGGCTTGCCGTTTTCCAGCCGGATATTGTTCAGGGGGCACCGCTCCACGCACTTGCCGCATCCGATACAGGCATCCGTTGCCCGGAAGGCATCCGCCTTCACAAAAAAGCGATAGAACACTGGGTTTACCGGGCCGCTCATAAAGCGGTCGTAGAGGGTGTCTCTCAGTGGAGAAAATTTCTGCCCGGCTCTGACCTGCGCCAGCGCCTTCTGAAGCGCAGGCTCTGCCTGCTCCACAATGCTCCGTGCCTCCTCCGCTTGCGGCGCATGGAACATGGCAATGTAGTTTTCCGGCATGATGATCTGCGCTGTGCCCATGTACCGCAGATGCTTTTGGGCTGCAAGCTGCTGGTTATATTTCGCCGCATTGCCGATCTCGCTGCCGCAATCCATCACAAACCAGATGCGCTCTGCCCCGGTCAGCTCGGTGTTGCCCAGCCACTGGGACACCACCCGGGGAATACGCCATGCGTAGGTAGGCGTGACCAGCACCACATCCTGCCCGGTCTGCACCGGGGCGGTATCCCCTGCCTTGATGCAGGTGTTCAGGTCGTAAAGCGGCATCTCCACCCCTTCGGCAATGCGCCGTGCCAGATACCGGCTGTTGCCGGTTCCTGTAAAATAAAGTACCATGGCTGTTCCCTCGTTTTTGTATGGTTTTTCAGATGTCTGTCTGCCCGGCAAACTGGAAGTTATATATGTCTTTGCAAATATACCATATCTATTAGTTGTACACCGCCCTCATAAATTAGGTGGTCATAATTGTCGGTAAAGAAATTAGGAATCTTGTGAGAACGAACAAATCCACATTTTTCATAAAATGGTATCGTCAATGGACTGTCACCTGTTCCAACTTGCAAAACAGAATATTCATCTGCATATTTACTGGCAAGAAAATCAATTAGTGCTTTGCCATAGCCCTTTCCCTGATTTTCCGGATCGACTGCGATATTCTTAATTTCAAGTATTTCGTTACCTTCCTCGGTGACAACACATTCAGCTTTTACATCATTGTCTTCAAGCACATACATAGTTCCTTTTTCAAGATAGCGATCAACCATGCTCTCCTGTTCATCAGCTAATAACAATAATGATATAAATTGCTTTTTATTTTCGTTCACTTCTCGGATTTTCATATCCATTACTCCGTCAAACTGGGATTTAGCGTTCACTCATATATTGTTTTATTTCATCAGACGTCAATTTTCGTACTTCTGTGTGTGGATATTCTTTATACTTTCCAGCACTAAACACAGGCATCATTTGCCTGCATTTCTTGTCTTTATTCTTTTTCAAAAATAGATTTAACTCATCATTCCCTGGAAATATTTTATAAGATAATCTTCCTTTATTGTTCTCTATCTCATAAATACCACACGCACTTTTCGTTGTGTAGTCCGCTGTTCGCAAATATAGTTTTGCAATTTCCAATGACTTAAAAGGAAAATTCCATCGTTGCAATCCTCTATTTGGGTCATGTTCGATACAAATGCACCGTCCACAAGTTCCACAAATATATTGAGTGTGGTTCTCCAAACAGTCCAGCGGATTTAGTAAAGGCGTTATTCTATTTTCATCAGAGTAACATTCCTCACACACTTTTCTTTTCACTCCTTATAAAATTCCGAGTTGTCATTCTCAGTCTACGATGGTTTCTCCCTGCAGAAAAGCTCCCTCCCGGTCGGTTCACCCTTTTTTCAGCAGCTTTTTATAGCTCAGATCCATGGCAAAGGCACCAAGGGGAGCCGTCAGCACGATGGCCAGCACCGCCACGGTAAGCACCGTATCGCCGCAGGCAAAGCCCAGTGCCAGCGGAATGCCGCCAATGGCAGCCTGCACGGTTGCCTTGGGGGTGTAGGCCATCATGGCGAAAAGCCGCTCCTTTTTGCTCAGGCTCGTGCCCAGAAGGCACACAAAAACGCCCAGCATCCGAAATGCCAGCGCACCCACGATCAAAAGCAGTGCCTTTGCGCCCACCTTGCCCAGATAGCCGATGTTCACCGTTGCGCCCACCAGCACAAACAGGAACACCTCCGCAGCCACCCAGAGCTTGCCGTATTTTACCGAGAGCCTTTTTGCCACCACTTCTCTCTTTTTCTGCAGACCGATGCCGATAAACATAATGGCGATCAAGGCCGAGAAGGTGATAGCGGTGGTCAGGGCCTCCTCCGCTGCCACCAGCAGGAAAGAGATACTCAAAATGATCAGCACCTTTGCGGTATCCCGGATATGGACCTTTGCAAAGAAGCAGGCCAACAGGGACCCCACCGCCAGACCCACCGCCATGCCCAGCAGAATGGACACCGGGATGTTGACAAAACTGAGCAGAGAGGCACTTTCCCCCTGCATCATGCCCACAAAGGTGGAGAACAGAACAATGACGTACACGTCATCCACCGACGCCCCTGCAAGGATCAGCTGCGGAATGCCCTGCTTTCCGCCGTAGCCTTCGTCCATGAGCCGGACCATCCTCGGCACCACCACCGCCGGGGAGACCGCCGCCAGCACCGCACCCAGGATCGCCGCCTCTAAAACCGTCAGCCCCATGAGCTTCGGTGCCAGCAAAAGCACCCCCATCAGCTCAAAAGACGCCGGAACAAAGCACATCAGAACGGCAGGCCGCCCCAGCTTTTTCAGCCCGGAAGTATCCAGCCCCAGCCCTGCACGGGTGAGAATGATGATCAGGGCCATCTTCCGCAGCTCCGGGGAGATGCCCAGAATGCTGCCGTCCAGCAGGTTCAGGACGTAGGGTCCCAGAACCATACCGGTTGCCAGCATCCCCAGCAGGCTCGGCAGCCTGCACTTCTGGCAAAGCCACCCCATAGACATCCCAACGATCAAAATCAGCGAAACACTCACTAACATAAACGTTCCTCCTTACCCACAACACACAAAAAAGCTGACACCTTCTGCGTGGTTTTCTTCGCAGAAGTCATCAGCTTTCAAAGCGGTTCAAGTAATCTGGTCACTTCGGGAGAACTTCATTCCCGTTTATTCTGTTGGCAGTATAGCACACCTGTCTCTCAAAAGCAACTCAGGTCTGTCTGCGCCGCCGGGGTTTACTCTGCCTCATAGGTCCTGCTGCTTTTCCAGTGCTTCAAAGTGATACCGGGGCGGTATCCCCTGCCTGGATGCAGGCGTTCAGGTCGTAAAGCGGCATATCCAACCCTTCAGCAATGCGCCGTGCCAGATACCGGCTGTTGCCGGTTCCTGAAAAAAATAGTACCATGGCTGCTCCCTCGTTTTTGTGTAGTTTTTCAGATGCCTGTCTGCCCAGCAAACCGGAAGTTATAGTGCCATCTTTTTCCATTTTCTGATCTTCGTTCTAAAGGTTCCAAACGGAGCCACTGTGTTAACATGTATGAATTTGTATACTTCCCAGACGGCTGTTTTCGTTGCCTCGTCGGCCCATTTTCTCATATGGGGTTTAAACAATTCTTCCTCACTTAGCGAATCGATCATTGCATAAATAGAATCAACATTCTCATTCAACATGTCTTTCAACTCTTGCAGTGACAGGTGTGCATATGTATCTGTGAACCATTGATATAATTCACCCAGCTGATTCCACTTAAAATTATCGGAGGGAGTTTTGACCTGAAGCCCCTTTCTTTCGTCTGCTTCCCATTTAAGAATGAGCGTTGTCCATCCAACCTGATAAGCAAGATTTTCTGCTGGAGTTCGGTCAACCTCATCAACTCTCTTATCTTTTAAAAGTTCCGGAATATCATTAAATTCTGATATATACTTTGCAAAGCTTTTATTTATCTCGTTTTTAAGTTCATCCTTATTCTCGTATGTTCTCACGATTCTATCTCCTCAAATTCCGGGTTGTCGTTCTCAGTATACCATGGTTTTCGCCTGCGGAAAAGAGTCCGAAAAACCAAAAATGTCCCCGGAGGGCGTGTTCCAGCTCTCTGGGGACAGATTCCATACACCGATATCTTTCCTCTTGTTCCCAGCAGTCCCATCCATTATAATAGAAATGGAGAGAAGGTGCCAACATGAAACATCGCATTGTGACGGCTGCGCAGATGAGGGAAATTGAACGAGCCGGGGATGCCCACGGTCTGCCCTACCTGCAAATGATGGAAAACGCCGGGCTGGCTGCTTACGCTGAGTTGCAAAAGCAGTTTCCGCATCCCGGCAGGCTGCTGGTGGTCTGCGGAAAGGGCAA
>ONZZ01001325.1_pt1 | contig 16189 bp, 9 predicted proteins | sample 1671101 | NCBI WGS metagenome assembly ONZZ01 (sample SAMN06348122, study PRJEB24527) | human gut metagenome | biome: human gut; feature: ankylosing spondylitis patient; material: feces | host: Homo sapiens | place: China | collected 2015-10
TACGATTTAGGGGGATAAATGGCTCTTTTTGCCCACATATATCCCCGAAGCCTCAGTTTTTTTGTTGCCTTCCAGAAAAATGAAACAAACCTTTGCTAAAGCCGCTCTCCTGGTGTCCGCCTGCTTGCTCGGGGCGATGAGCCTTCCCGCGAACGCGGAGGCGCTAGAAAAGTACCGCGTCGCCATTACGGATCTTGTTCTTTCTCCGTCGCTTTCGGCTTCGGCTGCGAAGACGGTGAGCCAGTCGAGCCTTCGCTCCGACATGGAGGCGGGCGTTCGCAACTCCCGCAAGTTCGACGTGGTTTCCCGCAACACGGCCACGCTCAACGCCATCCGCGCCGAGCAGCAGTTCGCCAAGTCGGGCCTTGCCGCGGGCGACGCCGCGCAGGAAGGCCAGCTCTCGAACGCGCAGTCCCTCGTTCAGGTGGAGGTGCAGAACTTCTCCTTCGGTCGTTCCGCCAAGAAGGTCCCGAACATCGACAACAAGTACCGCGTGAGCGACTACGCCTCGATCGAGCTCGGCGTGACGATCGTCGACACGACGACGGGCAAGATCACGGGCGCCTTCAACGTCAAGGGCAACGCCTCGTCGCCCACGGTGGTGGCCAACTCCGTCGGTTCCGCGAGCCGCACGATTCTCAACAAGGCGCTTGACCGTGCGGTCGGCTCCTTCGTCGATCAGCTCACCGACACGATCTTTCCGATCATGGTCATCCAGGCCAAGGGCAAGCGTCTCTACGTCAACCGCGGCAACGACGGCGGCATGAAGGTGGGCGACACCTTCATCGTCTTCCTCCCGGGCGAAGATCTGATCGATCCGGTGACGGGCGAAAACCTCGGTTCCGAAGAGGAAGAGATCGGCACGGCCAAGGTGACGCGCGTCAATCCGAAGTTCACGATCGTCGAAATGACGAAGGGCGACACGGCTCTCGTGCAGCCGGGCTGCATCCTTCGCCGTCCCGTCAAGTGATGTCCGTCCGAAGGGGATGATCATGCAGTTTTCCGCTGTGAAAATCGGGGTTGCGTCGTTTCTGTCCGTCTTGTCGCTTTCCGTCGCGGCGGCGGGCATCACGACGAAGACCGTCAACGCCTCGGGCTTCGGTCCCGACCGCCGCGAAGCCTTGAACGCGGCGCTTGTGGAGGCGGTCGCCAAGGTCCGCGGGCTTTCGGTCGCGAACGTTCAGGCGACGGCCCGCGCGGCGACTTCCTCCAAGGTGGCGGTCGCGGGCAAAAGCCTCGGCATGGACACGAGTCATGAGTCGGGGTTCGACGCCACTGCGACCGAAACGAACGGGTCCGTCAAGAGCTATGAAGTGCTCGACGCCAAAGAGGACGCCCAGGGCCGCTGGCAGGTGAAGATTTCCGCCGACGTTTCGGTGTACGAAAGCGACGCGTCGAACAACCGCCGCCGCATCGCTTTCGTGCCCTTCCGCATGCCGGAGGAACAGTCGCCCGCTCAGGCGAAGCGCTACGAAGCCGTGGCGCAGCGTCTTTCGCTCGGCGCCGTGGACTACGTGACGAGCACGCGTCACTTCTCTGTCGTGGACCGCACCTACGACGGAGAGCGTCTCGTCGAATTCCTGCGTCTTCTTCTGCCCGACGTCGGCCGCGACGAACGCGCGCGCATCGGCAACAGCTCCGGAACGGACTACCTCGTCGTGGGCGACATTCTCTCCTTCGATTCGAAGGAATCGACCGTGATCGTTCCCTACACGAAGGAAAAGATCACGAAGTCGGAAACGAACGCGACCATTTCCTGGCGCGTTCTCGAAGCCGCGACCGGACAGGTGCTCGCCTCGGGCACGATCAAGAAGGCCTATCCCTCGAAGGACGTGGACGTGGCGCGGCAGATCGGCGAGGAAATCGGCGAAAAGATCACCGACATCATCTACCCGATCGTGGCGCTCGACTACAACAACGGCCGCATTTCGCTCGCGCAGGGCGGCAGTTCCATGAAGGTGGGCCGCGTCTATCAGCTCAACCGCTACGGCAAGGTGCAGACCGATCCGTACACGCACGAGCCCATGGCCCGCGAGGAAATCCCCGTCGGGAAGGTCCGCATCGTGTCGGTGAGCCCCAAGATCTCCTACGCCGAGGTCGTGGACTGCCGAGTGGATCTGACCGGCATGGGGCCCAAGGAATACGTGCTGCGCGCCCTCCCCGAGGAGTCGGGTTCGCGCGGCGCCCGCAAGGTCCGCAAGACCATGACGCCCAACTGGTAAACCGAAAGTTTTCTCTTTTACTGGATTCAACAAATGAAAAAGCAACGCAAAGCCCTGACCGCGGCCTGTCTTCTCGCCTTCGCCGCGACCGCCTGGGCCGCTCCCGAAACGGTCGTGACGAACGCTCCCGCCGCCGCGCAGCCCGTGACGGTGGCCTCCGCCGCGCCGGTTGCGGTCGTCACCGTCGAAACGGTGAAGGACGTCAATCAGTTCCCCGCCGCCGACCAGCATCCGCCCGTTCAGAAGAGCCTTCCCGCCGCCTCCGCCGTGCGTCAGCAGGTGCGCGACTACCTCCGCTCGAAGGGCATCAGCATCGGAAAGGAAAACAAGGGAAAGACTTATTTTGACGGGGTGGCCGACGTCAACGTCAACCGCGCGAGCCCCGACTACGGCAAGTCCCTCGCGATGGCCTATGAAACGGCCTACATGGAGGCCCTGCGTAAGTTCGCCGAGTTCCTCGACCTGCAGGTGGAAAACGAAGTGAGCCGCGAGCTCTTCACGGACAACAGTACGGATGCGAAGCGCTTCACGGTCGATCCGACGAAGACCAAGCTCGACGTCCTTCTCGACAAGGGGACGGCCCTTGCCGAAGCGCAGATCGACAACGCCCTTCGCAAGCTCGGCACGAGCGAAAGCCGCATCCAGAGCATGACGCCCGTCGAAAAGAAGACCTTCCTCAAGAAGGCCATCTCCGACATGACCACGACGCGCGCGTCGCTCGCCTTGGGCGGCATCAACATCGCGCAGAACTTCGTGTCGGAAACCGACAACGGTCGCGCGGCCGTGGCCGTGCTTCTTGCGTATTCGCCCAAGATGGAGGCGGTGGCCGCGTCGCTCGCCCGCGGGGAAAAGCCGATGATTCAGGCGGTCGGTCAGCCGCTCGATCAGTTGCTGCCGCTCAACGATCCGTCGAAACTCGCCGACCTCTACGGTCCGCGCATCATGATCGACAATCAGGGTCCCGTGATCGTTTCCTTCGGTCTGTGGAGTTCCTCCTACAAGGGCGGTGACGAAGACTTCGCCGCCGATGCGGTGGAAAGCGCCTTCCTGCAGGCCGATTCTGAAGCGACCGCCCAGATCGCCCGCTTCATGAACCTTTCCTTCAACACGGAACGGACGACCGAACGCGGCGACTCCAAGGAAGGCTTCATGGAACGTGACGCCCAAACCGGCGACGCGGGCGTTCAAAAGACGGAACGCATCATCACGGACCGCGTGAGCTCGCAAAGCGTCGCGCGTGCGCAGGCGCACCTCACGGGCCTCGAAACCGTTCACGAATGGACGTACGACACGCCCGACGGCCACACGCTCGTCGGCGTCGTCAAGGCCTACCGCTTCTCCGGCATCGAGCGCGCCCGCGAGATCCTCGAGGGACCGCAGGAAGAACCGCAGGCCGAAGAAGCCGCGCAGGAACCGACCCGTGAATTCCAAAACAGCAACCGCCGCGGAAGCGTCGAGTCGAGTCTCGACGTCTTCTGATCCGGACCAAAACTCTTTCACTCAACCCTAGAAAGGACCAATCCAAAATGAAAAACGTTCAAAAGCTGCTTCTCGCCGTAGCCGTCTCGGCCGCTCTTGCGGGTTGCGCGACGACCCGCAGCGACTCCCTCGGTCTTGCCGAAAACGAAGCCGTCAAGAGCTACGCCGAAGCCTATCAGCCGGCGCGCGACATGCTCTTTGCCGGCAAGTTCGACGAACTCAAGGCCAAGGTGCTTGAAAACGGCAAGGACAAGGAAGGCAAGGAACTGACGAAGGAAGAGGCCTACGAAAAGCTCCTCACGTCCGCGAGCGAACTCTCCATCATGGAACGCGGTCTTCTCGCCCTCAACACCGGGGACGTCGACCGTGCGCTCTTCTTCTTTGACGCCGCGGAAGAAAAGCTCAACCTCGCCGAAGACCAGACGGGCGTTACGGATCAGGCCGCGGGCGCTTCGAAGTCCCTTCTCGCCTCGGTGACGGGCGCCAAGGAACTCGCCGACTACGAAGTCCGCAGCTACGAAAAGGTGATGCTCCTCAACTACAAGGCCCTTTGCTACATGCTCAAGGGCGACCGCAAGGCCTACAACGTGACGCGTCGCGCGATCGACCTGCAGCAGGAGGAATGGGAAAAGTTCCAGCAGGAAAAGGCGAAGTTCGAGGAAGAACACCCCGAACTCTTTGACGAAAACGCCCAGAAGGAAGCCGCCAAGAAGCAGGCCGCCGCCAAGGCCAAGGCTGAAGCCGAGGCGAAGGCCAAGGCCGAGGCTCAGAAGAAGGCCCAGGCGCAGCAGACGGCTTCGCAGCAGCAGGCGAAGGACGGCCTTGCGGGTCTCGCCGGGGCTTTCGGCGGCATGTTCGGCGGCAGTGACGCCAAGAGCTCGACCGAAGCCGCGGGCAACGCCGCGCAGACGGCCGTCGGGGCTCTCGACGCGCTCGCCGCGCTTCCCGAGATCATCGGCGCCATCGACGTCGACGACCGCTCCGCCGACACCAAGAAGAAGGCCGGCCTCGTGACCTCGGCCTACGTCAACCCGTTCGGCGACTACATGAACGCGCTTCTTCAGGAATTCGACAGCCTCGAAGACCGCAGCCTTCGCGACAACGCCCGCATTTCCTACGAAAAGGTCGTGGAAAACAACAAGGACTGCAAGGCCGCCGTCGTCGCCAAGAAGGACGTCATGAAGGGGCTTCGCAAGAATCAGAAGCTCGTTCAGGTGATCCTCTCGGACGGCTTCGCTCCGTACCAGAAGGAATCCTCCAAGTCCTTCCGCGTGGGCAAGTATAAGGCCACGCTCAACTATGCGAACGCCACCCCCGTTGACACGCCCGTGGTCGGCGCCAAGGTGAATGCCGGCGGCAAGACGACGCGCATGTCGAGCCTCACGAAGATGGAATCCATCATCCTTCGCGACGAACAGGACCGCATGCCCTGGCGCGTCTTTGACACGGCCATGGCGCTCCTTCGTTCCGGCATGGCCAACGACAAGCTCGGCATTCTCGGCGACGCGCTTACGTCGGCCGTTCAGCATCCCGACACCCGTTCGTGGCTTTCGCTTCCGAACCAGGTGCTCGTGAGCCGTTTGGTCGTGCCCGCCAACCTCAAGACGATCGACATTTCGACCGTCGACAAGAGCGGCAAGGTGCTCGCCAAGAACACGGTGAAGATCGCCGAAAAGGGTCCGACGGTCGTTTACGCCGTCAACTACGGCACGCATCTTCAGACCTTCGCCAACGAATTCTCGTGGGTGAAGTGATTTCACAACCGTAGCGCGGGAAAGGGGAGGAACGTCGGTTCTTCCCGAACTCCCTGCCACGGAAACCCTGCCGAGGATATGCTTCGGCAGGAGGGTTTCAAGGGAAAGACATCATGAAAAAACTCTCTCTGATCGCCGCCGCATCGGCTCTCGTTCTGGCCGGCTGCGCGCAGCAGCCGGTGAGCCAGCCCGGGACGCCCGAACCCGTTCCGGTGCTCTCCGCCGAAATCGCGCCGGGCGTCACCGTGCACTACGACAACGAGCTCGTCGCGCGGATGGTCGAAGTGAAGGACGCCCGCATCAACACGAGCGCGCGTCTTCCGAAGCTCACCTTCCGGATTCACAACCTCTCGAGCCAGCGCCTTCCGATCGAATATCAGATCGAATGGCGCGACGCTGACGGTGCGCCCCTTCTCGTTTCGAACGGCTGGCTTCAGGCGACCCTGACGGGGAACACCGAAAAGGCCGTTTCGAGCATCGGCAAGAGCGTCGACGCCAAGAGCGCGGCCGTTACGGTCCGCGTGCCCAACGTCACGCAGTACTACTCCGCCGAACCCGATCCGGTGGAAACGATGCGGATGCAGCAGCAGTACAACCAGCAGCTCCTCAACGGCGCCAATCAGTAACAGGAAACAGTCCCATGAAAAAACATTTTCTTTTGATGAGCGCCGTGCTTTCGGCCGCGCTTCTGAGCGGCTGCGCCACGACGGGCTCGACGGGCGGCATGGGCATGCCGGTCATGACGGGTCACATGCGCTCGATCTCGATCGTCGATTCGTCCGAACGAATCAAGCTTGACACCCGTGTGACGCTCTCCGACATCATCGCGTTCGCGGAAAACCTGACGAACAAGATGCTCTCGACCCCGGTGATCTCCAAGGCCAAGAAGCCGCCTCGCATCGTCGTGGGGAACCTGCGCCAGAACACGCACGACGAAAATCTTCGCGTGCAGGACATCCAGGACCGCATCCAGGAAGTGTTGCTGAATTCCGGCGCCGTGCGCGTTCTCGACAGCTCGGCCACGAATTTCGACTACATCATGCAGTCGGAAATCACCGACATCGTCACCCGCGCTCCCGACGGTCAGAAGCTCGTCGACTACACGATGAAGATCAAGCTCTTCACGCTCGACGGCGAACTCGTCGGCCAGTGGTCCGACGACCTGTCGCTCTTCAAGTCCCGCTGAGCGCTTTAGCGTAATCTCCGCGCCGTCGTTCGTTGGAACGAAGAGCGGAGGGCTTTGGCAACGGGTTCCCTTGTGACGAGGGAGCCCGTTTGTTTTTCTGGATCGTCAATCCGTGATCGGAATTTCGTCGACCATTTCGGCGAAGGTCACGAGCTTCACGTTGGGAAGTTCCGCCGCACGCCTGCGGCAGGCGTCGGTGAAGCCCGAACGCGAGAAGAGATGGAGATGCCGCTCGCTGTAGTGGAAAAGACGACGCGAGCGGTCTTCGAGAGCCTCCAGGACGTCCGCGTCCACGGGAACGTCCGTCCATCTGCACGCGGCAAATAGCGCCTTCCGTTCGTCTTCTTCGCCCATCAGATCAATTTCCACTTCCCGCTTTGTTTCCGGATCGGTGCCCCACCACGGGGCGAGGTTGTTGAAGAGCAAGGGCGTACGGGTCCGAATCCGTTGCCGCCACAGCCAGTCGCGGCAGATCTCTGTGAAGACAGGTCTCATGTACGCGGAGAGATGCGGCCGCATTCGTTCGAGCACTGCGTCTTCCGTGCCGCCCCGCGCCAAAATCGGCGTGTTGGGCGCGAAGAACGTACACCAGAATCGGAGCAGGTGGTCGGCGATTCGGTAGCGGGAACGGCGGGATGCCAAAGTTCCGTACGGGATCTCGCGCACGACAAGACCCAACTCCGTGAGCGTGCGAAGAACGCTCACCGTGGCGGCGCTCTCTTTTCCCAGACGCGACGAGATTTTGTTGAGACGCGAAGCGCCCTCGGCGATCGCCAGCAGGGTGGAAAAATAGATTTCAGGCGCCCGCACTTCTTGTCGCAGGAGGTTGCCGGGTTCTTCCGAGAGGAAGGACGATTCCGAGAGCCAAGCTTTTTTCAGGATTTCATCAACGCTTCCTTCCCCGTCGACTTCCGTCAGATAGCGGGGAATGCCGCCGACGGCGCCGTACAAAAGCGCGGCCTCTTCCGGCGTTCGGTGCGGGAGAAATGTTCGGGCCTCGAAAAAGTTGAGCGGCCGCAGTCGAAGCTGTCCGGTTCGGCGTCCGTACAGCGGGGCGGAATAGCTGAAGGTTTCCTTTTCCATGGCTGGGACGGGGGAACCGCAGAGGAGGAGCATCATCTTCGAGCGGTTGTGATGGATGTCGATCAGGCGCTGCAGAACGGAGGCGAAACTGGGGTCGGCTCGGGAGACGAAGGGAAACTCGTCGAAGACGACCACGAGCCGTTCGTCGCAACTTCGTCTGAAGAGATACCCGAAGGCGGCATCGTAGTCGACGAAGACGCCTCCCTCGGGTTCCCGCAGGCCGAATTGGATGGCAAGACTCAAACTTCGCAGGTTGACGGCGTTGTCGGCTTCGAGTCCCGTGAAGTAGACGGCCTTCTTGCCCTTGATGAAGCGGCGCAGCAGGGCGCTTTTCCCGACGCGCCTCGGGCCGAGCACGACCAGGAATTCAAACCGATCCGATGCGAAGCACTCTTCGAGGAATTCGAGTTCGTTGGTGCGACCCTTAAACGTCATTGCAAATCCTTTCTTGCTCAATGGAAAAGTGGAAGATGTCGAGATTTTTGATTCATTGTGGTGGATTGTAATTTAGTAAAGCGTATTTTACTAATTTTGTATTAAGTAAAGACGATCGGTTTGGTAACACGAAGAGATCTTTGGAGAGGAAAAAACCACATTTCATTCACGGCCATCCCGCTACAATGAGGCGAGGAGTTTTTTCGAAAGGGCATCGGGAGAAGATCCCGAGCCGAAGGCGTGGAGGTGCGATTTGGGTTTTTGCAGAGGCGGGGCGGCCCTCGTCGGTCTTCTTCTGCTCACCTGTGCCGTGAGCGTGCGGGCGGCCGCATATCGCGTCGACGTCAAGGGGCTCGAAGGCAACCTGGCGCAAAACGTCGACGTTCAGGTCAAGACTCTGCTCGCGGGGAGCGTCCCCGAAGAGCGGCAGGCCTTTCGCGCCCAGCTTCACCGCGCGATCCGCACGGGCCTTCGCGCGCTTGGTCACTACCGCCCCGAAATCCGCTACGAATGGGAAAAGAACGCCAAGGGCGAGGAAACCGATCTTCTGCACGTGACGGTGGATCCGGGCGAACCCGTGCTCGTCTCGGAAACGAGCGTCACCTTCCGCGGGGGCGCGGCCGACGACCGTGCGTTTGAGCGCCTCAAGAGGCGCCTCCCCAAGAAGGGAACCGTGCTCAACCACGGCGAATACGAAGACTTCAAATCCCGCATCGAAGCCGTGGCCGTGCGAAAGGGCTATTTCGACGGCGGCTTCAAGCGAAAGGTCTTGGGCGTCGACGCCGAAAAGCGCGAAGCCTACTGGTGGCTAGAATACGATTCGGGCGAGCGCTATCGCTTCGGCAAAACGACCTTCAAGGGCTCGCAGATTGACGACGACATCCTGCAGAACCTCGTTCCCTACAAGGAGGGGTCTTACTACAACTCCAACCGCGTCGCCGAACTCAACAGCCGTCTCTCCGAGACGGGATGGTTCAATTCGGTGGTGGTCGTTCCGCAGATGGAGGAGGGACGCGAATCGAAGGTCCTTCCGATGGCGGGGAATCTCACGCCCAAGAGCGCGAATTCCGTGGAAGTGGGCGCGGGCTTCAGCACCGACGTGGGTCCGACCTTCAAGACGACCTGGCGAAAGCCCTGGCTCAACAGCCGCGGGCACAGCCTGACGGGCGTGCTCGACCTTTCGAGCAAGGAGCAGGAGCTGGGCTTTGGCTACAAGCTTCCGCTCGCCGAAAACGCGCTCGAGCAGTACTGGCTCTTTCAGGGCGGCTACAAGCACGAAGACCTGAACGACACGAAGTCCGACTCGACCATGTTGTCGGCAAGTCGCAACTGGGACTACGAGGACGGTTGGCAGCGCACGCTGAATCTGCGCTGGTCGCTCGACAAGTTCACGCAGGCCGACGTCACCAACACGACGATGCTCATCACGCCGGGCGTGTCGATCTCGCGCACCCGCACGAAGGGCGGCATGATGCCGACCTGGGGCGATTCGCAGCGCTACAGCCTCGACGTTTCGAGCGAATGGTGGGCGTCCGACGTCGACTTCGCCGTCCTGCAGGCGCAGGTCGCGATGATCCGTACCTTCGCGAAAAAGCACCGCTTCGTGCTTCGTTCCCACTTCGGGTGGATCGAGACGAGTCAATTCGATCAGGTGCCGCCGGACCTGCGCTTCTTCGCGGGCGGCGACCGAAGCGTGCGCGGCTACGACTACAAGTCGATCTCTCCCGAAAACGACGAGGGCGAACTCACGGGCGCCTCGCGCCTGGCGGTGGGAAGCATCGAATACCAATACAACGTGACGGGAAAATGGTGGGGCGCCGTCTTCGTCGACGCGGGTGAGGCCGTGAACGACTTCAACAGCCGCGACTTCAAGATCGGGGCGGGCGTCGGAGTGCGCTGGGCTTCGCCTCTCGGTCCCATCAAATTCGACATCGCCCGCCCGGTGAGTGACCGGGAAGAAAAGGGCTGGCAGTTTTACATCGGACTTGGGCCCGAACTATGAAGTGGAAGCGTTATCAGTTGATCGGCATGGGAGCGGGCGCCTTCGTCTTCGCGACGGTCGCCGGAATCTCCTTTTTGCTCGGCACGTCCACGGGGCTTCGCGTTCTCTCGAGCGGCGCCGAATGGGCGGTCGACGGGCTCAAGGTGGGCGACGTCTCGGGTTCGCTTCTGCATCTTCGGCTCTCGGACGTCCGGTACGAAGCGCCCGGCATCCGCTTCAAGGCCGACCGCTTTTCCTACGACGTGGCGGGCCGCGCCGTCTTCTCAAACCGCATCGTCGTGGACGACGTGCGTCTGGCGGGCGCCGAGATCGTCGTGCGCACAAAGGAGCTTCCTCCCTCGGCCGAGACGTCCGAAGAGCCTTCCGCACCGCTTACGGAACTGCGTGCGCCTCTGCCCTTTTTCCTGCAAAACCTCGCCCTCGAAGACGTTTTTCTCGATGCGGACGGAACGCAGGTCACGCTTGGCGACTTTCATGTCTCGGGACGGTGGTTCGAGCGCGGCGTGACGATTGCGGACGCGGCGCTCACTGGCGTGCGCGTATCGACGCCCGAAATCGCAAAGGCCGGGACGGAAAATCCTGCCGCCGAAGCTTCCGAAACGCCGGCGGCGCCGGAAACGCCCGCGGCCGCGGTGACCGTCGCTTCGACGGAGAAAACGGAGGACGGGGCGCCCGAAGCGGCGGGGATTCCTTCCGAGGCTGGGCGGGTCGATGCCGCATCTTCGGAGGTTCCCGAAAAAACGGCGGCCGACTCGGCCGAAGCGCCCGCCCAACCCCTGGGCGAACGCCTCACGGCGCTTTTCTCAAAACCGCTTTTGCCGGCCCTTCCCGAAGTGCGTCTGCCCGTCGACATTGTGCTTGAGAAGTTAACGGTTGCGGACGTCGAAGGCTTCGGAAGCCGCCTCGAAAGTCTGCACGCAGCGGCCGCCTGGAAGGAAAACGTCCTCACGGTCTCGCGTCTCGACGTAAAGGGCGAAGCCTCGGGCGCCAAGGCCGAGGGGAGTCTCACGGGCAACGTGGCGCTTTCGGGGGCCTGGACGAGCGATTTGACGCTCAATGCCCGGGCCGACTTCGGAACGCCCGAAGCGCCGCAGTCGGCGGCCGTCAAGGCCCGTCTTGCGGGCGGACTCCTTGAGACGATGCGGCTCGACACCGAGATCGACGCGGCGATTCCCGCGCCGATCAAACTCCACGTGACGGGCGAAGCCTCGCCCGCCAAGGCGGGTCTACCGTTGTCGCTCACGGTGCGCAGTCCCGGTTTCTCGCAGGACGCACTCACGCTCTCGAACGTCGACGTCGAACTCTCAGGCTCCGCCGTCGACTATGCGCTCAAGGGCCGCACGCATCTCAAAGTCGACGAAATCACCGAGGGCGATCTGACGGTCGAAGGGAAGGGCTCGGAAGTGGCGGCGTCCCTGACCGCGCTCACGCTCGCTACCGACCGCGGAACGGCCGTCTTCTCGGGCGACGTCGACTGGCGCGACGCAATCCGTTGGCAAACGGACCTCAAGATCGACGGCCTCGACACGGGCACGCTCATCTTCCCGAAGGCGCCGATCCGGCTTTCGGGCGACATGCAGACAAAGGGCATCGTGAAGGGGAGCGAGTGGGCCGCCTCGCTCACGGGCGTCGACCTCCAGGGGACGATTCAGAAGGCGCCTTTGGGACTCAAGGGCTCTTTCGGCATGACGAGCGACGGCAGTTTCCTCTCGCCCGGGCTTGATCTGCAGCTCGGGATCAACACCGTGCACCTGCACGGCGAAGTGAAGGTCGCCGACGGCAAGCAGCGCTTCAACATCGAGTCGACGATCAACGCGCCCGACTTCAGCCGGGCGATTCCCGGGGCGACCGGCCGCGCCGAAGGACACTTCCATCTCAAGGGACGTCCGACCTTCCCGATTCTTGACGTCGACATCCGCGCCTCCAATCTCTCCTATGCCGACTACGCCCTGAAGAGCCTGCGCCTCAAAGGCGGCATCGCGCAGGGCGAAGAAATGATGGGGGACGTCACGCTCACGGCGGATCACCTCACGATTCCGGGCGTGACGCTTGCCGAAGCGAGCGCCCGTCTGCGCGGCAAGGAACGAAAACACGATCTGACGCTCACTTGGGCGGGAACGCCCGTGAGCGGCGAGATGAAGCTTTCGGGCGACTTTTTGCGCGACGCCGCGACCTGGGAAGGGGGCGTCGCGAGCGCGGCTTTTCAGACGCCCGCGGGCGACGTGAAGCTCGCCAAGCGCATGACGCTTCGCTATCAAAACGCATCGCAGTCCCTGCGCGTGGGCGCGCACTGTTGGCGGCACGAAAGCGCCGAGGTGTGTCTTGCCCGCACGGCCGACGTGGACCTGAGCGGCAAGAAGGCCTTCCCCGTGCGGCTTGCGCTCGAGCGCTTTGATCTCGGCTACCTGCGCGACAAACTGCCCCGCAGGACGCTTCTCGAAGGCGTCGTCAAGGGTACGGCGGACCTCACGGTCCCGGCGGGTTTCTCGGGCATTCCGCAGGGTCGCGTGGCGCTTGAAACCGAAGGGCTCAAGGGAACGATCCAAATGCCCGAAGAGGACTTCGTGCTCGGATTCGACGCCTTCACCGTGGCGGGCGAACTGCGCGAAAAACGGATTTCGCTCGACTGGCTTCTCGACATCGCGGGGAACGGTCAGCTCTCGGGGTCCGCTTCGGTGACGGAACCCCTGGGCGAAAAGAAACTCGAGGGGACCCTGCGGATGGAAGACCTCTCGGTCGCGATGGTGAATCCGCTTCTTTCCGCGGGCGAAAAGGCCGAGGGCGTGATCTACGGCGATCTCCACTTCGGCGGCACGCTCCCCGCGCCCACGCTCACGGGTGAAACGGGGATCCGCGACGCGCGCGTAGACAGTACGAAGCTTCCCTTTGAAATGTTGCCGAGCTACGTGACGCTTCGCTTCGGCGGACGCGATTCCGTGCTCGAGGGGCTCCTCAAGACTCCGAAGGGCGAAGTGAACATCGCAGGGAACGCCTCGTGGGAGACGCTTGAAGCCTGGCGCGCGAAGGTGTCGGTAAAGAGCAAGACCCTGCACCTCACGGTGCCTCCGATGGCGGAGCTTGATCTCTCCACCTACGTGAGCTTTGAGGCCCTTCCGGAGAAATACCGGCTCGAAGGGCTCCTTTCGGTGCCCTGGGCGCGGATCACCGTGCAGGAACTCCCCGAATCCGCGGTCGCCGTCTCGGAGGACGAAGTGCGGCTCGACCGTCCGGGATCCTGGCAAAAGGCGGCCGCTTCCGACAAGAAGCCCGTTCCGCTCGAAAGTGCGCTCTTCATCGTCCTCGGCGACGACGTGCGCGTCGACGCTATGGGCCTCAAGGCGAGCCTCACGGGAAAACTCAACGTCGCGCAGACGCAGAATTCCTTGGGGCTCAACGGTCAAATCACCGTTCCCTTCGGACAGTTCCGCGCCTACGGGCAGGACCTGATCGTGCGCAAAGGAGAATTCCTCTTCTCCGGTCCGATCTCGAATCCGCTCCTCACGATCGAAGCCGTGCGCAATCCCGAACGGACGGCCGACGACGTTGTCGCGGGCGTGCGCGTGACGGGGACGGTCGAGCGCCCGAAGGCCGTGATCTTCTCGGAACCGGCCTTAAGCGAGCAGGAGGCCTTCAGCTATCTGATCCGGGGCGAGGGGCTCGATCCCTCGGGCGACACGGACAACTCGGCCATCACGTCGGCCCTGATCGGGTTGGGTCTCAGCCAGGGCTCGGGGCTTCTCACCGAAGTGGGCGACGCCATTGGGCTCACCGACTTCGGGATCGACACCGAAGGGGCGGGCGACAGCTCGCAGGTGGTCGTGAGCGCCTATGTGCTTCCGGGTCTCAAGGTGAAGTACGGCGTCGGGCTCTTCGATTCGCTCGCGACGATCACGCTTCGCTACCGGGTCCTTCCGAGGCTCTACCTCGAAGCCGCCTCGGGCGTCGATCAGGCACTCAATCTTCTCTATCAGTTCGACTTCTAGGGACTAACCCGAAGAAAATCGGCGTGAAGAACAAAGACCTTCACGCCGATTTTGTTAGACTGTTTCTCCGTTGGTTCCGGAACTCCTCCGGCGCAAACCGCTCATCCCGCTCGGGAGAAGACGTTTCGCGAAAGCTTCGCAGCGCGGCGCTTTCGCGAAACAACTTTAAGGAGCCGTTCATGGAAACCAATTCTCGTCCCGATGCGCTGACGACCGCCGAAGTCTTGGAAAAAGTCCTCTCGGGGGCCGTCGTGAAAACCTCTCTGCCGCTCGGAAGGCAGCTGCCGCTCGCCTTTCTCGCGGGGCTCTACATCGGACTGGGGGGCCTCTTCGCCACCCTTTTCTTTTCGGACGCAAGTCTCTCCTTTGCCGTGCAGCGCTTCGGTGCGGGCGCCGTCTTTTCGCTCGGGCTCTCGCTCGTCCTCATTGCGGGCGCGGAACTCTATACCGGCAACACCATGATCGCGGCGGGCGCCGCGGAAGGCCGCATCACCTGGGGCGCGACGTTCCTCAACTGGGTGCGCGTGTGGCTCGGCAACGCGCTTGGGGCGCTCACGCTCGTCGCACTCGTCTTCTTCGCGCACACGGCCGACCTCGGCCCCATGGCAAACGGCATGCTGGGCGTCGCCGCGAGCAAGCTCTCCGCGGGGTGGTTCACGATCTTCGTGAAGGGGATCCTCTGCAATCTTCTCGTGTGTCTCGGCGTCTGGATGGGCTACGCCGGCCGCAGCGTCGCCGACAAGGTGCTCGGCGTTCTGCTTCCCGTCTCGGCCTTCGTGGCGCTCGGCTTTGAGCACTGCGTCGCCAACCTCTACTTCCTGCCGCTCTCGATGGTGCTCTCCGCTTCGGGCTATGTCGTCGAAGGCATCGATCCGGCACTTTTCACCTGGGCGAACGTCGCCAAAAACCTCACGGCGGCGACGCTCGGCAACACGGTCGCGGGCGTCACGCTTGCGATGCTCTACCGCGCGGCCTGCGCGAAGCGTTGAGAAGGGGCCTCTGACGCGCTCGGACAGGAATCGGGCGCAATGCGCTATCATCTCACCATCTTTTGCGCAGAAAACGCGGAGCGAGGGGATCGGTCCGCGACAAGAACGATGACTTTTGCCAAATCGACCCTCTCTCTCCTTTGTTCGCTCCTGTTCTCGGGCAGCCTTTCGGCCGCCATGTTGGGCGAAATGACGGTTCGCTCGGTGCCGGGTGAACCGCTTGACGCGATCCTCACGATCGAGGACGTGGACCTTTCGTCGACCACTTCGATGGTGCGCGTGGCGCCTCCGGGAACCTACCTGCGCGAAGGCGTCGCCTGGCCCGAACAGGTGCAGGATCTGAAGCTCAAGCGCGACGCCTCGGCCGACAACAACGTCACGGTCCGCGTGGTCGGCAGCGAAACGCTCGGCACGGAAAGCTTTCCCCTCCTGATCGAACTCAACGTGGGCGGCAACGTCACCGTTCGGCAATACGTTCTGCACGCCGAAAACGGTCATTTTTCGGTCACGGCCGACCTGCCGCGCCGCACGGTGACGGCGCCCGCCGCCGCCCCCGAAACGTCTGCGGCTCCCTCCGTCACGATGGCCGCCGCGAGCGATCCGAAGGAAGTGAAGGCCCTGAAGCGTCGCCTGGCGAAGAAGGGACGCTATGCGCCCTCCGTCGTGCGCGACTACGTGGCCCTGAACGGGTTCGATTCGACGCAGCCCTTCAACGTGATCGCGGACATGACGATCTGGTCGATCGCGAAACTCTACTGGCCCGTCTTTGAAGGCTGCACGATGGAGCAGCTCGTCGTGGGCTTTGAAGAAAAGAACCCCGACGCCTTCCTGCGCGACGATCCCTCGAAACTCGTGATCGGCTCGAAGCTCACCGCGCCCACGCGTGCGGAAGTGCTCGCGATCGATCCGGTGGAAGCCTTCCGCCGCGTGCACGGCAAGGACACGGCGATTCCCATGCCCACGCAGAACCTGATCGACGCGCAGGCGATGAGTCTCGAAACCGCCGAAAAGACGGCCCGCGCGCAGACGGAAGCGCGCGAGCGCGGTCTTGCGCCC
>ONZZ01001341.1_pt1 | contig 16102 bp, 11 predicted proteins | sample 1671101 | NCBI WGS metagenome assembly ONZZ01 (sample SAMN06348122, study PRJEB24527) | human gut metagenome | biome: human gut; feature: ankylosing spondylitis patient; material: feces | host: Homo sapiens | place: China | collected 2015-10
GGCCGCGGCACCAATCGCGGATCGCCGCCGGCATGTCGGCCGGATGCGCGAAGGCCTCGTCGTCGGGATCGATGCGCGTCCGGCCCGGCTCGGCGGCGGCAGCCATGGCCATGATCTCGGCATAGGTATAGGTACGCCCCTCCTTCGCCCAGATGCGGCGGCACTCCTCCAACAACCACATGCCGGTGATGTTTTTCAGGAACCGCGTCGTACCGTCCACGCCGCCCTCGTTGGTGAAGTTCATCGCGCACGACTCCTCCGTGATGACCGGAGCGGGCAACTCGATACCCATGAGCGACCACGTGCCCGACGAGAGATAGGCGAAGCGCTCGTCGGCGGCGGGCACGGCGGCGATGGCCGAAGCGGTATCGTGTCCCGCCACGGCGAAGACCTCCACACGCCCCAGTCCCGTGCGGCGCGCCACCTCGTCGCGCAGCACGCCGACACGCTCGCCGGGCATCACACGCCGGGCGAACAGCGATGCGTCGACGCCGGCCGCACGCAACAGCTCCCCGTCCAGCTCCCGCGTGCGGGGATTCATCAGCTGCGAGGTGGAGAGGATCGTATATTCGCACACCTGTTCGCCCGTAAGCAGGTACGACAGCGCATCGGGCATGAAGAGCACATGCTCGGCGGCCGCCAGCGCGGGGCTGTGCTCGCGGTTGAGTGCGTAGAGTTGGTAGAGCGAATTGAAATTCATCACCTGAATGCCCGTCTTCGCATAGACGCTTTCGCGAGGCACCGTACGGAAAAACTCTTCCGGCACTCCGTCGGTATAGGGATCGCGGTAGGCGCGCGGAAGCCCCAGCAGATCGCCGTCGGGATCCACGCAGGCGAAATCGACGCCCCACGTATCGATGCCGATCGAGTCGATCCGTTCGCCGCGGCCGCCCGCGACGCTCAATCCCCTCAGAATCTCCTCGTAGAGGGCGTGAATGTCCCAATAGAAGCGGCCGTCGATCTCCCGCATACGGTTCGGAAAACGGTGCAGCTCCTCCATTCGGAGCCGGTCGTCCCCCGCACGGGCCAGAATCACCCGACCGCTGGTAGCGCCCAGGTCGACACCGATTATATTTTTTTGCATAACGTGAAAAAGCGGTTTGAGGTTAGAGTCTTTATTTGATACAAAAATACCGAAGAAAGTATTATCTTTGTTATAACATTTGACAAATTACTTTTCAAATCTGACACGTTATGGGCTCTTTCCCGCAAAGCATCGTCCACTACCTGCCCGTCACCGACCACGACGAGCGGTGGGGCATCGTCTGCACCACGGCGGGGTACCAGAACGTTCCGCCCGGCAGCCCCTATCCCCTGACGCAGCATCCCGACAGCTACTCGTTCACCCGCTCGCGGGGGCGTGTGCTCGGCGAATACCAACTGCTCTACATCGTCTCGGGACAGGGCGAATTCCGCTCGGCCTCCTCGCCCGCCGCGCCCGTGAAGGCCGGCACGGTGGTGATGCTCTTCCCCGACGAATGGCACACCTACGCACCCGACCCCGAAACGGGCTGGGAGGAGTGGTGGGTGGGATTCCGCGGCGAGAACATCGACCGCCGCGTGGCGGAAGGCTTCTTTTCGCCGAAGACGCCGCTGCTGCACATCGGCCACAGCGCCGGCATCGTGAGCTGTTATCAGGAGATCATCCGCTCGGCCGAGGAGGAGCGCAAAGGCTTCCAGCAGCTCGTCACGGGCATCGTGCTTCACCTGCTGGGTTCGGTGCTCTTCAAACGCGACAACCTGCAATACCTCGACAACCCGATCGTCGAGAAGATCAACCGCGCCCGCGAAATGATGCGCCGCCACATCGGCGACAACCTCCCGCCCGAAGAGATCGCGCGGCGGCTCAACATCGGCTACACGTGGTTCCGCCGTACGTTCCGCGCCTACGTGGGCATCGCCCCGGCGCAATACCAGTTGCAACTGCGCCACAACAAGGCCCGGGAGCTGCTCACCACGACCGACCGCACCGTTTCGGAGATCGCCGCCGAGCTGGGATTCGAGAACGTCAGCCAGTTTTCGGCCTTCTTCCGGCAGCGCGAAAAGATCACCGCCACGCAGTACCGCAGCAAATACGGATTCTGACCGCAGCAGGCGACCGCTTTTCGGCAAGCGCATCTCAGCACCTTCCGTCGAAAAGGGGCACCGAAGACCGCGAGGCGAAAATGCGCGGGAATTCGCCGCGCACCTCGCAGAACGATCACGAAAGACTGCGCCGTTGCGGCGCAAAGGATTGCGCAGCTTCGACTGCGACGGCTCGGAAAAGTCCGCGAACGGCCTCCGCGCTCGCCTGCTGAACGTCGTTTTGCGCCCGCTCAGTGAGAACCGCTGTCCGATCCCGACGGAAGTGCCCTGCGAACACTTTTGGCACCGCCTTTGGTGTCAAAAGGCGGTAAATGCGATCGGCTGCAATCGAAGAGCGGCTGCGGACTGACAAAGGAAAATCGTACTTTGGCTGCGCCGTAGATATTCCGTCTCGGCAAAAAGTAAATTTTATTTGCTTTTGCCCTCGGCTTAATCGTATCTTTGCCGCATGAAAAGCATCAAAGAACTCTACCGTATCGGCACCGGCCCTTCGAGCAGCCACACCATGGCGCCCCGCCGCGCCGCCGAACAGTTCCTCGCACGCCATCCCGAAGCGGCGGCGTTCCGCGTGACGCTCTACGGAAGCCTCGCCGCGACGGGCCGCGGCCACATGACCGACCGTGCCATTATCGACACGCTGCTGCCGACCGCCCCCGTCGACATCGTGTGGCAGGCACGCGAGTTCCTTCCCTTCCATCCCAACGGAATGCGTTTCCAGGCGCTCGACACCGCCGGCACCCCCACCGACACATGGACGGTTTACAGCATCGGCGGCGGCGAGCTGGCCGAAGAGGGCGTACCGCCGCGGCAGGCGGAGGAGATTTACGAAATGAACACGCTCGACGAAATCCTCGCCTGGTGCCGCCGCACGGGCCGCACCTATTGGGAATATGTCGAGGAGTGCGAGTCGGACGACATCTGGGACTACCTGGCCGAAATCTGGCAGGCGATGCGCGAAAGCGTCGAGCGGGGGCTTGACCACGAAGGCGTCCTGCCCGGTCCGCTGCACCTCACGCGCCGCGCCGCGACCTACCACGTGCGCGCTTCGGGCTACAAGCAGAGCCTTCAATCGCGCGGTCTGGTCTTCGCCTACGCATTGGCCGTAGCCGAAGAGAACGCTTCGGGCGGACGGATCGTAACGGCCCCGACCTGCGGGTCGAGCGGTGTGGTGCCGGCCGTGTTGTACCATCTTCAAAAGAGCCGCGGTTTCTCCGACGCACGCATCTACCGCGCGTTGGCCACGGCCGGCCTGTTCGGCAACGTCGTCAAACACAACGCCTCGATCTCGGGCGCCGAGGTGGGTTGCCAGGGCGAGGTGGGCGTCGCCTGCGCCATGGCGGCCGCCGCAGCCAACCAGCTTTTCGGAGGCAGCCCCTCGCAGATCGAGTATGCCGCCGAAATGGGGCTCGAACACCATCTGGGCATGACCTGCGATCCCGTATGCGGACTGGTGCAGATCCCCTGCATCGAACGCAACGCCTACGCTGCGGCCCGCGCGCTCGACGCCAACCTCTATTCGGCCTTCACCGACGGCGGACACCGCGTCTCGTTCGACCGCGTGGTCGAGGTGATGAAACAGACGGGGCACGACCTTCCCTCGATCTACAAGGAGACGGGCGAGGGCGGACTGGCACGGGAGTACGATCCCGACAAGTAACAATGCGGGGCGGAACTCTCGACAGAGTTCCGCCCTGCTGCCTTGTCCGAAAAAATCAATCCTTTCCGGGGAAATACTTCATGTACTGCACGCGCTGGAAAAACTCCGAGTCGCTCTTGCCGAAACCGAGCCGGCCCTTGAATTCGTCGAGCGCCGTGATGCCGTGACGCGCCGCCCAGGCGTCGATCCACTCATTCATGCGCGCGATCACATCGAAACCTTCGCGGTGGATCGCCGTGCAGACCTCGACGGCCGCAGCACCGCAAAGAAGCGCCTTGACCGCCGCCTCGCCGTCGTGCACGCCCGTCGAAACGGCGAAATCCATACGCGGCAGCGCACCGACGCAGATCGCCGTCGTGCGCAATACGTTGCGCAACTCCGACGCTTCGCTGTAAGGCGACCCTTCGACGAAGGTCATCCGCTCGACATCCACGTCCGGTTCGAAGAAACGGTTGAACAGCACCGCACCCTTCACCCCGACGCTCTCCAACGCGGCAGCCATCGCCACGACGTTCGTGAAACGCATCGCGAGTTTGACCGAAACGGGAATCTTCACCTCGGCGCAGACACGCTGGGCGATCGTCACATAGAGCCGTTCGAGCTCCTGCGACGAACGTGCGGCGTCGACGGGCTGGATGAAGATGTTCAGTTCGAGCGCCGAGGCTCCGGCCCGAGCCATCGCGGCGGCGTATTCGATCCACTCTTCGCCCGCGGCCACGCAGTTGATGCTGGCGATGACGGGAATCCGCGTCGCACGCCGCGCATCGGCGATCAGTTGCAGAAATCCCGCTTTGTAATCCTCGCCCAGATAACGTTGCAGATAGTCGCCCGCATCGCCGTAGGGCGAATCGGAATATTGTTCGAGCGAAGCGGCGTGGTGCAGGATCTGCTCCTCGAAGATCGATTTCAGAACCACCGCGCCCGCTCCGGCGGCGGCGCACTTCTCGATATTGGCGAGCGTCGCCGTATAGGGCGAACTGCTCACGACGATCGGGCTGTCGAGTTCCAGTCCGAGATAGGTAGCTTTCATGGGCTTATGCTGTTGCTGTTTGATTTCGACCCTCCAAAGGTAGCGATTCGCCCCCGCATTTCCAAATACCACCTCTAAAAACCGCGGCAGCCAGCCGATGTTCCGTATCGACATGTTCAGCAGGCACGCTCCTGAGTCGGTCCGACTGCGACCGGACAAATACCTTCCCCCGAAAACAGCACTACACGCTGATTCCGGGGGAGGCCGGGTGTTGGAGCCCGAGAAAAGAAGATTAGAGAGAGAGTATTGTTTAACCAAACAGTTCGTTGAGCACCTTAGCCAGCCGGTACGAAGCCTTGATGAGCTGGTGATCCAACAAACCGATCGCTTTGTTGCAGAAGGACAGGCCCAACTTGTCGCCGGGTGCGGCCCAGTCGTAGATGACCGCACACTCGCGCCGGCTCTCGGCGAACCAGTCGTCGGGCGTACCGGCAGCCAATGCTTCCCGCTCCCGCCGTGAATAACGGTCGAGCTGGTGTTTGTATTCCATGTAGCCCCAGCGGTGCTTGCGGTCGAGGATACCGCCGTCGAAGAGTGCATGGTACTGCGTATCGACGCCGTAGAAGAGCACGCGCATACGGCTCTGCTGGTAGTTGACGTGCGACGGACAGTGCATGTCGCCTACCAGATGGATCACGTAGCGCAGGTTGACCACGACGGTCGAATCGTCGAGATTACGGTAATCCCTCAACCGTTCGATCGCACGGTTCAGTTCACGCAGCACATTGGGTTCGAGTGGGTTGCCGGCGGCATCCTTCGTGGGTTCGCCCTTGCCGTAATCCACGTGCCACCAGTTGGTCATCTCGTAACCGGGTTCGGCACGGTAGTCGTCCATCCACGACGCGTCGTAGACGATCGAATGGCCCAGATACCGTTCGATCACGGCTTTCGCACGTTTGGTCAGATGCGTCTCGGCGATGTAGGCCACGGCGTCGTGGCCCGACTTGCCCCACGCCAGCGCACTCTGCACGAAGCAGAGCGCCGCAAACGCGAGCAACAACGTTTTTTTCATAACGGGGTTCTTCATAGTTATCGGTTATCGTTCTTCACCCCGCCCGCCGCCGTTCTCCGACGGCGGCGCGGGCAGGACAAAGATTAGGAAAAGTCGAATACAGAAGCAGCTAAGGCAAAGATAGCAAAAGTCGAGCGCAGAAGCAAGCGTCAGCTTGATTATGCCGAGACGAAGTATCTAAGGCCAAGCCAAAAATAGCAAAATGTCGCAGCCGACCGCTATTCGACGTCGCATTCGTATTGCAGGATCGACGCCAGTCGGTTGCCCGACGCAGCTGACGTATGGGTCGCAATGCCCAGATAGAGCTTCCGCCCCTGTTTGAGCTGCATCCCCTCGCCTTCGCAATAGCAGTTCTTCGCATCGAGCAACGTGCTCAGGCTCGGGAAGTCGGAGCAGGCGGCCACCCGCGTGCGGGGGCAGACCAGTTTGCCGGTATAGTCGAACACGGCCACATAGGCCACCGAACCGTCGTACAACTCGCCCGTCTGCTGGATCGCCTGTCCTTCGTACCAATAAACGTAGTCGCCCCACACGGCCTGTCCCTGGTGGCTGTACGAATAGACCTGGTGCGTCTGGCCCGTATTGAGATAGCTGGGCAGACGGAACGATCCGAGCGGCGTCAGGCGGTTGAGATTGCGTACCTCGACCGAGGTCGTCTCGGTCTTCTTCTCGGTGACGCCCTCGGCAGCCGTTTCACCACCCCACGTGCGGGTGATCTCGACCGTCTCCTTGCCGAGCGCCAGCACGGCGTCGAGGTCGTAGATTACGTTGTGGCGCATGTCCGTCGTGCGGCAGCCGATAAGCAGACGGCGGTTCACGAAGTCGATCGAAGGCTGCACGTCGCGCACCGTCCACGTCGTACCCGCGGCGTCGACATACTCGCTCATGTAGAACGTGTCGCCGGCGTAGTGGCTCAGCACCGCGCCCTTCTGGTAGCGGATGCGCGAGAAGGTGAGGTTGTTGGTGTAGTCCGTTCCCGAAAGCGTGCCGTTGGAGTTCACCCACACGTAGTCGCCGTCGTCGGCCCGCTCGGCCACGAGCAGCGTGCCATGACCGAACCATTGGAGTTTCATGTAGTCGTCCGACGGGGCTTCGTTGCGTTTCTGGCGTCCCAGCGCCACCATCCACCTGTTGCCGGTCTTCGTGTCGCCGACGCTCTGCGTGTAATAGATGTAGCCGTTCTCGTCGTAAAAGTCGAAGCACTGCATGATCGTTCCCTTGTAGGGCAGCTGATTGCTCGAAAAGATCATCTGCTGCGACAGCCCCTCCGACAGGGCCGCCGTCGGATCGGGCAACGACGAGGTGCTCTCCACCACCGAAACCAGGCACCGCGCCAACCGGTTGTCGCCGTAGAAGGCGCGTACCTCGGTCGAACCGGCACTGACGCCCGTCACCACTCCCGACTGGTCGACGGTGGCCACCCGTTCGTCGACCGATTTCCATTCGTATTGTACGTCGTCGTAGAAGGGATCGGAGATCGGCACGAGACGGTAGCTCTTCCCGATACCGAGCGTGATGCTGTTGGGTTCGAAACGCAGGGAGTACATCACGAGCTCCTTGTCGTCGTCGCTGCAACCGATCGCTGCGAAGAGCGTCGCCAGCAGCAAAACCATGCGATTGATCGTTTCCATCGTTTTATATCTGGTTTTTTCATTCGACGTTACCGGACGGAGCGGAACCGGTCCGCTCCGCCCGGACGTTTGTTATTCGGGAAGCGACACCTTGACGATCCCTTTGAGCCGTTCGGAGCCTGTCTTGGAGATGGTGTAAGTAGTGGCCGAAGCGTTCAGGCGAATGTCGAGCGAGACGCGCAGACGCACGTAGAACAGGCCGTCGGTCACGGAACACCCTTCGACGGGGAAGGTATAGCTGGCCCAACCGCATGCAGGCGTCTTGTCGTTGGGAAGCGCCTGGTCGGTCATCACCGTATAGTGCGCCGGCCCCGTCGACCCGTCGACTCCCGTGACGGTTTCGGCGCCTTCGGCCAGGAACCAGTTCGTCCCGTCGGCCGAATACTCCAACGCATAGTAGCGTGCGCCCGACCCCGAACAGCCGACGGCCGCCTCGAAAGCGATGCGCGTTCCCTCTTTGAGGTTCTTCACAGGGAAGGCCATGAGCCAATAGTCGTCCTTCTGCAACCCCTTCATGTAGCAGTGGCCTTCGCCGTAGCCCCAACCGCTGGCCGTCGAGCAGACGACGGTGAGATAGCCGCCGCGATCGCTCCAATCGAGATACTTGTGGTCGGTCGAAGGGGCAGAATCCTCGCAGGGATACTGCGAACCGGCTCCCCAACTGTAATTGTGCGGATCCGCCATCAACGTCGGTTTGCTCTCGGACGAAAAATCCCACCAGACGGGGAATCCGCCGACGATCGACGAGGGATCGGCCACGACGGTACTCTTGACCGTGCCTTTCGACTCGCCGTCGACGAGCAGTTCGAAGAAGACTTCGCCTGTCTGCGCCGGCACGCCGATCACAGGCATCGTAATCGTGCCGCTGCCCTTCTGGAACTTATCGAACGTGCAGTCGGCCGCCACGAGTCCCTCCGAAGCGCCCGTCATCCGGCAGCTCAGAGCAACGGATTCGTCGCCGTTGGCGTTCGCATAAGCGAGGATCAGCGTGAAATCGCTCTCGACACCCCGCACCAGCGTGCCCGCCGACGAGAGTGCTCCGTAGGCGAAGTCGCAGGCACCCTGCGTGATATGGATAGGATAGGCGTGTCCGGCGAAATCGATATAGATCGTACCCGTGCGCTCGCCGCCCCGGTTGTAGGCCACGCCGACCGTAATGAAGTCCAATTCGCCGTTGCCGACGCCGCTGTCGGGCGTGACGGCGATCCAGTCGTCGTTGCCGTCGTAGTCGATGCTCCACGCGCCGTCGCATTGGAGGCTCTGCTCGACCGTCTGTTCGTTACAGTCGAAAGTAAGATAATCGTTCTCGCGGGCGAAAAAGGGATCGTCGTCGGAAGAACACGCCGCAAAGAGCGCAGCCGAAGCGGCGACCGCCAGCCCGATTTTATGGAATAGGTTCATGGATGTTCGGTTTTAAGGATTAAACGCAGACTACCATTCGGGGTTTTGCGTGAGGTTGGGATTCTCCTGCAAAGCGGTAGTCGGAATCGGTTTCACATACTTATAGTCGTGCCACTTGCGCTCGATGGCCGTAGCGGGCAGAATATTGCCCGACGTACCCTGCGAAAGCTTGTGCCCCGCTTCGGAAGCGCCGTCGATGAAAAGGATTTTGAGCGGCGACTTGTTGTTGGGGGCCGACGTGACGATGCAGTCGTTGACGCCGTCGCCGTTGAGGTCGATCGGTGTCTCCGACGCCGCAATCCAGATGCCTTTCCACGGCCGCGCGAACAACTCGCCCTGATGCCAGCGGATGATGTCGTCGTAACGTACGTTTTCCATCGTAAGTTCGATTCCCCGTTCGCGGCGCACCTCCAGGATGAAAGGATCGGTCACCTGATTCTGGAAATACTCGACCATGTAGGGATCGGCCGTCGTGGGATAGATGCTCGTCACTCCCGCACGTTCGCGCAGCGGCTTGATCGTCTTGTTCCACACTTCCTCCGACATTTCGTTCAGTTCGGCCTTCGCTTCGGCATAGTTGAGCAGCACCTCGGCGTAGCGCATCAACGGCACGTCGTTGTCGCACTTGGAGGTGTTCGTATCCTTCGACGAATCGTCGGTGAGCCACTTGATCGGTTGATAGCCCGTTTTCGAGAAGGTCACGTCGGGAGCCCACTGCGTCGTGCCGCCGTCGCGCGTGAAACCCGGCGTGCGGATCGTCTGCGCGAGACGGTAGTCGCGGCCGCTACACTCGGTCGTGAAATCGACGCTGTCGTAATCGGGATATTTGTCGGTGAACGGCGTACCGTCGGTCATCAGATAGGTGTTGATGAACTGCCGCGTGAAGGCGTAGTTGGCATACTGTTGATTGATGAAATAGGAGTTCATGTAATGGGTCACGTTCAGCTCCGAATCGTAGTTGCGCGCCCAGATGATCTCGTTGGCGTAGGCCGTCGTGGCGTTGCTCTCGATGAACATCGCACGGTACTGCGTGCGGCGGTCGGCGGCATTGTCGGTCAAATGGTAGACGCCGTCGCCTATGATCGCCTCGCACGCCTTGACGCACTCGCCGAGGTACATCGCACTCTCGTCCGACTGCCACGGCCGGCCCGTCGAGGGATCAAGCGTGTGGTATTTGCGCATCGTCCCCTCGTAGAGGCAGAAACGCGCTTTGAGCGCGAGGGCCACGTAACGATGAATGTACGACGCCTGGTTGCGGTAGGAAGCCGCCGTCGAGCAGTAGGTGCAGGCGTAGTCGAGATCTGCGAGAATCTTGCGGCAGACGTATTCGCGGTTGTCACGATCCTTGAAGAGCGCCTCCTGGTCGGTCGCCTCGATCGATTTCTCGTACCAGGGCACGGCACCGAAGGTACGCACCTTGGCGTAATAGAACAGCGCGCGGAAGAAACGCCCCACACCCTCGTAGTGGTTCAACACAGCCTCCGGTGCGTCGGCCTTGCGCATATTGTCGAGATAGAAGTTGATCGAACGCAGCTGCGACCAGTTGCTCGTCCCCCAGTTCGACGCATCGGAGGCCGAATAGTTGTCCTTGAAATAGGCCGCCGCACCGTCCCATGCGTGTGTATCGGCGTTCTTGTCGCCGTTGACGAAGTTCTTGATGCCCGTGGCGAAACTCCGCGTCAGACCGTTGGCATAGATTTCCAGCGACGATTCGTCCTTGAAGTAGTATTCGCTCTCGATCTTGTTGGGGTTCTCCTGTGTCAGGAAATCCTCGCACGCGCAGAACGAAACGCACGCGAACAGGATTGCAATGTATTTTTTCATAATGCTCTTCCTCCCTGATTAGAATGTGATGTTGACGCCCAGCGTCACGCTTTTGAGCACGGGATAGGTATATCCGTCGCCGGCCGTCGAAGAGAAATCGGTGTCGTATCCCAGTGCTTCGGGGTCGAAGTTGGGGGCGTATTTATGCAGCGGCGTGAAGGTGAAGAGATTCTCGCCCGACAGGTAAATCTTCAACCCGCCCAAACGGATCTTCTGGCACAGCGCCTTAGGGAAGGTGTAGTCGACCTGGATATTCTTCACGCGCAGGTAGGCCGCGTTTTGCTTGTAACGGGTATTGGGAATTTCGAGCAGTTTGGTCCACGAATAGGAACTGTTCGACTGGTAGGTAGTCATGCGCGGCCAATAAGCCGTATCCCAGTTGTTCTTCTCCTCGCTGTACATGTCGTCCGTATAGTTGTGAATGCCCAGCACCCACATGAACGGACGGGCGTACTTGCCCCAGAAATAACCCGAATCGGGCGAGGGGTACCAGTCGCGCTTCATCACGCCTTGCAGGAAGACCGACAGTCCGATGCCGTTCCAGTTGGCCGCCAGATTGACGCCGAACATGTAGTGCGGATTGATGTTGCCGATGATCGACAGGTCGCCGTGATCGTCGGCGGTGAAGGCGCCGGGATCGATGTTGCCGTTATGATCGAGATCGGCGATCTTGACCTGCCCGGGGCGCGTCACCTTGTCCGACGCCTGCGTGAAGTCGTGCGTGGCCGAGGAGTCGATGTCGGCCTGATCGCGGAACAGCCCGGCTACGGTATACCCCCACATCTCGCCCAGCTCCATGCCTTCGTAGAAGTCCGAGGGCGAACCGCCGTTCTGGATATAGCCTTTGAGCGTACCGAGCGAACGGGTGGCATTCTCGTACTTGGTCACCACCGTACGGTTGTCCCACACCATCGCCTTGATGCTGTAATCGAACGGCTTGCCGCCCAGCTTGAACGAGTCGCGCCATGTGAGCGACAGCTCCCAGCCCGTAGTGCGCAGTTCGGCGTTGTTGCCCTTGGGCGACGTGGTGCCGTAGACCGACGGCAGCGAAATGCTGGGCGTGTACATGTCGGTGGTGTAGCGGCGGTAGTAGTCGCCGCTGAACGAGAGACGGTTGTTCAGGAAATCGAGGTCGAGCCCCAGGTCGTAGGTCGTCGACTTCTCCCACGTCAGCGACACGGGCACCGTACTGCCCACCGACGTATAGGAGGGATACGACCCGCCCAGTACGATGTCGTCGGCCGTCGAGACCGTCATCTCGGAGGTATACGAATAGGGACTCACGTTGCCGTTGCCCATCGAACCGGCCGAAAGGCGGATCTTGAAGTTGTCGAGCCACTCCTCCGACCACTTCATCCACGGTTCTTCCGACACGCGCCACGCCACCGATGCCGAGGGGAAGAATCCCCATTTGGAGTTGGTCGGGAACTTCGACGAACCGTCGTAGCGGCTGCTCACCTCGGCCAGGTACTTGCCCTTGTAACCGTAATTGAGCCGAAAGAAAGCGCCCACGTAAGACCAGATGTATCCGCCGACGGTCGGGTCGGTCGTCGTACCGTTCATCAGTCCGAACGACGGTTTGGAAGCGGTGACGAACCCTTCGCGTTTGATCGTCAGCGTCTCGTATTTCTGTTTCTCGATATTCCAGCCTGCGAGCGCCTTGAACGTGTGGTCGTCGCCCAGCTTGGGCGACCAGTTCAGGTAGGCGTTGGCCGACTGGTAGCGCGTCTGGTATTCGACGCTTTGGAGATTGGAGCCCGCAGCCTCCGACTCGTAGAGAATCTCGCCCGGCTTTTTCGAGTATTCGATCACCGTCTGGGCGTCCATGCGCTTGCGGTTGGTGTAGTTGTAGGAGTAGTCGACCGAAGCGGTCAGCACGTCCTTCACCAGATCGATGTTCACGTCGAACTTGTTGCGCAGGTAGACATAGTCGTTCGTGCGCCACGAAGTCCCCTCCGAGAAGGCGGCATAGCCCGATTTGGCTGCCGCGGCCGTCCACGTACCGTCGGGGTTCTTCACCGGCGAAAGCGGCATAGCCGTGTGGTTGATCAGACGCGGGATCTGCGAGTTGTTCTTCTGATGCTTGGGTTCGTAGGCATCGATCACCGAGACCGACATGTTGTTGGTCAGACGCAGCCACGGACGCACTTTAAGCGTTCCCTTGGCGCGCACGTCGTACTTCTTGTAGCTGTCGTTGCCCACCTTGTAGATGCCGTCCATATCGTAGAAACGGCCCGAAATATAGTAGTCGGCCTGGTCGCCGCCACCCGAAATCGAGAGGTTGTGCTCGGTCGACCAGTTGTAGTCCTTGTAGAAGAGCGAATGCCAGTCGGTCGAGTCGTAATAGGCCCACCCGAACTGGTCGTGCCCCGAAAGCGCCGTCGTGCGCGCCAGCGAAGGGTCCTGCGAACGGCGGATCAATTCCTGATAGATCGTCTCGGTATAGGGAATCGTCGAATCGACATGGTTCAGGAGCGCCTTCGAACCGTTGTAATAACCATTGTAGCAATCCTTCCACCAGTTGATCCACGTCAGACCGTCGGTCACCACATCGGGCGTCACCGTGCGGCGGTTGATCGTCACCGAACCGTTGTAGTTGATCTCGGGGGCACCCCGCTTGGGGCTCTTGGTCGTGACCAGCACCACGCCGAAGGCGCCGCGCGCACCGTATACGGCCGTCGACGAGGCATCTTTGAGCACCGAGACCGACTCCACGTCCTGCGGGTTGATCGCATTGATGCTGCCCTCCACGCCGTCGATCAGGACGAGCGTCGAACCGCCCGCACCGATCGAACCCGATCCGCGGACGTTGACCGACGCCCCGCGCGTGGGTTTGCTGTCGGTGAAGGTGATGTTCAGGCCCGGTAACTGCCCCTGCAAGGCACGGGCCAGCGTTCCGGTCGAACGGTCTTCGATGACCTTCCGGTCGACCTGATCGACCGCACCCACCAGATCGCGCCGCTTGACCGTGCCGTAGCCCACGACCACCACGTCATCAATCGCCTTCGATGAAAGCGCGAGCCGGATGTCGAAGGTCGTCTGCGACGGCGAAACCCGCAACTCCTGCGGTTCGTAGCCCAGATAATCGACTTTCAGGACGGGATCAACAGCATTTACGCGCAGCGAGAAATTCCCGTCGAGATCGGTCGTCGTACCCTGCGAAGTGCCCGCCACGACCACGGTCGCCCCCACGAGCGGGCGGTTCTGGTCGTCGGCCACCCGTCCCGAGACAACGGTGTCGACATGCAAGGACTGTTTACCGGCCGAAAGCAGGATTTTGCGGTTCTTGATCGCATAGTCGATCCCGTTCCCCGACGGGAAAAGGCTCTGCAACGCCGCATCGATCGGCGCGTCTTTCAGATCGATACTGACGATCCGGTCGGCATCGACCACTTCGCGGCTGTACGCGAAACTCAGGTCGCACTGCCTCGTGATTTCGTCCATCACGGTTTTCAGCTTCGCCCGCTCGAAGCGGAGCGTCACGTTCTGCGCGGAGAGACCGGAGAGGGCGAACAGACAGGCTAGCGTAAGCACGAGCCGTCTCGCCCCTCCCCACGGAATTCCGCAAGGAAGTCTAAATAGATTCATAATGATAAAGTTAGGTTATCTGTTCAGTCGGGTATAAATCATCGGGCGGCTCGGACGGTAATCCGGTCGTTGACACGCGAATAGCGGATCGGCGTGATCTGCGACATCACCGAAAGCACCTCGTCGATCGTCTCGTTGTAGAACTCCATCGTGTAGCTGTATTGGAGAATGCGCGCGTCGGCCACCTCGATCTCGACGGCATAATGCCGTTCGAGGAACTCCACGACATCCTCCAACGGCGCGTTCGTGAAGGCGTAGTTGTTGTGCAGCCATGCTTCGGGAGCCGACTTCCCGGCCGGCCGCACGGCACGGCACGTGCGGGCGTTCCGGTCGACGGCCAGCATCTCGTCGGGCGCCATGAGGTACCGGTTCTGCCGCCCCGTCACCCGCTCGGTCAGGCGAACCTTCCCCTCTTTGAGATAGACGGTCGTCACCTCCTTGTCGTAGGCGTTGACATTGAATTTCGTTCCGAGCACCTCGACCGACACGTCGTCGGTCTCGACCGTGAAGGGTGCCGAAGCATCGTGCGCCACCTCGAAGAAAGCCTCGCCGCGCACCAGCCGCACCTCGCGGCGACGGCGTGCGAAGCGTTCGGGATAGCGCAGCTCGCTGCACGCATTGAGCGTCACGGCCGAACCGTCGGCCAGCAACACCCGCAGATGCTCGCCCGCCGGCACCTGCACGCTCCGCATCACGGGTTCATGCCCCCAGCCGTACAACTCCGCAAACGCCGTCAGGCAGAGCGCGACGAGCGGCAGGCACACCGCCGCGAAGGCACCTGCGACCGACCGACGGTTGCGCCGGCGTATCTTGGCGTCGATCGCGTCGAGCAGTTTGAGCGACGGCACATCGACTCCGCCGGTCTCCCGTTCGGACGAAAGCGCCTGCGCGATGTCGGCGTCCATCTGCCGGATGCGTTCCGGCGAAAGGCCGCCGGCTTTTTCGAAAGATTTTCTTCCCATATGGTCTGTTTTCAACGCTCCTTTTCCGCACCGGCATAATCCGCAGACGGCTTCCGCTCCCGCTTACCGAAAAGGTTGAATTTCATTCTTCGCTTGTTTTCAACAGTCGTTTTCCCGCCTCGGCATAGCCTGAACAAGTTCGGCTCTGCGCTCGGCTTAACGAAAACGTTCCGTTTTTCGGAACAGGCAAGGGCTGGCTCAGGGTATGGAACAGAGCCGACAATGCCGGAACCCGCCGATACCCCACCGCTCCGTCCGGATGAACGGCTTCTCCACACCCAAAAAACACCGCATTGCCCCCCCCTTCTGCAACGGCTGTAACCATCTCCTCCGTCCGAATCGGTCGGAAACAGGATCATCCGCCAAAATACCCCGACGAGGTTTCGTATCGACAGTCCTGCACGCTGCATGATGTCGGGCGATCCGAACGCCCGACGAACGAACCATAGGTATGGATAAGCGTTATCGAAAACGATCGTCCCGCAAAACGGCAGCAAGCGGAGCAGTCTTCGCAAAAGATTGCGCCAAACCGTTGTGCAACGAAAATCGAGTGCGGGAAAATCCTCCGGAAACAGGAGAAACGGGGACTTCCGCACAGATCCGTTTTTTTAATTTTATTATTAATATAAATCGATCGCTTCTCATAATTTCATGATTTATAACGAAATAATTCAAGGAAACGATTTTTCAAAAAATTTAATTTCATTCGAAAGCGAAAAATATATTTTATTTGATTGTGAAATTTACAGTGAATTTTTATATTTGCACAAACGTTTGCGCAATACGGAATACACCAACCGGATACGCGACAGAAAGATCGCTATCAAAATCCGATGGAATAAAAACCGCATGAAATGAACGTTTTCGCCAAGCCGAGCGCAGAGCCTAACGCAGTTCGGACTATGCCGAGGC
>ONZZ01001374.1_pt1 | contig 15788 bp, 10 predicted proteins | sample 1671101 | NCBI WGS metagenome assembly ONZZ01 (sample SAMN06348122, study PRJEB24527) | human gut metagenome | biome: human gut; feature: ankylosing spondylitis patient; material: feces | host: Homo sapiens | place: China | collected 2015-10
GAAGGCGCTTCATTAGTAAACAGCATGGCAGGAATCCCGGATAGCGTGGATGTCGTTTCCATCTGGGGGAATTGGTCGAATATTACAGAAGCGCAAAAGAAGGATCTCAAGTTCTGTCAAGAAGTAAAAGGAACTCGCTTCACCATGTGCTTTATCATCACTTCGGTAGGTACACAGATCACTCCACAACATATATATGACAATTGGGAGTCAATGGGATTCGCAAGCCAACAGGAAGCTGTTAATGATTTCTGGGGCTGGCCTTCGGACGAGTCTGATAAAGAAGCCGTCGAAGCATCTATCCGCAAATATGCAAATGCTATCGCTGATACGATCAACAAATACGGCTATGACGGATTCGATATCGACTACGAACCAAACTATGGTAATAAAGGTAACATTGTGGACGACGATGACAGAATGTTCATATTCGTAGACGAACTTGGCAAACACTTCGGTCCTAAATCGGGAACCGGCAAGTTATTGATCATTGATGGCGAACCGCAAAGTATAAAGAACAGACCCGATGTAGGCCCTTACTTTGATTACTTTATCATTCAGGCCTATAAACCCGGTAATGACAACAATCTGGACAAACGTCTGATAGACGGTGGTGTAGCAGGTCCGGGACTCGTTCAGACTTACGGTAGCGTAATGTCCGAAGAGCAAATCACAAAGATGACCATCATGACCGAAAACTTTGAGGCTGTAGATGCTGCTATGGATGGCGGATATCCTTATACCGACCGTTATGGCAACAGCATGAAATCTTTGGAAGGAATGGCACGCTGGCAACCGAAAAATGGTTTCCGTAAAGGCGGAGTAGGAAGCTATCATATGGAAGCAGAGTATCCGACAAATCCGGAATACAAGAATCTACGCAAAGCTATCCAGATTATGAATCCTTCTACCAAACCGTTAATTAAATATTAATTCACTATGAAACAGATTAAAAACATAAGAAACTTCTTGTTGATATCGCTTATCGCAGGCGGTACATGGATCGGCTGTGACGATGCGAATTATAGTACATTGGACACGCACGTCTTCTTCAAAGAAGCTTTAACTGCAATAAGCACCAAAGTGACTGTTATGGGCAGCGGTGAAACCAATGTCACACTGAACGCGCATATCAGCAATACACAACAGAAAGACAACAGCTATAGTCTGGCAATAGATCAGGCTGCTCTTGACGCATACAACAAGGCTAATGGTACAAACTACATCGCATTACCGGAAACCCATTACACCCTTCCGGACAATATTACGATTAAGGCAGGTGCTTATAATGCAGATCCTATTTCCATACATATCAAAGCATTCTCCGAGGAAATGAATGCATCCGGTGAATCATATGCTTTACCCGTACGCCTGGTAGCCAAACAAGGTAGTATTGATGTAATGCCTGTTACCGGTAGCTTGGTGATTCTTGCCAATAGTATCATGGAATTTTCCGCCCCGCAATTTGTTGGAAGTACAGAACTCGTAGCCCAGAAATTCTCTGAAGCTCCTGAAACCTACAACGAGTTTACTGTCGAAGTTCGTTTCCAGGTAAGCAATACTGCCAATCGTAACCGTGCAGTATTCAGCACATCCGGCAGCGACGGCAAGAGCTTGTTATTGCGTTTCGAAGATCCGCAAAGCGACAATAGTGACCACAAAGCTCACTCATTAGTTCAGATTCAGACTCATGAAACCTATCTGAATCCGACCTACTCTTTCGAACCTAATAAGTGGCAACATCTTGCTGTGACATACAACGGTTCTAAATATCGTATCTATATTAACGGTAAAGACGGAGGTTCAAAAGACGTTGCCGGCGGGCCTTGTATATTTGGTAATATGAGTTGGTTCAGTGGCGGTAGCTGGTGGAGCGGATGTAAAATCTTGGTAAGTGAAGCCCGTATCTGGTCTGTATGCCGGTCGGAAATTCAGATTCAGAACAACATGACTATCACAAGTCCAAAATCTCCGGGATTAGAAGCTTATTGGAGATTCAATGAAGGTAAAGGTAATGTATTTGAAGATGCTACCGGTAAAGGGCATACTATTACCACAACAGTCACTCCTGTGTGGATAGATAAGATTCTGTCTACAGATGAAGCTACTCCATGGAAATAAAATGATGGTACAATTTTAATATAGTTACTATGAATAAAGTATTTCAATCAATAATCATTACACTCATGAGTGCAATGATCCCTTTCTTCTCATCTTGCAGCGATGATGATTCGGTCAACGAATGGGATATGAGCTATGTTTCTTTATTGCCGGCAGATTATTTGAGACCGACTCCTTCGTTTACACTAAAGCATGTGGAAGAAGAAGGTATTGAAGGCAGTGTTGAGTTTCAGTTTATGGCTACAACACAAAAAGCTGTTGCCCAGGATATAAATGTAAATATTGACGCTACCTGTGATGGAATCTCAGCAGATAAGATCAACTTAACTTCCAAAACAGCCGTAATAAAGGCAAATGCTACAGCTTCAGAACCTATTACCTTAAGTATTACGGACTGGGATGAGTTGGAAAGTATCAAAGGAGAGGCAAACTATACTCTGAGAATAAAAATAACAGGTATAGAATCAACAGCAACAGATGTTGCCAATGCAGCATACTATCAGGAGATAGTGCTGAAAATCTCTAAAAGCGCTGAAAGGAAAAAGGAGAATGTACTGCTCACCAATGCTAAAGACTGGATCTTCACCTTTATGGAAGGAGTAGAAAATCCTGAATCAAACTCGGTCGCAGGAACAGGAAGCAGTGATGTTGCGACCAACGGAATACCTTTCTGGTTGACTGTTGACCTAAAAACAGTGAAAACTCTGACAGGCATTCAAACCAGACATTGGGGAGCTGGATATGCTCCTACGAAAGTCGAGATATTCACATCTGAAGATGGCGAAAAATGGGTATCCATCGGTCAATGGACTACAAAGGGAGGAACTCAGACTATCACATTTGAAGAAAGTGTCAAAACACGCTATCTGAAGTATCAGATGATCACTGTTCCCGGTCGTGTAGATATTACAAGATTCTATATATATTCTTGGGAATAAGTGTATGGAATAAGTTTTCCATCAATAAAATACCGGACAAGAGCAGACTTACAAGAAAAATGTATAAGTTTGCTCTTGTTTTTATATAGAGCTACAATCCACCTTTAGCAAACATAAATTAGATAAAATGAAAAAACATCATCTATTAGGAGTCATTCTTTTATGCAGTGGACTATTTTCCTGTTCTTAGGAGTTCAGCAGGCAAACTACGAAGTTATTCCTCTGCCTCAGGAAATCAAAATTACGACCGGAAACTTTGTACTAAATGACCGTACTTCCATCGTCTATCCGAAAGATAACAAGGAAATGCAGCAAAATGCAAATCTGTTGGCGGAATACATTCATCAGATGTCCGGCAAAAAGCTGAAAGTCACTGACGAGCCAGTCACTTCAAACGCAATAATCTTAGCAACAGGTCTGAATGCAGACAATGCCGAAGCATATCAACTAAAAGTAACCCAAGACAACGTAACCATCACAGGTACTTCAGAAGCAGGAACTTTTTATGGCATACAGACTTTACGGAAGTCACTCCCAATTACAAACAAAGGAGACATAAGCCTTCCTGCTGCCGAAATTAACGACTATCCACGTTTCTCCTATCGCGGAGTACATTTAGATGTTTCACGCCATTTCTTCCCGGCCGACTCTGTCAAACACTTTATTGATATGATGGCTTTACACAATATCAACCGTCTTCATTGGCATCTGACCGATGATCAGGGATGGAGAATTGAAATCAAAAAACGTCCGGAGTTGACCACTATCGGTTCCAAACGCTCGGAGACAGTCATCGGACATAATTCCGGAGAATATGACGGCATTCCCTATAGTGGTTTTTATACACAGGATGAAGCTAGGGAGATTGTAAAATATGCAAAGGAACGCCATATCACAGTAATACCGGAAATTGACCTTCCGGGACATATGCAGGCTGCGCTTGCTGCTTACCCCGAATTGGGTTGCACGGGCGGCCTCTATGAAGTATGGAAAATGTGGGGAGTATCAGAAGATGTGCTCTGTGCAGGAAATGACAAGACACTGACATTTATAGAAGATGTCCTGAATGAAATTGTAGATATTTTCCCATCCGAATATATTCATGTCGGTGGTGATGAATGCCCGAAGGTACGTTGGAAGAAATGCCCGAAATGTCAGGCACGTATCAAGGAACTGGGGCTAAAAGCCGATAAAGGTCACACAGCCGAACAAAGACTTCAGAGTTATATCATAAATTATGCGGAACAGTTTCTTAACGGCAAAGGACGTCAGATCATTGGCTGGGAAGAAATACTGGAAGGAGGACTGGCACCCAATGCCACTGTCATGTCATGGAGGGGCATAGAAGGAGGAATTGAAGCAGTGAAGCATAAACACGACGCAATCATGACACCCAGTTCATTCCTGTACTTCGATTACTATCAGACCATGGATACAGACAATGAACCGCCTGCTATCGGAGGGTATGTACCTTTAGAAAAGGTATATAGCTACGAACCGGTTCCTCAGATACTCACTCCTGAAGAAGCTAAGCATATCGTGGGCGTACAAGCCAACTTATGGACGGAATATATCCCTACTTATAGTCAGGTAGAATATATGGAACTACCCCGTATGGCCGCATTATCAGAAATACAGTGGACTATGCCGAAGAAAAAAGAATATGCGGATTTCCTGAAACGATTGCCCGGACTGATCGCTGTCTATGACATCAATCAATATAACTATGCCAAACATATCTTCCAGGTAAAGTCCCAATATATACCTGATACCGAAGCCAACGTATTGAATGTTGTTTTATCTACTATTGATAATACTCCGGTCTACTATACACTTGATGGCAGTGAACCTACAGCCAGTTCCAATATATACACGGACACACTGAAAATCGGCCAAAGCTGCACACTGAAAGCAATCACTATCCGTCCCAACGGCAGTAGTGCAGTGTTGAAAGAGGATATCAAATTCAACAAAGCCACCATGAAGCCGATCACCATGCAGCAGCCCATTAATGAAAAGTATAAATTCGAAGGAAAGAATACACTCATTGACGGACTGGCAGGAAGCAGAAATTACCGTACCGGACGATGGATTGCCTTCTATCAGAACGACCTTGAAGCAGTGATTGACCTGCAACAGGAGACTCCGATAAGCAAAGCATGGGTACGCACCTACGTAGAAATAGGAGAAGAAATTCTTGATTTACGCGAACTTTCCGTAGCCGTATCAAACGATGGGAAAGAGTATAAAGAAGTAAAATCCGAAGTTTACCCCGCCGTCAGTAAGGAAGATAAGAATGGCATCTATACCCATGAACTTTCTTTCGATACAGTGCAGGCACGTTATGTAAAAATAACAGCCCGTCCGGAATATAACATACCGGCATGGCATTGGGGTAAAGGAAGACCGGCATTTATATTCGTAGATGAAATAGGGCTGGAATAAAACTTAAAAAGGTATGTCGCTGGGCGACATACCTTTTTTTAACATTCTCTTTATCCTCTTTATTTTTTAGACAATCGAATAATCCGTCCTTCCTTCTTATAGCTGAAGTGATTTGTATGCATCAATACATTCAATATTTCGTCCGGAAGATTATCAGTAGAGAATTCACCGGTAAACCGTTCGGTCTTCAGACTTTCGTCATCATACACAAACTTCAAGTCATATAGTTTCTCCATAATATTTGTAATCTCCAGCAATGAATGTTGCTTGAATTTCAGTTTTCCGTTAATCCACAGAAGAACTTCGGTCGGCTCGGCATATTCTATTAATTCAGCCTGATAGGTCGTTGTATTAATGTTCAACGTTTGTCCCGGTTTCAGCAGATAGCCATTATTGACGGTTCGCGGAGATTCCATTCGTACAGAACCTTGTAACAGAGTGGTCACTACCCTGTCCTCTTCTTCACGTGCCCGTACATTAAACTTTGTACCCAATACACAAGTCTTAATATGCTTCGTATTTACAATGAATGGAGCATGCTTGTCACGAGCCACTTCAAAGTAAGCCTCGCCCGACAAATCAATCTGACGATCCGTACTCCAGAAAGAGTTACGGTAAATAAGCTTCGTAGATGCATTCAGCCAAACCTTACTACCGTCCGGAAGCACTGTTTGCGCTCTCTGTCCACCGGTAGTCATCACTGTATAATCAGAAAGTTTATTGGAAAGCAATCCCCACGCAATTCCGCCTGCGAAAACAAGACCTGCCAGAAAAGCGGCTGTCGCGGACGCATAACGTCCCCATCGAACCGATATACTTCTTCGCTTGGCTCCTTTTCACGTACGAGCGACTTAAACTTCGTCAGTGACACTTCTGTATCTACAGCATCCATCACTGCCATACGGTCGCCTACAAAAAGGGTATAATATAGCTGCTCTAGTATTTGTCGGTTTTCCGGTGCTTCTTCACACCATAGTTCTACCTGCTGACATTCTTCGTCATTGCATCCTCCCCTCAGGTAGTTCATCAAGATAGATTCATCCATGTTCAATCATCCTTTTACTATAAAAAAATATAATACCTCTGTTATTAATACAGTTGGCAGCGCAAATATACTAAACTAAAAAAGAAAAAAATATTTTCTCCCGTTTTATTTCGTTTCTTTCATTGCTTTCATTATTTTTGCTCTGCATAAAAAATAATGAAGAATGCAACAACCTCCTATATACCTAGATATTAACAATAATAAATCTATCATCAATGCCTTGAAAGCAGGCGAAGAATATGTATTCGACGCTGTCTACAGGTATTATTTCCGTAGATTGTGCGCCTTTTGTTCGCAATATGTCAGCGAGCAGGAGGAGATTGAGGAGATTGTACAGGACACGATGATGTGGTTATGGGAAAACCGCTGTAGTCTTATGGAAGAGCTTACATTGAAAACGCTTCTCTTTACTATTGTCAAAAACAAAGCTCTGAACCGTATTTCCCATTTCGAGATCAGACGAAAAGTACATCAGGAGATTACAGAAAAATTCGAGAAAGAATTCGACAATCCTGACTTTTATCTGGAAAATGAGTTGTTCCGCCTCTATGAGAATGCTCTGAAACAGCTTCCCAAAGATTATCGGGAAGCATATGAGATGAATCGTAATCACCGGATGACTCATAAAGAAATTGCAGAAAAGCTGAACGTCTCTCCCCAAACCGTCAACTATCGTATCGGACAGGCTTTAAAGCTATTACGCATTGCCCTAAAAGACTATTTACCTTTATTTATTCTTTATTTCGGGCTTGACATATTCAAACAATCATGAAACAATTCATATCAAAAGCATGAGTGAACTCCTAGTCTATAAAGCCTCAGCAGGTTCAGGCAAAACCTTTACCCTTGCAGTGGAATACATAAAGTTGCTGATACTGAATCCACGTGCCTACCGACAGATTCTCGCTGTTACCTTTACCAATAAGGCAACAGCAGAAATGAAGGAACGTATTCTCAGTCAGCTATACGGCATTCAGATCGGTGACAAAGATTCCGAGGCCTACCTGAACCGCATCAAAGAAGAAACAAAGAGGACAGAACAGGAAATACGGGAAGCCGCAGGAATCGCCCTCGGATATATGCTGCACGACTACAGTCGTTTCCGTGTAGAAACCATCGATTCTTTTTTCCAGTCCGTCATGCGCAATCTGGCTCGTGAGCTGGAACTCAGTCCGAATCTGAATATCGAACTGAACAATGCGGAAGTACTCAGTGATGCGGTGGACAGCATGATTGAGAAACTGGGTCCCACCTCTCCTGTCCTCGCATGGCTGTTAGACTACATCAACGAACGAATAGCTGATGACAAACGCTGGAATGTATCGGATGAAGTCAAAAATTTCGGGCGCAACATCTTCGACGAAGGATATATAGAAAAAGGTGAAGGTCTCCGCCAGCGCCTCCGCAATCCGGATACCATCAAAGAATACCGCAAGCAGCTGAAAGCTTTGGAAACAGAAATCCTGGAGCAAATGAAAGGATTCTATGACCAGTTTGAAGGAGAACTGGAAGGACACGCCCTTACCGCAGATGAACTAAAAAACGGTTCACGAGGAATCGGCAGCTATTTCCGTAAGCTGAACAATGGCATTCTAAGTAATGACATCCGCAATGCCACTGTAGAGAAATGCCTGGAAGATGCCAAACACTGGGCTACTAAAACATCTCCACGGTTTGCCGATATTATTGATCTTGCGAAATCCAGCCTGATGCAGATACTGGAGGATGCGGAGAAGCTGCGTTCTAAAAACAATCTCCTGCTAAATAGTTGCCGGCTTTCCCTGCAGCATCTCAACAAGGTACAGCTTCTCGCCAATATCGACGAAGAAGTGCGACAGCTGAACCATGACAACAACCGGTTCCTTTTATCAGATACCAATGCCCTGCTCCATCAACTGGTTAAGGACGGAGATTCCTCTTTCGTGTTCGAAAAGATAGGAACCAACATCCGCAATGTCATGATCGACGAGTTTCAAGACACCAGCCGGATGCAATGGGGAAATTTCAAACTGCTCCTGCTCGAAGGGCTTTCACAAGGAGCAGACAGCCTGATAGTAGGAGACGTCAAACAGTCCATCTACCGCTGGCGAAATGGTGACTGGGGAATCCTTAACGGTCTGAACGACCGCATCGAGCATTTCCCCATCAAGGTAAAGACCTTAGCCACCAACCGGAGAAGTGAGACCAATGTCATCCGGTTCAACAACCAAATATTCACTGCTGCTGTAAATTACCTGAACGAAGTATACAAAAAACAGTTGGGCAAAGATTGCGATGATCTTCAGAAAGCCTATGCCGATGTGGTACAGGAATCTCCGCGAAGTGTACAGAAAGGATATGTCAAAGCCACTTTTCTGGAACCGGACGAAGCGCATGACTATACAGACCAGACGCTGATAAGTCTCGGTGAAGAAGTAGAGCATCTGCTTTCTTCCGGTGTACGGCTGAATGACATAGCTATCCTTGTACGCAAGAACAAAAGTATTCCCCGCATCGCGGACTACTTCGACAAAGAGTTACATTATAAAATTGTATCAGACGAAGCCTTCCGCCTCGATGCCTCTCTTGCCATCTGCATGATGATAGACGCACTGCGATTTCTATCCGACGAGAGCAATAAAATTGCACGGGCCCAACTGGCAATAGCCTATCAGAACGAAGTTCTGCAAAAGAATCTGGACTGGAACACCCTTCTGCTCCTTCCGATAGAAAACTATCTGCCGCCCGCATTTCTTGAAAAGCAGAAAGAACTCCGTCTCATGCCTCTCTACGAATTGCTGGAAGAACTATTCAGCATCTTCAAAATGAGTCACATTGAAGAACAGGATGCCTATCTGTTTGCCTTCTTCGATGCCGTAACGGATTATTTGCAAAGTAACTCCTCGGAGCTCGACGGTTTTATTCGCTACTGGGATGAGACGCTGTGCAGCAAAACCATTCCCAGCGGTGAAGTGGAAGGTATCCGAATCTTCTCCATCCACAAATCCAAAGGATTGGAATTTCATACAGTACTCCTTCCCTTCTGCGACTGGAAACTGGAGAATGAAACGAATAACCAACTGGTATGGTGTGCCCCTCAGGAAGCTCCGTTCAATGCCATGGATATCCTTCCCATCAATTACTCGACACAAATGGCCGAATCCATCTATGGGAACGATTATCTGCTGGAACGTCTTCAACTGTGGGTGGACAATCTCAACCTGCTTTATGTAGCCTTCACCCGTGCCGGAAAGAATCTGATCATCTGGAGCAAGAAAGGACAAAAAGGAACTATGTCCGAACTGTTGGCCAATACACTGCCTGTAGTTGCCCTCAAAGAAGGCCTCGACTGGGAGGAAGATTGCTATGAACAAGGAGAACTCTGTCCTTCGGAAGAAGAAAAAGCAAAAACTTCGACCAATAAACTGACTCAGAAGCCGGATAAGTTGCCTGTCCACATGGAGTCCATGCGTCATGAGATTGAATTCCGTCAATCCAACCGCTCCGCCGATTTCATTCAGGGGATCGAGGAAGAAGAATCGGATGACCGTTTCATTCATCGCGGACGTATGCTGCACACGCTATTTTCTGCCATAGAAACAGCAGAAGATATTGATCCGGCTATTGAGCGCCTCATTTTCGAAGGGGTCATCGCCAGCAGCGAAAAGGCCGAAGAAATACGGGAAGTAGCCCGAAAAGCATTCTCCTCCCCGGAGATTCAAGACTGGTATTCGGGGGAATGGACCCTGTTCAACGAATGTGCCATCATTTACAAAGAAAAAGGGGTGTTGCAAACCCGACGTCCCGACCGTGTAATGATGAAAGACGGTCAAGTAGTTGTAGTTGACTTCAAATTCGGTAAAGAGAACCTCCAATATAACAAACAGGTAAAAGGATATATGCAACTGCTTACTAAGATGGGATATAAAAATATCACCGGCTACCTGTGGTACGTAGATGAAGAGCTAATTGTAAAAGTGAAATAATGAAAGCCGCACCGCTCATAGGAATTAGCCGCCATCGGCTCAGTACTGATGGAGAGGGAGTCACTACTCTGGTGGCTTTCCATGGCTGCCCGCTGCGCTGCAAATATTGCCTCAATCCGCAATCTCTGCACTCAGAAGGTATATGGAAGAACTATGACTGCGAGCAGCTTTATGAGGAAGTCCGACAGGATGAATTATACTTTCTAGCCACTAACGGAGGCATTACATTCGGAGGCGGAGAACCTTGTTTACAGAGCGATTTCATTTATGAATTCCGTCAACTCTGTGGACAGGAATGGCAGCTTTCCGTAGAAACGTCACTCAATGTAACGCAAGAGAATATAGAGAAACTAGTACCTGTTGTCGATTCTTATATCATCGATATCAAAGACATTAATAATACCATATACCAGAAGTACACCGGAAAAAATAATGAAAAAGTCCTGCATAATCTTCAATATTTGATTGAGCACGGAAAAAACGAACAAATCATTGTCCGTACCCCCGTCATTCCCGCATACAATACAGAGAACGACGTCGATAATAGCATCCGTTTACTGAAAGAAATGGGAATCATCCAATTCGATCGGTTTACTTATAAAACACCTAACAATTGTCAGCCATGAAACGAGGAAAACAAACCTGCAAGATATTAAAGGATATCCGCAGACAAATAGCAGAAGCTAATGATATTGAGTTCATTACTTCCGAGTGTCAATATCAGGGTGATTGTCTGGGCACTTGTCCCAAGTGCGAAGCCGAAGTACGTTATCTGGAACAACAGCTGGAACGTAAACGGATGGCTGGAAAAGCCATAACTATATTGGGGATATCTGCCGGACTGGTAGCAATGGCACCGATGACTTCATGTAGTAGTTCTCCTAATAAAGGAACTAACCAGGAAACTATCAGTGACTCTACCAATGCTAGTGTAATGTTTGGAGAAATATGCCCGACTCCTGTAGAAGATACTATACCTATGGTAGAGAAAGATACAGTAAACAAACAAGAATTACCTGAACTACCCCAAGAGATGGGATTAATTGAGATTACTCCTATATCAGGCGATATAATAACGGTAAAAGACTCGCTTTCTGAAAAAGATTCGCTTACCGATGTATTAGAAGTGGCTGCTGTCATGCCTGAATTTCCGGGAGGAGCACGAGAACTAATGAAATTCATTAGTGCAAACATAAGATACCCCTCAATGTCCCAGGGAGGTGTATGTCAAGGCCGCGCCATTGTACAATTTATCGTAGATAAAGAAGGAAATATAGTTCAACCCAAAGTTGTACGTGGTGTAGATCCTTATCTGGATAAAGAAGCATTACGTGTCGTCGGTCTTATGCCTAAATGGGAACCGGGAGAACTGGATGACGGAACGAAAGTAGCCGTCCGCTTTACGATTCCTGTAATGTTCAGGCTGCAATAAACAAATATCTAAGATAGAAAAAACTTATAATTGATATGCAATCATTTCTCCAACTAGTCGCTCACGATTTATATGCCAAGATAGGAAACGATCTGTCTCGTACAGTACTCGTCTTCCCTAACAAGCGTGCCAACTTATTCTTCAACGAACATCTGGCAGGAGAATCCGACCAACCGATCTGGTCTCCTGCCGCAATGAGTATCAGCGACCTGTTCAGGAAGTTATCTGTACAGAAAGCGGGTGACCCTATCCGGTTGGTCTGCGAACTATATAAAGTATTCCGTGAAGAAACAGAAAGCCAGGAAACACTGGACGACTTCTATTTTTGGGGCGAGCTGCTGATCAGCGATTTCGACGATGTAGATAAAAACCTGGTAGATGCGGATAAGCTCTTCAGTAACTTGCAGGACCTGAAGAATCTGATGGACGATTATGAATTCCTTGATAAAGAGCAGGAAGAAGCGATTCAACAGTTCTTCCAAAACTTCTCTATCGAGCGTCGTACCGTACTCAAAGAGAAGTTTATCTCCCTTTGGGACAAACTGGGTACTATCTACCACCGCTACCGTGAGAACTTAGCGGAACTCGGAATAGCCTATGAAGGAATGTTATATCGCAATGTAATCGAGCAACTCGATACCACCCGATTGAAATACGACAAATATATCTTTGTCGGCTTCAACGTGCTCAACAAAGTAGAGATCAAGTTCTTTCAGCTATTACAAGATGCGGATAAAGCCATGTTTTACTGGGATTACGATCTCTTTTATACCAAGCAAATAGTCAAACACGAAGCCGGAGAATTCATCAACCGTAATCTGAAACTATTCCCGAATGAATTGCCCGAAAGTTGTTTCGACACTCTGCGGAAGCCGAAGAACATACGCTATATCTCCGCTTCTACCGAGAACGCGCAAGCCCGCTTTCTTCCGGAATGGGTACAAAGTACTCTTTCCACTGCCAACGAAGAAAAAGAGAACGCCGTAGTCCTCTGCAACGAAGCCCTGCTGCTTCCCGTACTCCACTCCATCCCGCAAGAAGTGAAGAACGTCAACATCACGATGGGTTTCCCGCTTGCACAAACTCCGGTATACAGCTTTATTAATGCCGCTATGGAATTACAAACGAACGGCTACCGTACCGCTACCGGACGTTTCACCTACGAAACCGTATCCGCTATACTGAAGCACCCATATACCCGTCAGCTATCCATCAACGCTGAACCTCTGGAACGGGAACTGACCAAGACTAACCGCTTCTACCCGCTCCCTTCGGAACTGAAAATGGATGATTTCCTGATCAAACTTTTCACTCCCCGAAGCGGCATCAAGGAGCTATGCGACTACCTGACAGAATTAATCAAAGACATCTCCCTTCTCTATCGGGAAGAAAGCGAGTACAACGATATCTTCAATCAGCTATACCGGGAATCCCTCTTCAAGAGCTATACCACCATCAACCGTCTCTATAGCCTGATAGAAACCGGAGAGCTGAATGTACGCACCGACACACTAAGACGCCTGGTCAGCAAAGTGCTGACCGCCTCCAACATTCCTTTCCACGGTGAACCTGCCATTGGTATGCAAGTCATGGGAGTACTGGAAACCCGTAACCTTGACTTTCGCAATATCATCCTTCTCTCTCTCAACGAAGGACAATTGCCTAAATCAGGAGGTGATTCTTCCTTTATTCCCTATAACCTCCGGAAAGCTTTCGGTATGACCACCATCGAACACAAAAATGCGGTCTATGCCTATTATTTCTACCGACTGATACAACGGGCGGAAAACATCACCTTGCTTTACAACACTTCTTCCAATGGGCTGAACCGTGGAGAAGAATCCCGTTTCATGTTACAATTGCTTGTAGAAGGGCCTCACAAGATTACCCGCGAATATCTTGAAGCCGGACAATCTCCTCAAGGTACAACAAATATCAGCATAGAGAAAACTCCGGAAGTATTCGAACGACTGCGCTGTTCTTATGATTGTTCGAATCCCCAATCGTATATACTTTCTCCTTCAGCCCTCAACGCCTATCTCGATTGCCGGCTGAAATTCTATTACCGTTATGTAGCCAGACTAAAAGCACCGGACGAAGTCAGTGCGGAAATCGACTCCGCATTGTTCGGAACCATCTTCCACCTCTCTGCCCAATTAGCTTATACAGACTTGACCGCTAACAGGAAAATAATACAAAAAGAAGATTTGGAACGCTTGCTGCGCAACGAAGTCAAACTACAAAACTATGTTGACCTCGCTTTCAAGCAAGAGCTTTTCAAGGTTCCGGCAGACGAAAAGCCCGAATATAATGGCGTACAACTCATCAACTCCAAAGTAATCGTCTCCTATCTGAAACAACTGCTGAGGAATGACCTGCAATACGCCCCCTTCGAAATGGTCGCCATGGAAAAACCTGTTGCCGAAAAGATAACGATTCAGACCGGACAAGGTCCGATCACCCTCCGATTGGGAGGAACCATCGACCGTATGGATGCCAAAGACACCACCCTGCGCATCGTAGACTATAAAACCGGAGGAAGTCCCAAGACACCTGCCAACATCGAGCAACTGTTTACTCCGTCAGAAACGCGCCCCAACTATATCTTCCAGACTTTCCTGTATGCTGCCATTATGAGCCGGCAGCAGTCTCTGAAAGTAGCTCCTTCTCTTCTCTACATCCATCGGGCAGCCTCTGAAAGCTATTCGCCCGTCATTGAAATGGGAGAGCCACGCCAACCGAAGATTCCGGTCAACAACTTTGCCTTTTTTGAAGATGAATTCCGAGAACGTCTGCAAAGACTATTAAAAGAAATATTCGATGAGAATGAGCCTTTCACACAGACAGAAGATACAAAGAAATGTGCTTATTGTGATTTTAAAGCCATTTGTAAACGATAAAATGCTGAAAGAATAATTTATAACTATCAAACAAAACCTGTCCTGTTATTCTGAGCTGTCACTACTTCTCTAAAGTAATGTGCTTAGAAAACAGAACAGGTTTTTATCTTATATCGAACTTATATTAGCTTTCCAACAACGGAATCGAGAAACTGAACGTAGAACCTTCTCCTTTCTTCGAAGTGAACCAGAGCTCACCTCCGTTCTTAGTAACAAAGTCCTTACAGAGCAGCAGTCCGAGTCCCGAACCTTCTTCATTATTTGTACCGAAAGTACTGAAATGCGTATCGGTATGCAACAATTTCTTCTGATTTTCTTCATCAATACCACACCCGCTATCCTTCACGCTAACTATCGCCATGCTATCTTCTTCTCTCAGTGATACCAAGACTTCCGATCCCTCGTTACTGAACTTGATTGCATTACTTATCAAGTTACGGATAACTGTCTTAATCATATCAATATCCGCACGTACTTCCATACGATCTTCAGGTATTTCCACAGCAATGTGGATATTCTTCAGCCCGGCTACCATTGTAAAGATCTCGCTCACTCCTTCCACTACTTCTACCATATCGATATTCTGGTAAACAACTTTCAGCTTACCAATCTGACTCTTCGTCCACTTCAATAAGTTGTCGAGTAAGGAAAATACATCCTCTGTTGTCTGATTGGCCATTGTCAGCAGTTCATACATTTCAGAGCCGATAGTTTCACTCGGTAAGTTCAGAATCAGCATATTGAGCACCATCTTAATGGATCCCATGGGTGAACGCAGGTCATGCGCGATAACAGAATATAACTTGTCGCGCCCCATAATAATCTTACGCAGTTCTTCCGTCTGCTCCATGATGATCCGTTTGGCGGCAACCAGGGATATCTGATGAGTAACACGGATCACAAGCTCTTCCTTATTAAAAGGTTTGGATATAAAATCATTCG
>ONZZ01001385.1_pt1 | contig 15674 bp, 9 predicted proteins | sample 1671101 | NCBI WGS metagenome assembly ONZZ01 (sample SAMN06348122, study PRJEB24527) | human gut metagenome | biome: human gut; feature: ankylosing spondylitis patient; material: feces | host: Homo sapiens | place: China | collected 2015-10
CAATAGCAAAACGGGGATGTGTCAAAACTCCGATAGCGCTATCACTTAGTCTGTCATTCAGAGCGAAGCGAAGAATCTGTAAACATAAGTAGATGTAAACAGATCCTTCACTAGAGTTCAGGATGACAAAATGATAGACCATTTTAGTTTTGACACACACCCGTTTTGCATTTATATATTTCACTTTCAATCCCATTCCACACCTCCAAACGAATTTTCCACCGAATAAAGCATTTTTTTCACTCCCATATTTCATATTTCTTCTAATATTGTACCATAAACAGTTAACAAGAGAAAATATGAAATTCAAAAAACAATTTTATCTATTATTTATCTGCTTATGGGCAGGCATAACAAAAACTACATTTGCACAACAACCCGCAACCTATGATTATGTAGTATCTTCAAACGGTAAAGGCAACTTCACAACTATACAAGAAGCAATAAATGCCGTACCCGACTTCCGAAAGAAACAAACTAGAATATTATTAAGTAAGGGCATATACAAAGAGAAACTTGTAGTCCCCGCCAGCAAAACAAATATCGCACTAATAGGAGAAGACGGAGCGGTTATTTCATACGATGACTATTCAAACAAACTGAATGTTTTCGGCGAAACTAAAGGTACGTCCGGTTCTTCATCCGTTTATTTATACGCTCCTGATTTCTATGTGGAGAATATCACATTCCAAAATACTTCCGGTCCTGGGGGACAAGCCGTAGCCTGCTTAGTCGTAGGTGACCGTACTCATTTTAAAAAATGTCGTTTTTTGGGATTCCAAGATACACTTTATACCTGGGGAGCCGACAGTAGACAATATTATGAAGAATGCTACATAGAAGGAACTGTAGATTTTATATTCGGAGCCTCCACTGCTGTATTTCATCGCTGTCATATACACAGTAAAAGCAATGGGTTCATTACCGCCCCTTCCACCCCTTCCGAAAAAAAATACGGATATGTTTTTCTTAATTGTAGACTGACCGCAGATACAAATGTGAGTGATGTATATCTTTCCCGTCCTTGGCGTCCTTATGCACAAGCTGTGTTTATTCATTGTGACCTAGGTAGACATATTAATCCTGCAGGGTGGAATAATTGGGATAACAAAGAAAATGAAAAAACAGTATTTTATGCAGAATACCAGAATGTTGGAGAAGGAGCCTGTAAAGACAAACGCGTTTCTTATTCCCATCAACTGAAAAATATAAGTCATTATGCTATTCAAACAATATTAGGTGGGGAAGATGGCTGGAATCCAATATAAAAAAGCATTTTTTTAACCCATTCAAGCAATTATTTCACCGCCAATAAAGTAGAAATTTACTCTTTTGCAATCAAACAAGGAAAAACACAATATCTAATATATCCTGACTGATAAGTCTTAATCATTAATTTAAATGTAGTAATATGGAAAACAACATTCATCTTAGAATCAGAAGTATCTGTTTTGTTTTGATTCTGTTCATAGCACAATGTGCCTATGCGCAAAACAGAATCATAACAGGTGTGGTAACTGACAACAAACAGGAACCATTGATTGGTGTGAACGTAATGGTAAAAGGAAACGAAGCTACCGGAACCATTACCGACATAGACGGCAGTTACCGGTTATCTGTCCCATCAGATAAAACCGTACTGGTATTTTCGTACATAGGCTATATCCCTTATGAGGTTACAGTCGGTAAGAACTCAAAAATAAACGTCATATTGAAAGAAGATACACAAGCATTGGACGAAGTCGTAGTAATTGGTTATGGTACTGTGAAACGTCGTGACCTAACTGGTGCCATCGCTTCAGTAAAAGGCGAACAAGTAGCTGCCAATCCTGTATCCAATGTGGCCCAAGCATTGCAAGGACGACTTCCGGGTGTAAATGTGATTTCACAGGATGGACGTCCGGGTGCTACAATCTCTGTACGTGTACGCGGTGGAGGTTCCATCACACAATCCAATGAACCTCTTTATGTAGTAGATGGATTCCCGGTAAGCAGCATTGACGACATCCCAGTGGCAGATATCGAATCCATTGATGTACTGAAAGATGCTTCCTCTACAGCGATCTATGGTGCACGTGGTGCAAACGGCGTTATTTTAATCACTACTAAAAGTGCCCAAGAAGGACGCGTAAAAGTATCATACGATGGATATGTACAAATAAAAAACGTATCTAAAACACTTGAAACGCTTTCGGCTCAAGAATATATTCTTCATAACTGGAGCTATGCTGCCTCACGAGGAAGTGCCAACCAAGATGCGGTTGAAAAATACTTCGGTTTGGGAAGCAAATATGGCAATCATTATACTGATTATGCTAATATTTCAGCACATGACTACACTGATGATGTATTACGCACAGCAATGTCTCATAGTCATAATATTAATATTTCAGGAGGTACTGAGAAAACTAAAGTTTTATTCACTTTCGGCTATGTGGATGATGAAGGTATTAAAATCAACTCGGATTATAATCGTATGAACGCTTCTTTTAAAATTCAACAACAACTGACCAAAAAGTTAAAGTTCGACATGGATGTCCGCTATACGGAAAATAACCTCAACGGACGTGAGAATGTAACCAATGGTAAAGGATCAAATGTATCCGGTGCCTACCGCTATCGCCCTATTGATAATCCGTTAGGAGGAGTCAGCTATTCGGAAGTTGCATCAGGATTCAGTTTTGGTGTGGCAAACATTGATGACAAACACAACCCTATAGAACTTATTAATGACATTACTAACAAATCTTATTCCCGTTCATTAAGAGGCTCAGCTGCTTTATCTTGGGAAATAATCAACGGACTTACCGCCCGTACAGAGATATCCATAACCCGTGGTTCATCAAAAAATTCATATTATGAAAACGGATATACCAATGGAGACAAACGTGCTACCTTGACCCGTGGTATAAGCGACGGATTACGTTCCGTAACCACACTGAATTATAATTTCAATATTGGCAAGAACCATACTTTTTCTGCACTTCTCGGCAATGAAATTCTAAAATCCGATTCAGAATCTTCTCAAATTTCAGGTCGTGGTTATCCCGATACCTTTGATTATGATACTACCATGGGATTAATCCATACTGCAACCACTTCTCTTTCCGCGAACAATAATTTCAGTGTTCCCGGACGTACAGCCTCCTTCTTCGGACGTCTCAGTTATACATTGAATGATCGATATTTGTTTACCGGAACTTTCCGCGCTGACGGTTCTTCCAAATTTGCTCCGAATAATCGTTGGGGGTATTTTCCAGCAGGTGCTTTTGCATGGCGTCTGTCTGAAGAGCCTTTTATGGCAGTAGCAAAAGACTGGTTATCAAATTTAAAAGTCCGTTTATCATACGGTACATCAGGTAGTGACAACATCAATTCCAACTTATGGCGTGAAACTTGGTCCAGTCTAAGCTCAAGCAGCAACCACACTCCTATAAATGGTGAATTAGGCTCTTTCTATCGTCCAGACGGGTTATTGGCAAATTCCGACTTGAAATGGGAAACAACCATCTCACGCAATCTTGGTTTGGATTTCGGTTTTCTAAATAACCGGATCAATGGCAGTCTTGAAATATACTGGAATACCACTAAAGATTTATTAATGGCAGTACCTGTCGACAACACCACAGGTTATTCTTACCAATTCCAGAACTTTGGTAAAACATCTAACCGAGGCATTGAGCTATCACTGAATTTTGATGTGATAAATAAAGGAGATTTCCGCTTCAACATAGGTGCTATTTATAACTACAATCGAAATAAACTGGATGAACTGCCTAATGCTGATCAATACCTTTATTCTTCTTATTGGGGTTCATCTTCCCTTGTTCCTACCAATGACTATATGTTTGTAGAAGGAAAAGCAATCGGTTTAGTCAGAGGCTTTGTCAGCGAAGGCTTTTACACAGTAAACGATTTCCGTTATGAGAACGGCCAATACATTCTAAAAGAAGGAATACCCGATATTACTAAAGCGCTTACAGCTACCTATATGCATCCATTCAATATTCCTAATGGACAAACTGCGTTTCCGGGAGCGGCCAAATTCCGTGATGTAAACAACAGCGGCACTGTAGATCTGGATGATGCCACTTGCCTTGGCGAAGTAATGCCACGCCATACAGGGAGTTTCCAATTAAATTTCAACTATAAAAACTTTGATCTTTCCAGTAATTTCAATTGGACTGCCGGAGGAAAAGTATATAACGTTGCAGCCATGATTAATGCTTCAGGGCAAGAATTTGACGGTATCGGAGCCCAACGTACTTCATGGGTAGCAGATACATATAAAGTATATAATGTAAACTCATCAGGTGATTTGTATGCCGTAACCGATCCCAACGAATTGAATGCCTTGAATGCTAACGCCAAATATCACCTGCCATACCATCAAAGCGGAATCACTTCTTCTGAATGGCTGGAAGACGGGTCTTACTTACGTTTACAAACACTGACTTTAGGTTACACATTACCTCATACCGTTTTGAACAAAATACATATTGAGAAGCTTCGTATTTATCTTACAGCGACCAATCTGTTTACTATTACAGGTTATTCGGGTATTGATCCGGAAGTTAATGCAACTCCTACAGGACAAAGTGGATTTTATAGTAATCTAAGAGTTTTCCCTACTCTCAATATGGATTTTGGTACATACCCTCGTGCACGCACTTTTACTTTAGGTGGTAATATTACTTTCTAAATAAAAATCTTATAACTAAAATAGAACAATTGATATGAAAAAAATACTGAATATAGCCCTTGCAACAGCTTTTGCATTTACACTATCAGGTTGTAACGATTTCCTAGACACCTCTTCTTCCAGTGTCGTTGACCGAGATTTTGTCTTCTCTAATGAGGATTCTGCACGTGATGCCTTATACTATGGTTACGAAACCCTTAGAGCCAATCGCAGCTTGCACTCCACAGGATTCTTTTGGCATCCGGTATGGGGTTCGGATATTGAAGATTCCCAAGATACTTATAATGAAGGTAGTGCAGGTATTCTTCAGAAATGGTTTTATCCCGGAGGAACAAGCAATTATAATATTGATACAGGTGAAGGTACAGAAGTATTCACCAAACTTTATGAAACAATCTCAATAACCAATTCATTAATTTCAAGTTTCGAATCTTTGGACAATTTCAATGAAATTATGACAGGTGAACCTAATAATCTTTCAGATGTATATGGACAAGCAGTAGCTTTACGCGCTACTTGTTATTGGGAACTATGCCGTTGGTATGGAGATGTACCTCATGTACTGAAAGCAGGTGAAAAAGCGGAAGGCCTAGTATCACGTTACGCTATCTATGATTATCATGTGCAAAAACTGATTGAAGTCGAACCTCACATGTATCGTGCAGGTGAAGGAGGAAACCGTGCAGATGTTATGAACCGGAATTATGTTCAAGGTCTCATTGGTCGTATCTGCCTTTATAACGGAGGCTATGCTACCCGTCGTACAGATCTCGGTGCAGATTTCCATGTAGACGGAGAAGGTAATACACTGACTTTTGATGATTGGAGTGTGGAAAAGAATAACGCAATTTACGGACGTCGCAGCGATTGGAAAAAACTATATGCCATCGCCGAAAAATATCTTCAAGAATGTGTTAACAATCCCGGTTCAATAGTGCTACACACAGTTGATCCCCGTACCAAAGGAGCAAACGGACAGGAATATGGTAATCCATATCAATATATCTTCCAACAGATGCATGCAGGAGATAATGTAACATTAGCTGACGAATCGGTATATGAAATACCTCAAGAGTATAATTATAGTTCCGACCGTCCTGCCTATATAGGCCGTCCTTCTACCGGAGGAAATGGACAAGCTCCTTGTGTAGCTTGTGGCCAGGATCGCATTCAGGCACATTTTTATTACGGTTGGTTTGACAACAAAGACATGAGACGCGATGTATCAGTAACCGTTACCGGAAGCACAGGGCAAGGACAAGAACTAATCCAGTCTTTTGATCGCAGCGCATGGGGGAAAGGCAGTGGTCCCGGAACTAATAAGTATGACTGGAACCGTCTTCCTAGTCCTAATACCCAGTCCTATGGCACATCAGGAATTAATATTTCCTATATGCGCATTTCAGATGTATATTTAATGCTTGCCGAGGTATATGCTGCATTGGGAGATGATGGTAAAGCTAAAACATATTTAGGCATAGTACACCATCGTGCATTTCCAGGAAACAACGATCCTAATTTTGAAAAATATATCACCGATTGCGGTTCCGTATTTAATGCCGTTATTAAAGAACGTGCATTAGAATTCAGTGGAGAAGGTATGCGTCGCTTTGATATTATCCGCACCGGAATTCTTCCTGAAGTAGCCGTTGAAAACCGTAAAGTGATGACTGCAATCATCACCGGTATCCGAAATAACGGATATTATACTTTCGATAATGGAAACCAACTCCCTGCCTATATATGGACCAAAATGGTAGATGCTAAAAAAGAATACGGATATCGTCTGACAACACAGACTCCTGCAGGTAAAGAAAACGACCCTGTTCTTTTTCCCGGATGGAGAGGACAGCATGATGATTGGGGAAGTATCGTACCTGCTTATGCTAATGAAAACATGACTAATGTAGCCATAAAAGGCTTATTTACATATATTGACCCTTCAAGCGACGAAGCAAAAGCTTTAGAGGCCGACGGATATGTAAAAACTCCATGGGCTATTGATATGTTGAACTATGAGGATTCTTATGCAACCAAACTTTTTGCAGGTTATACCGATGCAGACTATGCAGCAAAAAATCCACCTATCCATCTTATGCCCAATACATATCAGGTACTTTTGAATTCAAACATTACCAATGGTTACGGTTTCAAACAGAAATAAGAAAAAGAAACAAGATGTGTTTTTATGTTGTCAAAGCAAATCATTAAAATGATTGCAACCTAAACTTTTAGGTATCTTCTTTCCTTTTAAAGGCAAAGAAGATACCTTTGTTTTAGGAAAATATTCTTCTCCGTCAAATTCTATTTTCTTTGCCCGATTTATACTCTGTAGGAGTTACACCATATACTTGCTTAAAACACTTGCTGAAATAATGAGAACCATTAAAGCCCACTTGATAAGCAATTTGCGCCATATTACCCTCATCAGCTAAAATCAACTGAGCTGCCTTTTTAATACGCATTTCACGTAAAAACTCAACCGGAGACAGTCCGGTCAGTGTTTTCAATTTATTAAAGAAAACCGAACGGCTCATACCCAATTCCTGAGCTAAATCAGCAATCATCAAGTCTCCGTTATCCAAATTATCTTCAATAAACTCTATCAAACGATCCATAAACAATTTATCATTGGCAGATAAGACAGGAATACCCTCCTCTTTTTTATCTTCTTCGGATGATTCAGCCGAGGTCTTTAATAAAGTTGCACAATAAAGTGCTTGTAACTTTTTACGCTGTGCCAACAAATTAAATATACGAGCTTTTAAATATGCGGCACTAAAAGGTTTAGTAATATAGTCGTCGGCTCCAGATTCCATTCCTTCTATTTTATTTTCAACAGTAGATTTTGCCGTCAATAACACTAAAGGTATATGGCTGGTAGACATTTCTTCACGCAATTCACGCATCATCCGAATTCCATCTTTTCTAGGCATCATCACATCACTGATAATGACATCAGGAACCACTTCTTTAGCCATATTAAAACCGGCAACTCCATCGACTGCTTCTACTATATTAAAATAAGGATTGAATATGGTTTTCAAAAAATATCTTAGTTCCCCATTATCCTCCACTAATAACAATGTTTCTTTCGCGGAATCAAAAACATCACTTTGAGAAGATATTTCTTCATTTTCCGATATCAATAAACCGGCAGTATCTTTATCTCCTACAGCCTCATTTCCTATTATATCCGTAAGAATAAACTCTGTATCCGAATCAAAATGTTCTTTCCCTAAAGGCAATAAGATAGTAAATTTACTACCTTTTCCTACCCAACTTTCAAGACCAATTGTACCTTTATGCATCTCTACCAATTCTTTCACCAAAGAAAGTCCTATACCGGTACTTTCTCTATTAAACAGATTTTTATCAACAAGATTTTCAAATCTCTCGAACAGTCTTTTTTGCTTATTCTCCGAAATACCTATACCTTGATCCTCTATACCTATACATACATTTTCACGGACTACATGGATTATGACTTTTATTTGTTTCCCTTGGGGAGTATAACAAATTGAAAAGTATTTTCTCCAATTTATCCATATCTCCCCAGATACTCAATGAATCAACAGAACTTTCCAGTTTAAAGGATATATGGTGTTCATCAGCCAGTCCATTAAAACTTTCCATCAACCTGCATACAAAAGATACTAATTCGATCTGCTGTACCCTCATCTTCATCTTATTATTCTGAATTTTCCTAAGATCAAGAATCTGATTTACCAACTGACGCATACGGTTTGCATTTCTTTCAACCAAAGTCAACTGAGTACGATAATAAGAAGAAAGATGCTTATCCTCCAATAATTGTTCTACAGGACCTGCTATCAGTGTCAAAGGGGTACGAAGTTCATGAGAGATATTAGTAAAGAATTGAAGCTTTAACTCGGACAGCTTCTGTTCTACAGACACTTCATGCTTTAGCCGATAAAAAGTAAACAGGATATAAACAACAGACCAGATGATAGCCACTACTGCCAATATATATAAAAGAATAGCCCAAGGTGTCTCCCAGAAAGAAGGTAGCACAGTAATATCGATGCTGCGGATATTATCTGCCCACCTTCCATCACTGTTAGTAGAACATATCTGGAATTCATAATTTCCTTTAGGTACATTTGTATAAGTAGCCATACGTTGCTTACCTACCTCATTCCATTCTTTTTCAAATCCTTTTAATCTATAGGCATACGAAACATTGCCGGGATATTTCATATCAAGTGCCGCAAACTGAATGCTGAAAGAATTGTTGTCATGGGTAAACGTCAACGATCGGGTATCATCAATATTCCGTTGCAACAACCCTGTACTGTCCTTGGGTGTTATTATTTTATTTGATAATTGTAATCCTGTAAATACGATAGAAGGAACATAGGTACTTTTATTAATAGAATCGGGCTGGAAATATAACACTCCTTGTTTGGTATTAAATAATAAAGAACCGCTTTCAGGCAAACAAACTCCTCTTCCTTCATTAAATTTGAGTGATCGAGGAAAAGAGTGGGCAGGATAATTTTCTACAGTTTTTGTACTTGGATTGAATTTACAAAGCTCCTCTTCCATAGCTATCCATAAATTTCCTTTTTTATCTTCTACCATCGTCACAAGAAGGTCGGACGGAAGATTATTTAATGTGGTATACACATTAAAATGAGCTTTTCCATCTTTTAAAGAAACCAATTTATTGAGCCCTCCTCCGAAAGTCAAAACATAGAGTTCTTTTTCACGAGTTAGAAAAACACGATTTATATTATTATTACTCAAGCTGTTTATATCTTCCGGAGTACGTGTATAATGTTCGAATTCCAATTGTTCGGCATCAGAAAACTTTTCTTTGCAAGCAAGCAGACCATTACTTGTAGCAATCCATATTCTTCCATTACCATCAGAAACAAGGTCCCGAGTACGATAACATAAAGGAATAGGGAATTTTTTCAGCTTGTTACGATAGTTAATAAAACGAGTCTTACCCTCTATCTGCTCCATATAATTCACTCCACCACCAAAGGTTGCAATCCATATTCTTCCTACAGCATCTTCACATACCGCATAAATATCATTATGACTAAGACTATATATGTCTTCAACAGAATATTTGTATTGCTTCAATAAAAAATGTAACGAACTATGACCGGGCTGGACTTCTATCAGGCCATTTCCTTTAGTACCTATCCAAATGGTACCGGACTTATCCTGAGTAATAGCATAAGCCATTCCCAATGAAGTATCCGGCTGCATCGAAACACTGCCATCGAAATGAAGATAACCTAAGAAATTATGACTATTGTCATAAATAGCGATGGTTTTATCTTTACAAGCTATCCATAGTCTATTTTTATTATCATACAACAGTGCCCGGGCATTATTCTGGCCGGTTCTTTCATATCGGGTAGGATCTGTATAAAATTTGAAAAAGGTATCATTAAAAGTAACTTTTTCCAATCCGTTATCATAAGAACCTATCCACATATTTTCTTGCCTGTCCATAAAAAGAGCAGTAATACGATTAGCAATCTTGTGCTTTTCTAATGATAATGCCGGATTGGAAAACGGAACCAGCTGATTTACCGAACGATTATAATAAAACAATTCTCCTTTTGGAGGATGTATCCATAAATTACCGGAGTTGTCTTCAACAATAAATAATTCTGAATTAGCTTCCGATTTATCTCTTCCACTGACAGGATTAAAATAGTCTATATTCCCACTTTGAGGATGAAATAATGTAATTCCCTCTTTATCATGCTGTATCCATACTTCATGATTCCGGCTTACATAAATACTTTTTATACAATCACTCGGAAGTTGAGGAAAAAGGGTCCTTTTATATTGTCGGCTTTGTCCATTCTCTACATTAACAACAAAAAATCCATCTTCCCTCGTACCACAAACTAATTCCTTATTTCCTAAGACTTGCAGGCAAGTTACCGAAGAATCAACAGGTAATTTTATAAGAGTAAACTCCTTTGTTTGTTTATTATAGCGTTGTATAGAACCTTTTTCGGAACTGAAAAAAAGATAATCTTCAGTTTCTGTCACTTTATAAAAAGCACTATTCTGAGGATACTTTTCCGTAAAAAAAGAAATGATTCGTTTCGAATCTCTAGTTATTAAATAAATTCCATTACTGGTCAGTATCCATTCACTCTTTTCTTTATCAGCATATATCTGATTTATCTTTTCATCAGACGAAATCTGGTTATCTGCCGAAAAATTCTCTATCACAATCTGGCTATCGTCATCCTGATATGTCACTAATAACAGTGCTTTTTCTGTGGTAATCCATATACAGCCGGTAGGAGAAATATAGATTTGCCTAGCCTGATAGTCATCATAAGGTAAAGGAAAGAAACTCTCCGTCCTAGGGTCAAAACGGTATACATGACCATCATAACTTAAAGCCCATATAAAACCTTGATGATCTTCTGCAATATAATCCACACGATTATTAATAAAACCAATGAGGTCTCCCGGACGAGCTTTGTAATTTTTAAATGTATATCCATCAAAACGGTTAATTCCATCCCAGGTAGATACCCAAATAAAACCTTTACGATCTTGTAAAATATAACTAATAGTCTTTTGTATCAACCCATCTTTAGTAGTATATTGAGTAAAAACGCAAGATGGTTGCGATTGAAGAGATACAAAAGAAAGTATATTGAATAATAAAAGAAAAAGAATGTGCTTCATAATATTACAAATAACAACTCATATTTCTCTCTCTATTTTTTGCTTTCCGTCTAAAATAGTTTGTCTATTAGCCTTTAATTCCGCTTTTACTAACAGAAGGGCACTCTTCACATCCCGTTGCGTATTTCGTTTCTCTATCCAATCGCTTCCCATAAAGGTAAGGATGATACCAAGCACTACAGCAGTAAAATTGCATACGAAATCTCCCATTCTACGGTTCTTGAAAAGGAGTGTTATTTTTTCCACAGTATTATTTTCATTCTATCATTCTCTTATTTCCTTAAATAATTTTAGCGGAATAATGTATTATGAAAATCATTATTCCGCCAAAATTATTCAAGAGAGTAACATTAATAAAACAATTCCTATTCCGATAATACATCCTATGATGAATCCTTTCCAAAAAAATTCTCCTTTACTTTTCAAGTCTTTTATCACTTCCATTTTTTCATCTAGGTTATAACCCCAGTTTCTCGGAGATCTCCAGCATCTTCTTAATCGGTTTCACCGCTTCCTTGGCCACAGCTTCATCCACTGTCACTTCGGGCCATTCATATTTCAAGGTATTATATAATTTTTCCAACGTATTCAGACGCATGAAGTTGCATTCATTGCAAGCACACGTACTGTCTTCGGGAGGAGCAGGAATAAAGTTCTTTTCAGGACACTGCTTACGCATCTCGTGCAGAATACCGCTTTCCGTAGCCACAATAAAATCTTTCTTGTCACTGGCTACGGCATATTTCAACAAGCCTGCCGTAGAAGCAACCTTGTCCGCCAACTTGGAAACAGCTCCTTTACATTCGGGATGCACCAGAATGGCAGCATCGGGATACTGCTTCTTCAATTCCAGGATCTTTTCCACGGAGAACTGTTCGTGTACATGGCAGGCACCGTCCCAAAGCAACATATTGCGTCCCGTAATCGAATTGATGTAATTACCCAAGTTTCTGTCGGGACCGAAAATAATCTTTTCATCTTCCGGAAAGCTTTCCACAATCTGCTTGGCATTGGTGGAAGTAACCACCACATCGGTCACCGCTTTAACGGCCGCCGTGGTATTGACATACGAGATCACCGTATGATCGGGATGCGCTTTGACAAAATTGGCAAATTCATCGGCAGGACAACTGTCGGCCAGCGAACAGCCTGCATTCAAATCCGGCACCAGCACTTTTTTATCAGGACAAAGAATCTTAGCCGTTTCACCCATAAAGTGGACACCACACATCACAATGATATCCGCATCCGTTTTAGCTGCCCATTGTGCCAGCGCCAAGCTGTCACCTACAAAGTCGGCAATATCTTGTATTTCGCCCGACTGGTAATAGTGACCTAGGATAAGCGCATTCTTTTCCTTACGCAACTTATCAATTTCAGTTTTCAAATCCAGAGTTTTGTCTACCAGTTCGGTAACATACCCTTTTTTCAACCATTCCTCTTTATTCATTATATCTATATTTTTTCTCCTTCTTTCAAAAAAAGAAATATGGGTATTGATAATATGCAAAGTTAAAAACTTTATGGTTATGACCACCCAAAATAGTGATTTTTATTTCCCCGACTTCAATATACCTGCATTGCTATCTTCGTTATTCACACGTTTCTGCATGGTTTCATACTTACGTCCAAAACTGATATTCCATGATACTTTTGCCACAAACAGGCGGCAGCTCTCTTTCACATACCACCAATTCTTAGAAGGAGCCACTTTACTGAACATTTCTCCTCCCATTCTGTAATTATCAACAAATGGATTCAAAATCATCATCCCGATATTCAAACGCTTGTATCGATAGGACAATCCCAAGGTATGAAAACTCTCTCCGTATGACAATGTTTCCCCATAGAAATTATTCCGATGATTTTCCATTTGAAAGAATCCGGACCATCTTTTATAAGATGCCATCACTTCGGCCCTGTAATACCAATTGGTATATGTATGATGATAATCCAAACCACGACTATCATAATAATTTATACCGGTAGAAAAAGAAAAAGTCAAAATATCTTTCAGAGGACCGAGTTTCAATTCCAACTCAGGATTCAATTTCTGCCAACTTAACTGATTGGCATTGGTACGGACAAAACTGTTATTCTTATCTCGTATGGTTTCTTCCATGATAGGCCTGTGCTGATACTGATACGACAAATGAACATTACCACTAAACAAACCTTTCCGGAAATCTGCCTCCAACTCATTTTTATATACTGTGAATATCTTTAATTCCGGATTTCCGCTTCTCACCTGTAAAGAGTCAATCAATTGTCTCACATTTCCCATATCGGACAAACCGGGAGATTTACGTGAAATCTGTCCCCGGTAACGGATAAAGACATTATCTGAAAATTGGTACCCCAACCTCAAACGGGGCAATAACGAATACCTGTTATATCCTTCCTCTTTCTGTTTGAATCGGGAATAACTGCCTTGCAGTCCAAAAGAATAATTGAAACGATCCATTTTCCCACTGTATTCCACATAAGCTGTCGCATGGGTTTCATGCATCTTTGTTTCAGATGACTCGTTTCCACCATAGGTATTATCCGCCAGACTTTGCTGATATTTCACTCCTGCACTCAATCTGCTCTTCTTGGTTACTTTCCTTTCATAAATACCCTCTCCTATAAATGAGTATTTATTTCCCGATACGGTAGAATAAATATCAGTCAGCGGTTCATTACTCTTCCCCTCCGTATAACTCCTGTCACTTTGAGTGTCAATATATGTAGTCACAGCATTGATAATCAATGACTGGTCATTGTTCAGTTTACATTGAAAATACAAGTCCACCGATGGACGGGAAGTCCGGCCCGTACTATGTTCTTTCATCATCAAAATTTCTTCAGGCTTCTCCAAAATATACAGACTGCTTTGGTTATTCTGCTTGTTCTTATTAAAAGCCCACCGTACAGTGGAATTAAAGAACCATTTCCCCTGATCCTGAAAACTATAATTCAATCCTATATTATGCCCATAAGTGGAAATTCTACTCGGAATACCATCTTCCACCCGTGTAAAGGAAGAACCATCCTCATAGCGGAAAGTTTCCCAATTATTACGCCAATAATTATCTACCGAACGATAAACATTATTATAATTCAAACCGAATTCTGATTTTTTATGGTTTATCTTCACTATAAAATTATTGTTTCCAAAAAGTACGTGCGGAGAATCCTGCGCATCCAAAGCCACATATCCACCGGTTTCATGCCGTCTTACAATGTAATCAATCACAGCAGCCGTATGATCCCCATATCGCAAACCGGGAGCATCATGATATTCTATACGAATCACATCTTCAGGACGAAGAACCAATATATCCTGTATCTCGGCATTTACTCCATTCATCCGTAACTGTACATCCCCTTCACCGGAGGATGTTACCTTGTTACGCATTTGATCCACTTGTATTCTGCTCAGCTTCATCTGCTGCAATAAAGACAGACCATTGCCGGCCGATTTTAACTGATGTGCTGTAGGAAGGATAATTTTCCTGTCGGCGGCATTTATCACACTGGCTCCCGTTACCACCACTTCCTTTAACAGGATCGATTCCGGAGATATCATGATAACGCCTAAATCCTTAGAAACAGCTAAATGATCCAATGATATAATCCGGGAGGTATATCCCATACCGGAAATACAAAGCAGATAACTTCCTGCTTGGATATTCTCCATCATGAACCTTCCTTTACTGTCGGTTACTCCTCCGGCTATAAATATAGAATCCTTTGTCTGCAATACGACATTCGCAAATTCCACCGCTTCATTTTCTGAAACTACTTTTCCTTTAACCTGTACATTTTGAGCAAAAAGTATGCAGCACATACACAAAAGTGATGTGGCAACCAATATTCTTTTTATCATATTCTTTATCTTAGTGCATTAGTTAATAAAAAGACCGCGATCTTCTATCTTTTATTTCTGTTACTTAGACGCAGGAAATTACTACAGGTTACATTTCAAGAAACACAATGAACAGTTACCAACAATTTCTTTGTATCTATTATATCTATATTTTTTCTCCTTCTTTCAAAAAAAAGAAATATGGTATTAATAATAGGCTGTTTATATTGTTAGTAAAAAAGAGTTCTTTCTCTTGTCTGATAAGTTATTTATATATAATACCAAGATATGAATAAATAATCAACCGGCTTAAATACTGATAATACAGGTTTTACTTATTCTATTAACATATTGTTGATAAGAATATGAGTTAAAAACTTTATGGTTATGAACGCCTGAAATAGTGATTAAATTGTGTTGATA
>ONZZ01001396.1_pt1 | contig 15572 bp, 19 predicted proteins | sample 1671101 | NCBI WGS metagenome assembly ONZZ01 (sample SAMN06348122, study PRJEB24527) | human gut metagenome | biome: human gut; feature: ankylosing spondylitis patient; material: feces | host: Homo sapiens | place: China | collected 2015-10
CCCAGCCGGACTTCTTTGCAGAGGAAAAGCCCGCCCCCGCAGAGCCTCCCCGCCGCGCGGGCGGCAGCGGCGGCGCAAAGCCTCCCCACCGTTCGGCCCCTGCGGGCGGCAATGAGCCTCCCCGCCGCCGCAAAAAGAAGAAAAAGACCCCGCTCTGGCTCCCGCTGGCTGTGACGCTGGCGGTGCTGGCCGTCATCTCGGGCGTGGTGGTGTATGCCGTCGGTATGGTGGGCAGGGTGGAAGAGAACCTCCGTCCGGAGGAGGACGCCCCCTCCATCACCGAGGAGATACAGACCCTTGAGGAGTACAAGGGCGATGTGGTCAACATCCTCGTCTGCGGCATCGACTATGAAGAAGGCCGCAACTACTCCAACGACCCCACCTCCAACGACGGCATGACGGACATGATCCTCTACTGCCAGTTCGACATCAAGGGCGGCGCGCTGCGGATGCTCCAGATCCCCCGCAACAGCCTCGTGACCACCAAGAGCCGCAAAGTCACCCTTTCCAACGGCAAGACCTACGCCGCCACCAACTACCAGATAAACTCCGTGGCCCTCTCCAACGGCGGCAGCGTTGCCGCTCTGGCGGAGGTCATCTACGACCAGTACAAGCTGCCCGTCGATTACTACGTGACGGTGGATATGCAGGCTCTGGTGGAGATGGTGGACAACTTCGGCGGCATCGAGGTCTATATCCCCCACGATATGTCCTTTGCGGGCAGCGCCCTCAAGCAGGGCTACCGCAATCTGGACGGCACATCGGCGGAGTTCTTCGTCCGCTGCCGCCACGGTCAGGGCTACTCCAACTCCGACATCGACCGCCTGAACATGCAGCGCTACTTCTACGCCGGTCTGTTCAAGCGGGTGCGCAGTATGGGCATCACCGATGTGCTCAACCAGCTGCCCCTCGTCTTCAACAACTATATCCACACGGATATGGACCTGACCACCATCGCAAAGATGCTGGTGTCCTTCACCCGCATCGACAGCGCCAACATCATGCTGGCACAGACCCCTGTTTTCATGGGTGTGCCGAACGTGGGCGTGACCGATACCTTTGACGGCTACTCCTGCGTGGTGCCGGACGCCGGCTCCATCGCAGAGCTGCTCAACACCTATTTCCGCAGCTATACCGGCCCGGTGAGCGCCAGCGAGCTGAACCTCGTGACCAACGACTGGCCCCACGGCACCGCCTCCACCAGCGCCAACGTCCAGTTCGTGGGCCAGCTGGATAAGCAGTCGGACGATGCCATCCTCAGCGGCAACACCGACGTGGCGGGCGCTACCACCACCGACGGTCAGCCGGCCGGACAATGATAAGGAGAAAAATCTATGGATAAGAACATCGACAGCAAGACCCTTGCCATTGAGATCGCAAAGATCCTCGACAAGAAGAAGGCTCAGGACGTGCGGGTGCTCAAGGTGGACAGCCTGACCGTCCTCACCGACTATTTCGTCATCGCCTCCGGTACCTCCACCACCCAGGTGGGCTCTCTGGCCGACGAGGTGGAGTATGAGCTCTCCCAGAGCGGCATCGAGCCCCACACTACGGAGGGTTTTGACTCCAAGAACTGGGTGCTGCTGGACTATTCCAGCGTCATCGTCCACGTCTTCGTCCCCAACACCCGCACCTACTACGACCTCGAGCACCTGTGGGCCGACGGTGAGCCCATCGACATCTCGGAGTACCTGACCCCGGATAACAGTCTGTAAGAAAACAGCTCGGATGCCCTGAGTCAACCTCTCAGTCTCGCTTCGCTCGACAGCTCCCCTAGCGAGGGGAGCCTCTGGCGAAGAGATAAAGCTTTACGGAATGCCAAAGCCTCCCCTCGATAGGAGCAACAACGACGACCGCCGCCAGTGGCGGAAACAGGGAGTCGCTGTTGGGGCCGCGGCCAGCAAGACGCAAGCAAAGCGCTGCGGATGCTGGGTGCCGCAACCCGGGCAGTGGCACGGCGTCAGCCGTGACGGAGAGGTTAATTTCTCGTTACGCTCTTCCGATACACCGCAAAAGCGATGACAGCCGACAGCACTTCCGTGACCCAGAAGGCGTGCCAGACGCCGGTGGGGCCGAGCTGGCGGCAGAGCAGCCACGCCAGCGGCATGATGAAGATGACGTACCGGCAGAGGGAGATGACCAGCGAGGCCGCACCCTTGCCCAGACCTTCCAGCGCGCCGGAAGAGGTGGTGGACACCGCCGACACCACAAAGCCGAGGCAGATGATGCGCAGGGCGGTCTGGCCGATGGCGATGGTCTCGGGGTTGGAGGAGAACAGGCCGATGAGGGGCGCGGAAGCGGCCATACAGATGACGGTGCCTGCCGCCATGATGACGGCGCTCATGCCGAGGGTGAGCTGGTAGAGCTTTGCCACCCGGGCGTGCTCTTTTGCACCGTAGTTGTAGCCGATGAGGGGGCGCATTCCCTGCACGATGCCGTTGGCGGGCAGATAGAGGAAAGTCTGGAGCTTATAGTAGATGCCCAGCACCACCACATAGCTCTCGGAGAAGGCCGCCAGCAGGCCGTTGAGGAAGGTGACCAGCAGGGAGGGCAGGGCCAGGTTCAGGATGGCAGGCACACCGATGGCGTAGAGACGGCCTTCGAGGCAGAGGTCGGGCCGCAGGGCCTTCCGGCGCAGATGGACGGGCGACTCGGTGGTGCTGTAGACCACGAGGTAGATGACGAGAGTGGCGGCCTGTCCGATGCCGGTAGCCAGCGCCGCGCCTGCAATGCCCATGGCAGGCACCGGGCCGAGGCCGAAGATGAGGACGGGATCCAGCAGGATGTTGCAGACACAGCCCGAGATGAGGGCGGTCATGGTGAGCTTCATCCGGCCCACGGCCTGGAAGAGCTTCTCAAAGGCGAGGCTGGCCATGTTCACGGTGGCGAACAGGAAGACGATGGTGGAGTAGGTCACGCCCATAGAGACGATGGTGCCGTCGGCGGTGAACCGGGCCAGGAAGCCGGGCATGATGGCGGTAGCTGCCAGCGTGCAGAGGATGCCGTGGAGCACCGAGAGGGTCATGCCGTGGGTGGCGGCGGCGTCCGCCCTGTCGTAGTCGCCTGCGCCCCGGTAGAGGGCCACAAGGGCGTTGATGCCTATGCCGAAGCCGATGGCAACGGCGTTCACGAAGTTCTGGATGGGGAACACGAGGGAGAGGGCCGTCATGGCCTGCTCGTTGATCTGAGCCACAAAGAGGCTGTCCACGATGTTGTACAGCGAGTTCACCAGCATGGAGATGACGTTGGGCAGAGCCATCGACACCAGCAGCGGGAACACCGGCTTCGTCTTCATAAAAGTATCGTTCATGGGGGCAAAAGCTTCCTTTCCTGAAATTTCCGCACAAGAAAAGCCACACAACGGCGGCTTGAAGCGGGCCATTGTGTGGCGAAAAGTAGCAAACATCTATGCTGTAAAAATCCACACGGGTTTTATTGAAGTGCCGAGAAATACAGTGCATCGCAAAAGCGGCGTTACGGGACGCCGCCGGACAGCACCGGGATGCGGGCCGGAAAGGGCAGCACGGGAAGAGCCTTTCTGACCGGCCTGCGATAGGATACCACGAAACGGGTGGATTGTCAAGGGAAAAGTATGACTTTTCACAAAAGGCTTTTCAAGCGGCCATTTCGTGATACAATAAAGCCAGACAGAAACGGAGGAAAAGCGCCATGAAATGGATGATCGCGTCCGACCTGCACGGGTCGGCTTATTACTGCAAGAAGATGGTGGAGGCCTTTGAGCGGGAGGGGGCTGACCGGCTGCTGATGCTGGGCGACCTGCTTTACCACGGCCCCCGGAACGACCTGCCCCGGGACTACGCGCCGAAAGAGGTCATCCTGATGCTGAACGGCCTGAAAAACAAACTCTGCTGCGTCCGGGGCAACTGCGAGGCCGAGGTGGACCAGATGGTGCTGGATTTCCCGGTGATGGCGGATTACTGCATCCTCCCGGCGGGCGAAAAGCTCATTTATGCCACCCACGGGCATATCTATAATGGAAAGAACCCGCCGCCGCTGGCCGAAGGGGACATCCTGCTCCACGGCCACACCCACGTCCCGGCGTGGACGGAGTTCGGGCAGAGGAACGTCTGTCTCAACCCCGGCTCCCTGAGCATCCCGAAGGAAAACAGTCCCCACAGCTATATGATTCTGGAAAACGGCGTCTTCTACTGGAAAGACGTAGAGACGGGAGAAATATACCACACCCGTGTACTGTGAGGAACCGGCACTTGCAATTACCATACCGGTGTGGTATGATGAAAGCGGAAACAGAGAAACAGGGTCTTTTGCCTCGGGCGCGGAGGGGTGCGCGGGGCCGACGGCCTTTTGTTTCCCATAAAAAGTTAGGCAAAACTAACAAAATGACGAAAAACACACGGGCGGCTTGTGCAGTCTGCCCAGTGGATAACGATCCTTAGGAGGTACTGACCAATGGTTCAGACGACGCTGAAAGTAGACGGCATGATGTGCGGCATGTGCGAGAGCCACGTCAACGAGGTGGTGCGCAAGACTGCGCAGGTGGAGAAGGTGACTTCCTCCCACACGAAGGGAGAGACGGTCATCGTCTCGGCCCAGCCGCTGGACATCGAGGCCCTGAAGGCTGCCATCGCCGACACGGGCTATACTGTGACCGGCGCGGAGGAAAAGCCGTATGAGAAGAAGGGCTTCTTCTCGTTTTTGAAGCACTGATGACTTCCGGCCCCGGGGTGGGGCCTGTATAAGGAGGCAGGCAGAGATGAGGATACTGGTCTATGGTGCAGGCGTGCAGGGCTGTGAGCTGGCCCACCGTCTGCTGCAGAACAAAAAGAATGTCGTCACCATGCTGGCGCGGGGCGAGTGGAAGGAGAGGCTCGACCAAAGGGGCCTCGTCATCCGCCACTGGGCGCAGTGCCGCACCACGGTGGACCGGGTGGCCACCATCGACACGCTGGCCCCGAACGACTGCTACGACCTCGTTTTCGTGACGCTGCAGGCCGGGCAGCTGCCCGACGTGCTGCCCATCCTCAAGCAGAACAGGAGCGAATACTTCGTCTTCGTGGGCAACGACCCCCACGCCGTGGAGGTCATGCAGGCCATGCAGCGCCCGGCGGATAAGATCGCCTTCGGTTTCCAGAGCAGCGGCGGCCATCGGGATGTGGATAAGGTCGTCAGCGCCCACGTCGGCGTGGGTATGACCATCGGCGGGGCTACCGCGCCTCTTTCGGGCGTCTTCCGCTACCGGGTCAAGACGGCTTTCGAGGGCGCAAAGTACAAGCTGACCTTCGTCAGCGACATGGACGGATGGCTCAAGTGCCACCTCGCCCTCATCCTGCCGGCCTGCTATCTCTGCTACGCCTGCAGCGGCGACCTCTCCAAGGCGACGAAGGAGCAGCGTGACCTGGTCCTCGACGCCGCGTGGGAGGCCTGCGAGATGCTGAAAGCCGCCCACATCCCCGTGGACGACAGGGAGAACACCGACTGCTACCGTGCCGGTACGCCCGGCCGCCGGAAGATGGACGCCATGGTCCTGGCGCTCTGTAAGACCCCGCTGGGCCGCCTCTGCGTCTCCGACCACGCGATGCATGCTGTGGCCGAGATGCAGTACCTCGATGAAGCTTTCGAGGGTCTGCGCGCCCGGACGAGCGTCCAGATGACGGCGTGGGACACCCTGCGCAGCCAGATGCCCTCGTGGGACATCATGCGGAAAAAGACGGCGAAAGCAAAGCGATAAGTGCATGGAAAAAGAGGCAGATGCGAGTCTGCCTCTTTTTCCATATAAAAGGCTCTCCCTTTGGGGGCAACGGCGACGACCGCCGCCAGCGGCGGAAACAGGGAGGAGCTGTTGGGGCCGCGGCCAGCAGGATGCGAGGCCCGCACCAAGGGCCGAAGCAGACGCTGGGAGCCGCAACCCGGGTGCGAAGCACCTCTGGCGAGCCGGGCAGGCCCACGCTGGACGCTGAAAGTTTTTTGATTTCGGAAACAGTAGTGCCCTGCTACAGAGGGAAAGTGTCTTTGTAAACTTTCCGCGCACCGCTTGACTTTTGCGCGGGATGGCATATAATAAACTCAGGAATGTGAATACTCCATTGGTTTCACCCCAATGGAAAAGCCCCCAAGGAGCCGCGAACTCCCAGGAGGCTTTCTTTTTGAGCGATGTTTCGTAAAAACCTCTCAGTCTGCTTCGCAGACAGCTCCCCTAGTAGGGGAGCCCTTGGCATGTCGGTTAGGTCTATGCTGGACGAGCAAAGCACGATGTCTCGGGAACGGTAGTGCTCCGCTGTCTAGACTCACGACAGCTTGACAAGGTGCGTTGTCCAGAAGCTGCTGCCCTCTGTAGCGAGGCCCACCATTTTTCGCCTCATCGGGCCTCCGGCGTCCAGCTCAGGGTGACCCGGCATGCCAAGGCCTCCCCTCGATAGGGGAGGTGGCACGCCGAAGGCGTGACGGAGAGGTTCCGTCTTCACGTCACGCGGCAGGGAACATCTTTTCCCAGGTGTCCTTGCCCACGGAGCCGTCGGAGGTCAGGCTGTGGCGGGTCTGGTAGCGCTTGACGGCGGCGACGGTGCTGGCACCGAACTTGCCGTCGGTGGTGAGCCGCTCGCCCTCGGTGTTGAGCTTCTGCTGCACCAGCCGGACGCAGCCGCCCGCGCTGCCGCTCCGCAGCACGATGCCGGGGTAGGGGACGGTGAGGCCGTGTTTGGCCGTGTAGCGGGCGTAGAGCACGTTCCAGGTGTTCGCGCCCACTTTGCCGTCCTCTTTGAGGCCGTACCGGAGCTGGAACTCCCGGACGGCCTTCTCGGCGTTTGCGCCGAACTTTCCGTCCACGGTGAGGGCAGCGTACCAGGTGCAGCTGTCCCGGATGCCGTTGAGCCAGGTCTGCACGAGGGCTACGTCCGGGCCGGAGCTGCCGCGCTGGATGAGCGAGTAGTAAGCAGGAATTGCCATAGTGTTGTCACACTCCTTCCGCGCTCATCCTATGCGGCGGGCCGACGGCCTGTTCACCCGGCCAGCACCACGTCCTCCCGGGGCGCGGTGAGGCCGCCCCACCACTCCACGAACCGGAACCGGACGATATACTCCCCGCAGACAAGGTCATTTTCGGCAGGCGTGTCGTACCCGCCGCAGGCGGACCGGCAGAGACCCGGGTAGAGCACACACCACCAGTTCCGGCCTGCCCGCCGCGTCCCGATGTCCAGCCGCACCGCGTCGTACCGCCCGGCGGGCAGAGCCCCGCCGTCATAGCGCCGGGTGGGGAAGTACATCTTCACGAGGCAGGCTTTCACCGGTGTACGGATGCCGAGAGCGGCCAGTGTCTGGCGGGCCGTCAGCTCGAAGCGGACGAGGTTTTCCGCCGCCCACGCCCGGGCATCGGTCCGGCTGTCTGCCGGGCAGGCTTCGTCGGTGAGGGCCAGCACGGCGTCCCGGACAGCCAGCTTCGCGCTCTGGTCGCGCACGGAGTCGGTGTCGGCCCGGATGTGGAGCCGCAGGGTGTCGGCGGCAAGCTGGTCGGCGGTGGTGAGCTGGCTCTGCGCCCAGCCTGCCCCCAGCGACAGCAGAAGACAGAACAGCAGCGAGGCGCACAGCGCCCCCATTTCGCGGCGGGATAACATAAAAAACAGGCCCCCTCTTGGAAAGTTTATCCAGAGGATGGGCCTGTTTTCAGAAAATTATTCTTTAATTCTTCAGCGACTGCATCGGGGCGGGGAGTCTGCCGCCGCGGTTGATGAAGACGGAGGGGTCACGCTGGTTGACCGGCATGATGGGGCCGTAGCCCAGCAGGCCGCCAAAGTCCAGCACTTCGCCCGCCTTGCGGCCGATGGCCGGGATGACGCGGACGGCGGTGGTCTTGCTGTTGACCATGCCGATGGCGGCTTCGTCGGCGATGAGGGCGCTGATGACGGCAGGGGTGGTGTCACCGGGGATGATGACCATGTCGATGCCCACAGAGCAGACAGCCGTCATGGCCTCCAGCTTTTCAATGGTGAGGCAGCCGCACTCGGCGGCGTGGATCATGCCGTCGTCCTCGCTGACGGGGATGAACGCGCCCGACAGGCCGCCAACGTGGTTGGAGGCCATGACGCCGCCCTTCTTGACGGCGTCGTTGAGCAGGGCGAGGCAGGCGGTGGTGCCGCAGCAGCCGCAGGTCTCAAGGCCCATCTCTTCGAGGATGTTGGCCACGCTGTCGCCCACGGCGGGGGTGGGGGCCAGCGACAGGTCGATGATGCCGGCGGGTACGCCCAGCTCTTTGGAGGCGAGGTTTGCCACCAGCTGGCCCACGCGGGTGATCTTGAAGGCGGTGCGCTTCACCAGCTCGGCCACCTGATCGATGGGGGCGTCCTTGGGCAGCCGGGCCAGCGCGGCGCGGACCGCGCCGGGGCCGGAGACGCCGACGTGGATCTCGCAGTCGGGCTCACCGGGGCCGTGGAAGGCACCTGCCATAAAGGGATTGTCCTCGGGCGCGTTGCAGAAGACCACCAGCTTTGCTGCGCCGATGCACTGACGGTCGGCGGTGAGCTCGCTGGCCTTCTTGACGGCCTCGCCCATCAGCTTGATGGCGTCCATGTTCAGGCCCGCCTTGGTGGCACCGATGTTCACCGAGCTGCAGACGATGTCCGTCTCGGCCAGTGCGCGGGGGATGGACTCGATGAGGCGCAGGTCGCCCGCCGAGAAGCCCTTGTGGACGAGGGCGGTGTAGCCGCCCACGAAGTTGACGCCCACCTTCTTGCCGGCGGCGTCCAGAGTCTTGGCAAAGTCCACCGGGTCTGCGTCCGGGCAGGCGCCCAGCAGCATGGCGATGGGCGTTACGCTGATGCGCTTGTTGACAATGGGAATGCCATAGTCCGCGCTGATCTTGTTGACAACGGGAACCAGGTTCCCCGCCAGACGGGTGATTTTGTTATAGATTTTCTCACAGGCTTTTTTGCCATCGGGATCAATGCAGTCCAACAGGCTGATGCCCATGGTAACGGTACGCACATCAAGGTTTTCTGCGGTCAGCATCTCGATGGTTTCCAAGATATCGCCGCTGTTCAGAATTTTCATCGTGTGCCCCCTTACACCTTGTGCATCGCGTCAAAGACTTCCTGCCGAGTCACAGTGACCTGCATTCCCATCTCCTGGCCCAATGTGTCAAAACGGGCGCGGATTTCGGCCGGTTCGCTTGCGCAGGCAGAGATATCCACCAGCATAATCATGCAGAACATATCCTGCAGGATACTCTGGGTAATATCCTCAATGTTGATGTTCAGCTCGGCACACACGGCACTTACGCGGGCAACAACACCCACGGTATCGTGGCCGATAACAGTGATAACAGCTTTCATGACAGGCACCCCTCTTTATTATCAAAATCACGTTTATTATAGCAGATAATACCGCATTTGGGTAGCACCTGCCCAAATAAAAAGCAGAAAAATTGCGGCAAAGTAAAAAACTCTCTACCCTAAAGTGGGGCAGAGAGCTTGAAATTCTTCTGAGGCAATACCGCACAGAAAAGAGTGCCAGATACCGCCAAGTGTGATATAATAAAGCCATGGATAAAGAAACTATCATTTACGCAGAACTTGATATGAATTTGCCTGCCGCCTGCAAAATGGAGCATGACATCAGCGACCAGACGTTCCGCGCCATCTGCGACCTTGCGCGGCATCATCTGGAAAATGGCTGAAGCCTAAGAAAACCGCCCCGGAGCACAGCTCCGGGGCGGTTTTTTCATTTTGAAGCAGCATTTTCTATCTTTACGGCGTTCTGCTCACACGCCCAGCAGCCGGAGCATCTCCTGCGCCGGGTCTAAAATCGGCAGGCGGGTCCTGCGGCTCAGTGCCTCCTTGAAGTATGGGAAGTGCGTGCAGCCCAGCACCAGCGCCTCCATCCCGCCGTCGGCAAACCACGCTGCCAGCGCCGCCAGACGGTGGCGTTCCACCAGCTCCTCCGGCGGCATCCCCGCCTCCACGGCCAGCACCACCGGCAGCGCACAGGCCCCCAGCAGATCCAGGGCGGGATTGGCCTCCAGCAATACCTTCTCGATGCCGGAGAGTCCCTGGGCGTTGGCGGCGATGACCCCCAGCGCCCGGTAGCGGGGCGCCAGCCGCCGGTACACGTCCAGCGGCGTCACGATCCGCATCCCCGTCTCCTCCGCAAGCCCCGGGAAATCCACTGCCGCAGACAGGGAGTTGCAGTAGACGAAGGCCCGCCGGCAGCCCTGGGCCATGGCGCCCCTCAGCACCGCCAGGGCCTGGCGGCGCTTGTCCGCTGCCGGGACGTGCTGAAAGGCCGTCTGCTCCCTGGGGCCCCGTGAGAGGGGAAACGGCACGCCCGGCAGCCCCCGTTCCTCCAGATATGCCACGCCCATCCGGGTGTCCACCGGTGTGCCGGCCAATACAGCAATGGGTCCGTTCATGGCGATCCTCCTCTCCTCATCCCAGCTTCCGCGGAAAGTTGCCGAATACCCGGACGCCCTCCTGCACAGTCAAAAATGCGTGGGGGTCCACAGAGTGCACCATGTGGAGCAGCTCCTCGATCTCATATTTGGAGAGGCACACGCACAACACACGGACATCGTCCTTGGTGTAGGCGCCCACGCCGTCCCAGTAGGTCACACTCCGCCCCAGCTGTTTGATAATGAAGTCCGCCAGGACGCTCTCGTCCTCCCGCGTGAAAATCAGGGCCTGAACGGTGACATTCTGCTGGTGCATCCTGTCCAGGATCATGGAGTTTGCGAAGTTGTAAATCACGGAGTAGATGGCGACCTCCGGGTCAAACAGGATCAGGATGGCCGTATAAAGCAGGGCATTGAAGCCCAGCGCAAATTTACCCACCGTAAAAGCGCTGTCCCGCTTGCTCATGATGAGTCCCAGCACGTCCAGCCCGCCGCCGCTGCCGCCGCAGGTGAGGACGATTCCGCTGCCGATCCCGGTGAGGATGCCGCCCAGCAGGCAGGCCGTCAGATAATCGTCCACAATGGGCTGCGTGGGAATGGGAATGATGCTGTAAAAAACAGAGTAGGATACCGTACAGATGATGGTCCGCACCGCCAGTCCCCTGCCCAGGTTCCGATACCCGATCATGAGCAGCGGGATGTTCAGCAGAAAATAGAGGACGCCTGCGATGTCGTAAGCCCCGAAGCTCATGCCCAGGAAGTCCTGCAGCAGCGTCCGCACCAGTTGGCAGAAGCCCAGCAGGCCGCCGGTGTACAGGCTAGTGTACAGCATGGGTAAAACCTCCCTTGGGAGTGCAGCTCCCTTCTGCGGATATCCATGGTCCCTCTTTGATACCGATTATACGGTGTATCCCGCAAAACCTCAAGAGGGAAAATTACAGGGCGTACCGCAGGCAGCGGTACAGCCGCTGTTTAGCCCGCTTCACCGTGCGGGAGACGGTGGAGCGGTTCACCCCCAGCTTTTGAGCAATCTGGGACATTTTCAGTCCCCGGTCGTAATAGAGGAACACCATCTCCCGCTGCCGGGGCGTCAGCTCCTGCTCCCGGGCCCGGCGCAGGCCGCGCCGCAGCCGCTCCAGCTGCTCACTGTTATCCTCCGCATGGTCCCGCAGCCAGACGGTCATGTCCCCGATCCACTCGCTGCTGCGGGCGTCAAAGCGTGTATCTCTCATGTCTGTGATAGCTCCTGTCGTAATAATGGGCCGTCAGCGCCGCCAGCTCCCGGGTCTCCTGCAGCAGCGGCGTCAGCTCTGTGATCCGCCGCTGCAGAAGGCGGCGGTCCTCCTCGTCCTTCAGCTCCCGCGCCGCCTGCCGCATCCGGCCCGCACCCACAGCATTGGTCAGAGAAAGCAGCAGCCGCGTTTCGTAGGGAAGCGTGCGCTTCTCGCTCTGCCATGTGGTCTCCCAAAAATCCACGGCGATCTGCCCCAGCTTTTCATCGATCATGGGATAGTTCAAAAGAGCCAGCGGCTTGAAGGGAGCGGAGCTGTCGCCTTCCTTCTTCTCCACACGGCAGAACCAGACATGGAACTCCGCCTCACTCCGCCGCTCGGTGTGGTGCTCGTAGCCCAAGCCCTCCATGACAGCGTACAGTGGATGCGGCTCAAAGGTCTGGATGATGTGTAATCCTTCGCCCACCTCCAACGCCTCGGCTCTTTTCTTCAGCCCTTCAAAGAAGCTGCCCTGTATATGGCGCACATCCACGGTCTGAAACCCCTGCGCCTTATTCTTCCAGTTTTCGTAGCTCATGCGGTTATTCTCCTTTCTTCACTCGATAAAACCAGATGTGATATTCGCTGCCGCTCACCTTCTCCGTGTGATGCTCAAAGCCCATAAGGGCCAGCACCGGGTACAGGGGGACAGGCTCGAAGGTCTGGATGATATGCAGTCCTTCGCCGTTTTTCAGCGCGGCAGCCTTTGCCTTCAATGCGGGGAAGAAGTCCATCTTTTTGCCCCGCACGTCCATCACTTCAAATGTGCCGATTTTGTCCTTCCAGTTTTCATAACTCATAGTCTTTGCCTCTCTTGCAGAAAGCTCACGCCTCTTCGAAGGAATCCTTACCCACGCCGTCCAGCTTAGGACAGCCCACCAGGGTGATGTGTCCCTTGATGAACCGCTCGTGGAAAGCGGCGTAGGCGTAGGCGGTGCAGTCGGCGGCAATCAGGAGCCGTGCGCCGTCAAAATACGGGGCGTTTATCCTGATCGATTTCAATGATCCGTCGTTTCATGTTCGATCCTCCTGTTGCTTTTGTGCGTTCATTGTACTATACTAAGAGCAACAAGTCAGTTGAATTTTCAACGAAAGAGAACTTTTTATGAAAGAATTTTTTCCGGTACTTCATACGGCGGCGCTTTTCTCCGGCATTTCCGACGATGAGCTTGCCGTCATGCTCTCCTACCTTGGGGCGAGGATCGACACCTTCCCCAAAGGCTCACGCCTGCTCCGCGCCGGGGAGCAGGTGGAGGAGGTGGGTCTCGTGCTGGCGGGCAGCACCCTCATCGTGCAGGAGGATATCTGGGGAAACCGCAACATCCTCTCCAAGACCGGGCCGGGGCAGACCTTCGCGGAGGTATTCGCCTGCGCGCCGGGAGCGGTACTGAACGTGAGCGTAGAGGCGGAGAGCGCGGTGACGGTGATGTTTCTGCATATAAGACGCGTTTTGAGCGTGTGCCCCTCCGCCTGCTCCCACCACAGCCGGATCATCCGCAACCTGCTGGACGAACTGGCAGAGAAGAACCTGCGGCTCAACGAAAAGCTCACCCACATGGCCCAGCGCACGACGCGTGCAAAGCTGATGTCCTATTTTTCCGCCGAGGCCCAGCGGCGCAGCGTCTATGAGTTCGACATTCCGTTTTCAAGGCAGCAGCTTGCGGATTACCTCGGTGTGGAGCGCAGCGGGCTGTCTGTAGAGCTTGGAAAAATGCGGGATGAGGGCCTGCTCGACTTTCACAAAAGCCATTTCCTTCTCAAAACGCCGGAGACTGACCGTCCCTTTCCTTCTGCGCGTTAAGGAGCCCTCTTTGGGCGTATTGGCAAGTGCGGATAACCCCGTCAGCCACGGAGCGTCGGGGTTTTGCAGATGGAAGAAGCAGCTACGGTCTGTAGAGATCGGCAGGACAGCGTCAGCTCGTACAATCTGATTTGATCATACCCACAGCCGCTTTGGCTGTGGGTATTTTCTGTTTGAACTCTAAAATCTTTGCAGAACGCAAGGAGCCTAATGCCAAATTCAGTATGTCACCAACTATGAGGAAAACATCTTTTAGAGGAAGGTCAAACGGTTCGACAGGGAAGATGAACAGTGTCCTTTTGCGATGCCGCTTCCGAAAGATTGCGGCTTCGCCCCTTAACGAAGACTTTAAGTTAAATCTGTTATACTGCAGCAGTCCCCTCAAAAATACAGACAGGAGAAAAAATTGACCGTATGATGAAAAAAAGATATCTCGCTATTCCCATTCTTGCAATCGCATTGCATTTTTTTCTGTCCAACCTGTTGTATTTCCTTGTGGAAAGACTTGTTTTGGATGTTTTTCATATCCCCCCGCAGCAATTTATGAAACACTCATATTGGGGCGAGATTTTGATCTACGCTGTTCTTATCCTCGTATTCTTTACGCTCTATAAACTGCTTTGGAGGAAAGAGATAAGCGAACCGCGCACAGCGACAAATTTCAAAGATGTGCTCGGCAGTCTGGCCGTGGGATTTGGCATTTGCGGAATCTCCGGTCTTTGGATCATGCTGGCAGAGCAGCTTCCCTCGCTTCAAAAAAGCGTTGAGGCAATGAACGCCGGTGCTGAAAATATTGCCGGCGGAAATGCATTTGGAACATTTATGATTGCGGTGATTGCTGCGCCTGTTATAGAAGAAATTCTATTCCGCGGCATTGTGCTTCGCTCCATACGGAAATTCGCCCCCGCTTGGGGCGCGATTCTAATATCATCCGTACTCTTCGGCGTTTATCACCTGAATATCGTGCAGGCTGTCTATGCCACCCTTATGGGCATTGCCGCAGGAATCCTTTACGAGAAGAAAAGGAACCTGTTGTTTCCCATCCTCGTGCATTTCGCAAACAACCTCATTACTATGCTGCAGGGCTTTGCGCCATCCGAAGTGAATGAACTGATCAGCATTTTTATTCTGATCATGATCGCTCCGGCAGGGTATATCGTCTACCGCTCACTCCGACAGGACAAAAGAGCAGATAGCATGTAAGGGGTTTGCCATCTTTGGTTTTGGGGCGTGTATAGGCAGAAGTCAGAACTCTGCCACTTTCAAAGATTCTTTTGCAGATCCAAGGGGTTTTGTAGGCGCTGTCGGCTGCAACGATTTTGTGTTCGGGGTAGTGCTGGCAAATATCATCATACAGAGAATCAAATGCTACGCTGTCGTGAATATTTCCTGGCGTAACATGTACACCTAAAATAAAGTTGTGCTTGTCACAAGCGGTATACGCTTCATAGGCAAAGACTTTCTTGTGTTCGCCCGAATACGCCGCATTCCGGGTCTGTAGTCGAAACAGTCTTTTCTACCATTTCCGATTCACCGGAGTTATCTCCACTGCCGGAATCATTCCCGTTGTTGTTTTCGTCGAAGGGCTTCTTTCCGTGCGCTTCTCTGTCCAAATATCCCTCGTCCGCAGCTGCCTTTAATACCCAGCGAAAAATACACTCTACCGATGCGGTATTAAAACGGTGTTTGAAGTTATAGCTCACCGTTGAAAAATGCGGAACCTGCTCGTTCAGCGGATATCCAATAAACCACCGATGCGCCATATTCATCCCAATCTCTTCCAGTGTTCGGTGCAGAGAACGAATGCCGTAGATATGTTGAATCAGCACAATTTTGAACAGAACAACAGGATCAATGCTGGGACGTCCATTGTCTTTGCAGCACAAACCCTCAACAAATTCATACACCTTATTAAAGTCGATCGCTGCATCGATCTGACGCAGCAGATGGTCCTGAGGAACCATCTGTTCCAAACTTACAAACTCAACTTGATTTCTGTTTTCAATATTTTTCGTTAGCACGTTTATCACTCGTACTTATTATTCCATTTTTCGAACCATTTTACCAGAAAAAGGCCACCCGTAGGTGACCTTTTTCGACAGGCTGAGGCGGCACCCGGCTGAGTGCCACCTGTTTTTTGTTG
>ONZZ01001399.1_pt1 | contig 15531 bp, 11 predicted proteins | sample 1671101 | NCBI WGS metagenome assembly ONZZ01 (sample SAMN06348122, study PRJEB24527) | human gut metagenome | biome: human gut; feature: ankylosing spondylitis patient; material: feces | host: Homo sapiens | place: China | collected 2015-10
CCAGCGGCGGAAACAGGGAGGAGCTGTTGGGGCAGCGGCCAGCAGGATGCAAGCGGCAGCGCAGCAGACGCTGGGAGCCGCAACCCGGCATGGGCGCGGAGCGCCTGAGAGGGCAAGGATGCTGACGGAGAGGTTATTCCCCCCAAAATTCCGCTAATTTTTTCTTCAGCTCCTTCGTATCCCGCAGATACTCCAGATGCCTCCAATGCTTCGGGAAGAGCCGGGCGTACTCGCTCTGGGCAAAGCGGTCGTCGAGGAGCAGCACCACGCCCTTATCTTCCTGCGTCCGGATGACCCGCCCGGCGGCCTGCAGGACTTTGTTCATCCCGGGCCAGCGGTAGGCGTAGTCGAAGCCCGCCCCGTTCTGGGCGTCGTAGTAGCGGCGCAGCATCTCCTGACGGGGACTCACCTGCGGCAGGCCCACGCCCACGATGGCGCAGCCGATGAGCCGGTCGCCCGCCAGGTCCACGCCCTCGCCGAAGATGCCGCCCATGACCCCGAAGCCGAGAAGCGTCTTCTCCGGGCAGGGCGAAAACCGCTCGAGGAACGCCGCCCGCCCGGCGTCGTCCAGACCGCTCTCCTGTACCAGTGTGCCGATGTCCGGGTAGCGGGCGGTGAAGTCCTCCCACACCTGCCGCAGATAGGCATAGCTGGGGAAGAAGGCCAGATAGTTGCCCACCCGGCTGGACGCCAGCGCCGCGAGGGCGTCCGAGATGGGCCGGATGCTGGCGTCCCGCTGGCGGTAGCGGGTGGAGATGGAGGGCAGACAGTAGAGCCCGAGGTTTTCTGCCGGGAAGGGGCTTTCCAGCGCCACGGCCCGGGCCTCGGGACAGCCGAGGACGGTGCGGTAGTAGCCCGGCGGCGTCAGCGTCGCGCTGAACAGCGCCGCCGCCCGCCCTGCCGAAAGGCTTGCGTCCACGAAGGGGGACGGGTCGAGGCAGAGCAGCTGCAATTCAAGGTCACTGCCCCGGGCGGTGAGCTGGGCGGCAAAATGCTCGTCGTACCGTTCCGACGCCCGCAGGATGTCCTGCACCTCAAAGTAGAGATCCAGCAGGGCCGCGTGGGCTTCGGCGTCGGGATCGTCTTCCAGCCAGTCCTGCAAGGGAGCCGTCAGCGCCCGCAGCGGGGCCAGAAGGGCTGAGGGAAGCTCCTTGCAGAACACCGTGCCGTCCTGAGCGTAGTCGGCGGCGGGCAGCTCGATGGCGGGCGTCTCCGCAGATCCCAGCAGTGAGGTCTGGCCGCTGTCGTCCTCTTCGGCGGCAGTGCTGCCCCGGCGGGGCGCGAGGGTCGAGACCGCTTTCCGTCCCGCTAAAAAGGCTTTGTCGGCCTTGCTCAGAGCTGTCTTGAGGGTGCTTTTGCCCCGCCCGAGTGCGCGTTTTGCCTCGGTGAGGCTGCTCTTGCAGAAGCGTGCCGAGTACATGGCCCGCGCCCGCTCGGGCAGATTGTGGGCCTCATCCACGAGGAAGAGCCAGTCGCCCGCGCTGTCGAAGAACCGCCGCAGATGCACTACGGGGTCGAAGAGATAGTTATAGTCACCGATGATGACGTCGCACCACTCGCTCAGATCCAGCCCCAGCTCGAAGGGGCAGACCGTGAACTGCTTTGCGGCGTCGGCCAGCGCGGCCCGGTCGAAGCGGCCGGTGCCGTCGTCCAGAAGGGCTTTCAGGGCCGTGTTCACCCGGTCGTAGTAGCCGTTTGCGTAGGGGCAGAGCTCCGGCAGGCAGGCGGGATGGCCCTCGGCATCCGGGTGGAGGCAGACCTTCTCCTTGGCTGTCAGGGTCACGCTGCGCAGAGCCAGCTTGGGATCAGACGCCCGCAGCCGCGCAATGGCATCCTCGGCGGCGGACTGAGTCGTGTTGCGGGCCGTCAGGTAGAACAGCTTCTCGCCGCAGCCGGTGCCGATGGCCCGCAGAGCAGGGAAGAGGACGCTCATGGTCTTGCCGATGCCGGTGGGGGCCTGACAGAAGAGCCGGACGCCGCTTTTAGACGGCGCGGCAGTGCAGGCGCGGTAGACTTCGCCTGCCAGCGCCCTCTGCCCGGGCCGGTAGGCCGGGAAGGGGAAATCCAGCGCCGAAAGGCTCACGCCCCGCTGCTCCTTCCACGCCAGCTGACGCTGCGCCCAGGGGGCGTACTGCTCGAGCAGATCCTGCAAAAACGCTTCCAGCTCTTCAAGGGTGAAATGCCGCACGAAGCGGAGGATGTCGTCGGTGTCGATTTGGTAGTAGGTGAGCCGGACGTCCAGCTTTTCCAGCCCCTGCTGACGGCCATACAGCGCCCCGTAGACCATTCCCTGCGCCCAGTGGCAGGGGTTCATGTCCTCTGCGATGTCGTCGGCGGGGACGGCTGTGGTCTTTATCTCGTCGATGACCGTCACGCCCGCCTCGTCGGTGAAGATGCCGTCGGCCCGGCCTTCGATGGTGAAGGAGATGCCCGCCGCCTCCCGTTCGCCGGAGAGGAAGACTTCGGCGGTGTAGCCTTCGCCTGCGGCCTTTTGGAGCTTGCGGTGGATGCGTGCGCCCTCGTTGGCGCGGTCGAAGCCGGTAAAGCGGCTGTCGATGCTGCCGGTGCGGAGCAAAAATTCCACCAGCTGGCGGACAGGCAGGCGAAAAGCAGGCATAGCGGGTCACTTCCTTTTTTTTTTTTATGGCATCATCTTGTATAAGGCTCCCCCTTTGGGGGAGCTGGCGCGGGAGCGCCTGAGAGGTTGACTCTTACGCCAGCCCCAGCATCCCGGCGCACTGGGCGGCAGCTTCGTCCACCTTGCCGAAGTCCACGGCGGCGCGGTAGTAAGTCTCCAGCTCGTCGTGGCAGGCTTTGGCCTGTGCCATCAGGTCGGCGGCCTGTTCCAAAAGCTCTGCTGCCGCCCGCTCGTTGAAGCGGAGACGGGCGCGGTAGCCCGCCAGATTTTCCCGGTCCACGAAACGGGTACACCGGACGGCCTGCACGCCGGGCAGCTGCACCGGGTGCCACCGGTTGTCGGTGAGGAAAGCCAGCCGGAGGGCCGGGATGAAGAGATGGTCGATCTTGTCGTCGGGGTGCATGGCGCAGGGGCAGGTGATGATGTGGTAGCCCCGGGCCAGCGCCTCGGCCCGGATGAGCTCGAGAAGCAGGCGGGAGACGGCGCCGTAGTCGTCATGGAAGACCACATACCGGTCGGCCAGTGCCTGTACGGTGCCGCGGTAGAAGACCGGCCCTTTCGGCGTGATGGCCGACAGCAGCCGCAGCTCTTCGCTGGCCGAGGCCCCCTCGGGCAGGCGGGGGAGAGTCCGGGCGCAGAGCCGCTTGACGTAGCGGCGGACTTTCTCGAAGTTGGCACTGCACGCCTCAGCCCGGCGGCTGTCCAGCAGCAGGCTCCCGGCAGATGCGATATACCGCGCGGCCCGGCTGCGCAGGGCAGTGTTCTGGGCGAAGAGCCGCTTCACCTCGTCGGCGTGGGCGTGGAGGGCATCGGCGTCCAGTGTGTGGTACAGGCTCACCACCTGCTCCTCTGCGCCCGGGGCGTCCGGCTCCATGACATGGGGTGCGGTGGCGTCCACGATGGCGGCGCGCTTGTCGAGAAAGATGACGCCGTCCAGACTGTCGGGGTCGCTGGCGCAGTGGATGCGCTGGATAGGCTCGCCCCTCTGCTCGGCCTTGACGGCCAGCTGCTTCATCAGCGTCGATTTGCCGCAGCCCGGCCCGCTTTTGATGAGATACATCTGCATCCCCGGCTCCCGCCGAAGCGGCTCAAAATAGCCCTTGAACCCGGCGGGGGTGGTGGTGCCCAGAAAGAAATCAACAGAATCGCTGCGTACAGCATTCATACTCAAACACCTCACTTTTGCTATAGGGTATGCAAAAATGAGGTGAAAGGTGTACTCCTCCAGTCTGCTTCGCAGACAGCCCCCTCAATGAGGGAGCCCTTGACAAGACGGGAAAGTTTCCCGTCGAAGACAAAATCTTGCGGAATGCCAAAGCCTCCCTCTTAGAGGGAGGTGTCGCCGGAGGCGACGGAAGGAGTGTAGGTGTGCTCGCACACCTCGTGTATTTTATCCCGCAGGGCCACAAAGTCGCCGAAAGCCTCCGGCTTGTTCTGGGGCTGACGGAGCAGGGCGGCGGGGTGGAACGTCCCCATGAAGAGGATGCCGTTCTTCTCAATAAAGGTGCCGTGCTCCTTTGTCACCGAAAAGTCGGCGCGTATCATCCGCTGGGCGGCGATGCGGCCCAGGCAGACGACGATTTTAGGCCGCAGCAGACGGAACTGCTCCCGCAGCCAGGGCATACAGGCTTCGCTCTCGGCGGGCAGGGGGTCGCGGTTCTGGGGCGGGCGGCACTTGACGATGTTGGCGATATAGCAGTTGGAGGCACGGTCGAGGTCGATGGCGAAGAGGTATTTGTCCAGCAGCTGGCCGCTGCGTCCCACGAAGGGCAGGCCCTGCTCGTCCTCGCTCTGGCCGGGGCCTTCGCCCACGAAGAGCACCTCGGCATTCTCCACGCCCTGCCCGAACACCACGTTGTGCCGGGTGGTGTGCAGCGGACAGCGCTGACAGGCGAGACAGTCGGTTTTCAGTGTTTTCCAATCCATAAGCTCGGTATCCTCTCACAAACTAAATGACATTTTCTTAACAAATCATCGCACGATTTCTCCCTTAAAATATACCACAAAATTCAAGATTTGTCTTGAAGTTTTCTGACTCTGTGCTAGAATAAAAAAGAAGGGCATATCTGTGATGCCCGGGAATAATTGCAAAGTAATTTCGGAGGTAATCAACAATGGCTGATATGTTTGCACCCCTGGTAGCCCAGCTGAAGGCAAACCCCAAGACGATCGTTTTTACCGAGGGCAATGACCCCCGCATCCTGGAGGCCGCAAGCAAGCTGCTGGCTGAGGGCGTGTTGAAAGTCGTTATGGTTGGCAACGAGGCAGAGTGCAAGGCTGCTGCCGCTGCTGGCAATTTTGATATTTCCGCTGCTGAGATCATCGACCCTGAGAACTACGCCGGCTTCGATGAGATGGTCAACACCATGGTCGAGCTGCGCAAGGGCAAGCAGACCGCAGAGGAGTGCACTGCTCTGCTGAAGAAGTCCAACTACTTCGGTACCATGCTGGTCAAGATGGGCAAGGCTGACTGCCTGCTGGGCGGCGCTACCTACTCCACCGCTGACACCATCCGTCCCGCTCTGCAGCTGGTCAAGACCAAGAAGGGCGCTCATCTGGTGAGCTCCTGCTTCATTCTGGACCGTGACTGCGGCGAAGAGGGCCTGAAGCGCATCGCTATGGGCGACTGCGCCGTCAACATCGACTACACCGATACCGTCGATAAGGCTACCGGCGAGGTCAAGGTGGCTGCTTCTGCCAAGCTGGCTGAGGTGGCTGTCGAGACCGCTAAGACCGCTAAGCTGTTCGGCATCGACCCGAAGGTCGCTGTCCTGAGCTTCTCCACCAAGGGCTCCGGCAAGGGCGGCACCGTCGCTCTGAGCCACGACGCTACCATCAAGGCTCAGGAGATGGACCTCGAGCTGGCTGTGGACGGCGAGCTGCAGTTTGACGCTGCCGTTGCTCCGGAAGTGGCACAGGTCAAGTGCAAGGGCAGCAAGGTCGCCGGCCAGGCCAACACCTTCATCTTCCCCTGCATCGAGGCCGGCAACATCGGCTACAAGATCGCACAGCGTCTGGGCGGCTACGCTGCCTACGGCCCCATCCTGCAGGGCCTGAACGCTCCCATCAACGACCTGTCCCGCGGCTGCAACGCTGACGAGGTCTACAAGATGAGCCTGATCACTGCCTGCCAGTCCTGATCGCACCCATCTGAGCTGAATTGAACCTGAGGGCCCCGGAAGTGTCTGCGGATGCTTCCAGGGTCCTTTTTTGTCTCCCTCTTGAATTCTGCCTGCGTTTGTGGTACAATATTCAAGCACTCAGAAAAGTGCGTCGGACAGCGCCTGCGGCGTGGTTCGGCATACGGATGCGGGTCCTGTACGATGGAGCCGCTGTGAACCAGGTCAGGTGGGGAACCAAGCAGCCTTAAGCGGTGTGCTCTGTGCGTTTCAGACAGCCTGCATCCGTATGCCGAGCTACGCAGGGCGGGGACAAAACCCCGTCATGCGCTGTCCTTTTTTATTGCCGATTTTGTCCGGAAAGGGGAGTGCTGCTCATGTATCGAGCCCTGTACCGCAAGTGGAGACCCCAGCGGTTTGAAGATGTGGTGGGTCAGCGCGGTATCGTGACGGCCCTGCGCAATCAGATCGCCACCGGCCGTGTGGGCCACGCCTACCTGTTCACCGGCGTGCGCGGCACCGGCAAAACCACCTGCGCCAAGATTTTTGCCAAGGCGGTCAACTGCCTGCACCCGCAGAACGGCGACCCCTGCGGCGAATGCGAGATCTGCAAGGGCATCGACAACGGCAGCATTCTGGATGTGGTGGAGATGGACGCCGCATCCAACAACGGCGTGGACGATATCCGCGACCTGCGGGATGAGACTGCCTACACCCCCAGCGCCTGCCAGTATAAGGTATACATCATCGACGAGGTGCACATGCTGTCCACGGCGGCCTTCAATGCGCTGCTCAAGACGCTGGAAGAACCGCCGGCCCATGTCATTTTTATTCTGGCCACCACCGAGATCCAGAAGGTGCCGGCCACCATCCTGTCCCGCTGCCAGCGGTATGATTTTACCCGCATTGGGCCGGAGGACATCGCACAGCGGGTGGAGTATATCGCCGGGGAAGAGCACTTGGAACTGACATCGGACGGAGCGGAGCTGATCGCTCGCCTAGCCGACGGTGCCCTGCGCGATGCGTTGTCCATTCTGGATACCTGCGCAGGCGTCACGGCAAAGATCGACGCGGACGTGGTGCGCCGTATGGCCGGTGTGACCGACCGCAGCTATTTGTTTCGCATCTCCGACGCGCTGGAAGCGCAGGACGGAGCCGCCGCGCTGGCCCAGCTAGCCCAGCTGCGGCAGCAGTCGGTGGACGTTAAACGCCTGACCGAAGAACTCATCGCCCACTACCGCGCCCTGATGCTGGCGGCTTTGCCCGGCGGGCAGGCACTGCTCTCCGGTGTGTCACCGGAAGAGGAGGCGCAGTATCTGGAAAAAGGCCCGCAGCTGGGCCAGCGGGAGGCCATCCGGGCCATCCGCACCCTGGGCACGGCACTGGAGCACATGACCCGCGGCAGTGACCAGCGCATCGAGCTGGAGTTGGCGCTGTTCAGCCTGTCGGAACCGCCGCAGCAGCGGCAGACCGTACCAGTGCAGGCAGCACCGGTCGCCCGTGCCGCACAGCCCGCTGCCGTGCAGCCGTTTGCTTCGGCTCCGGCGGTGCAGCCCTTTGTGAGCGCACCGGTACAGCAGCCGGTCGTGGAGCCTGCCCCGCTGCCGGAACCGCTGCAGCCTGCGGCAGAGCCGGTGCAGTCCGCACCGGAGCCGACACAGGAACCTGCATCTGTGCAGGTGCCCGTGCAGGCCGAAGAACTGCCGCCGTTGCCGGAAGAACCGCCCGTGCAGGGCGGGGAAGCGCTGCCCTGGGAGGAACCCTCCGCACCGGCACAGCCCGTGCCGCCGCCCCGCGAGGAACCGTCTCCTGCGCCGCAGACAACGGCCCCGGCCCCGAAGCAGGAAGCCGCTCCCGCACAGTCCAGACCGGCAGAGGGCAGTCTGGCCCCATACCCGGAGTGGGCACAGATCACCCAGAAGCTGCAGGAAGTGGACCCCATGCTGTACAGTTACCTGCGCAAATCCAAGGCGTACTTTGACGGTACCCGGGTGCTCATCGACGGCGGCAAGACCTTCCGCGATTTCATCCGGGCCAACAAGGACAGCCAGCGGCTGATCAAAAAGCTCATTTTGCAGGTGTCCGGCAAGGCGATCCCCATCGGCCCCTACGAGCCCAGAACCGCAGGGAAAGCTGTGTCCAACGCGGAGCAGTCGCTCCACGCACTGGAAAAGCTGGGGCTGGATGTGTCCATTGAGGACACCGCCCGAAAACAGAAATAAGGCTTCCCCTTTGAGGGAAGGCTTTTCAACCGATAAGACAAAGGAGAACAAACTATGAAAGCAAGAATGCCCGCAGGCTTTGGCCGCCCCGATATGAACGCCCTGATGCGTCAGGCCCAGAAGATGCAGGAGGACATGAAGGCCAAGCAGGCCGAGCTGGAAGCCGCCGAGTACACCGGCAGTGCCTCCGGCGAAATGGTCACCGTGAAGATGAACGGCAAGCACGAGGTGCTGGCCATCACTATCAAGCCCGAAGCTGTGGACCCGGATGACATCGAGATGCTGGAAGATCTGGTGGCTGCTGCCGTCAACGCCACCGTCAAGCAGGTGGACGAGACCGCCGAGGCCGAGATGGGCAAGCTGACCGGCGGCATGAACATTCCGGGTCTCTGATCCGGCTGGAGGGAAGAACATGGGCTACAATGCTGCCCCGCTGGAAAAGCTGATCGAAGAATTCGGCAAGTTTCCGGGCATCGGGCGCAAAGGCGCGACCCGCATGGCCTATCAGGTGTTGAGCATGTCCGATGAGGACGCGGCGGCCCTGGCTTCGGCTATCCAGAACGCGCACACCAAGCTCCACCGCTGCCGCATCTGCCAGAACTACACCGAGGCCGAGATCTGCCCCATCTGCGCCAGCGCCAAGCGGGACACGTCGGTCATCTGCGTGGTGGAAACGCCGCGGGATGTGCAGGCGTTTGAGCGCACCCGGGAGTACCACGGCCTGTATCATGTGCTGCACGGCCTGATCAGCCCCATGGACGGCATCGGGGCCGAGCAGCTCAGCGTGAAGGAACTGCTGGCCCGTCTGGGTGACGGCAAGGTCAAGGAAGTGATCATGGCCATGAACCCCACCGTAGAGGGGGAGGCCACCGCCATGTATCTGGCCAAGCTCATCAAGCCGCTGGGCATCAAGACCACACGTCTGGCCTACGGTCTGCCGGTGGGTGCAAGCCTGGAGTATACCGACGAGACCACTCTTTACCGTGCGCTTTCCGGCCGCGGAGAACTGTAAACCGCCTTAAGTGAACAGAGAACGCCCCGTCTGTCAGACTGCAATATCTGGCGGATGGGGCGTTTTTGCGTACAGAAAAAACTGGATGCTTTCGCAAATCTCTACTGGGGTGAACTATCTGGCAAAATTCTATTTATAACGCTATTTCGTAAAAACCAGAACTTTGCCAGATAACACTACCCCAGTAGACATTCCGGATAGTTGGGACTGGGACCCGCGCACGCAGCAACAGCCCACTGGGCTGATTGCTGCCCCTGCTGCGCAGGGTCGTGCTGTTTGCCTCCTCATCGCCGGGACCACAAAAACAAGAACTCCCCCACCGCAGCGCGGCAGGGGAGTTCTGTTTTTGGTGGAGGCGAGGGGAGTCGAACCCCTGTCCGAAAAGAGTTCAGTGTAGGTGTCTCCGGGTGCAGGCGATCTACAACATTCCCGCCGCGCCACGCCGATCGTCAGGCTAGCGCATTGGTAGCTTCATGAGTTCCTGCCGGTCCGCAAAGCTTAAGTCCGTTCAGGTGCTGTGTCTAAAGGACGCCCCGGCCCCACACGACACAAGAGTGGGCGAGACGCGCAGCACTCAGGCTGCGAGCAACTGATAATTGTTGTTGTCAGTTAATTGTTTGGAGGAGTTATAGAGCAGTTCCCCCGCTGCTACCCGCTGCCCAGACCTCGCTCCCCCCGTCGAAACCTTTACGCCCCCATAAAAGTGCACCTTGCGATGCACGAAAAACAGGAGAAGTTCCGCTTCAGGGAAACCGTCTGAAACGATCAATAGTATTTGCCGTTGGATTTCATGGCGCGGTCGATGGAACGCTTGGCGTCGCGCTGGGCGGCGTCGGCACGCTTGTCGTAGAGCTTTTTGCCCTTGCAAAGGCCCAGTTCCATTTTTACGCGGCCATGTTTGAAATAGAGCGAAAGCGGCACCAGCGTGTATCCCTGCAGCTTGCACTGCTGGTGCAGCCGCCGGATCTCGTTTTTGTGTGCCAGAAGCCGCCGGACACGCAGAGGGTCCTGGTTGAAGATGTTGCCGTGGTCGTAGGGCGTGATGTGCATTCCCTTGACCAGCAGTTCGCCGTCCTCAATGTCCACCCAGCTGTCCTTCAGGTTGACCCCGCCGACCCGCAGGCTTTTGACCTCGGTGCCCTTGAGCTCAACGCCGGTCTCCAGCGCTTCCAGAACGAAATACTCGTGGCGCGCTTCGCGGTTGGTGGCGATGGTTTTGGTCGCCGGGCGCTCCTTGGTGGGTGCCATGCTGCGCGCCTCCTTTCTCCGTTCAGTTCGTTGTATTAGTATACCATTTTTTTGTACTTTTGCAAGGGGCATCTTTGAAGAAACTGTAAATTATTGCACTCTGACCGGCCGCGGACCGGTCACCCTTGACCTTCCCCCTTGTGGAAGGTATATTCTAAGGGCAGAGGGGCGCACTGCCCCGGACAAAGGAGGGCACTTTATGCTCAACATCGAACATCTGACCAAGACCTACGGCGGCAAGGCGGCCGTGCAGGACCTCAGCCTGCACATCCGCCCCGGCGAGATCTGCGCATTCATCGGCCACAACGGCGCGGGCAAGACCACCACACTCAAGTGCTGCTGCGGCATCCAGCAGTTCGACAGCGGCCGCATTACGGTGGACGGCATCTCGGTGCAGGATGACCCGCTGGAATGCAAGCGGCGGCTGGCCTATCTGCCGGACAACCCGGACCTGTACGAATACATGACCGGCATCCAGTACCTGAACTTCATCGCGGATATCTTTGCCGTGGGGGCACGGGAGCGTGCCGAGCGCATCCGGTCCTACGGCGACCAGTTCGACCTCACGCAGGACCTGGCCCAGCCCATCAGCGCATACTCCCACGGCATGAAGCAGAAGCTGGCCATCATCTCGGCCCTGCTCCACGAGCCGAAGCTCATCCTCATGGACGAGCCCTTTGTGGGGCTGGACCCGCTGGCGGCGCACCAGCTCAAGAACCTGATGCGCCGCTTCTGCGACGGCGGCGGGGCCATCTTCTTCTCGACTCATGTGCTGGAGGTGGCCGAAAAGCTCTGCGACCGGGTGGCCATCATCCGGGCCGGGCGGCTGGTGCGGGCCGGTTCCATGGACGAGGTGCGCGGCGATGACAGTCTGGAAGAGGTCTTTCTGGAACTGGAAGGCACGGAGGCGCAGGCATGATGATCCGTGCATTGCTCCGCAAGCAGCTGCGGGAGCTGGGCGCGGCCTTTCTCCGCAGCAGCAAGACCGGCAAAGCGCGGTCCCGGGCATCGGCCGTGGGGTATGCGCTGTTGTTTGCCGTGCTGGTGGTGGTGCTCATGCTCTGCTTTGCGGGCATGGCCCTGCCGCTGGCTTCGGTGCTGCTCCCGGCCGGGCTGGACTGGCTGTATTTTGCCTCTATGGGGCTCACGGCGCTGCTGGTGAGCGTGCTGGCCAGCGCCTTTACCAGCTATTCCGGCCTGTTCCAGAGCCGGGACAACGAACTGCTGCTCTCGCTGCCCATCCCGCCGGCGGTCATTTTCGGGGTGCGGGTGAGCACCGTTTATCTGGCCTGCCTGATCTACCTGCTCATGGCGTGGGTCCCGGCGGTGGTGTGTTACGGCCTGCTGGCAGCCCATCCGCTGGCCGGGGTGCTGTGCAGCATCCCCATGGCGTTGGTGCTGGCCGGAGCGGCCTGCATTCTAGCGGTATTGCTGGGCTGGGCCGTGGCGCTGGCCAATGACCGCGCCCGGCACAAAAGTCTGGTCACCGTGGTGTGCTCGCTGGTGTTTTTTGCGCTGTACTATGCGGGTTTTCTGCGGGTGCAGGAGATGCTGGACGATCTGCTGGCCGATGCCGCACAGTCGGGTGCGGCGCTTGCCCGTGCAGCCTGGCCGCTGCGGCTGCTGGGCGGCGCGGCGGCAGGGGAGCTCCCGGCGCTGGTCGGCCTCGTGCTGGGCACAGTGCTGTGCTTTGCAGTCTTTTGCAAGCTGCTGGAAAAGCCCTACCTGCGCCGCATGACGGCCCGGAAGGGTACGGCCCGCACGGCATACCATGCGCGAAAAGCACGCCCCGTCAGCCTGCGGCAGGCTCTGCTGCGCCGGGAACTGCTGCATCTGGGATCCAGCCCGGCCTATATGCTCAACAGCGCCATGGGCACGCTGGGCCTGCTGGTGCTGGGCGGCGTGTCCCTGTGGAAGGCAGACCTCTTTGCCCGGTTTGCGCAGGCCGTGCCGGAAGGGGTCCCGGTGCTGGTGTGCTGTGCCGTGTGTGCGGTGTCGGCAGCCAACTTCCTGACCACGCCCTCCGTCTCGCTGGAAGGCCGGACGGTCTGGCTCCTGCAAAGCCTGCCCATCCCGTCCTGGCAGGCCCTGTGTGCCAAGCTGGAACTGCATCTACTGCTGACCGGCGTCCCGGCGGCATTGTGCCTTGTGTGCATGCAGGCGGCGGTGCAGATGCCGCCGGTGTATTTCTGCCTGACCCTGCTGGAAGCGGAACTGTTCGTGCTGCTCAGTGCGGAAATGGGTCTTGCACTGGGGCTTGTGCTGCCCAACCTGCACTGGACGAGTGAGGCTGCGGTGATCAAAATGAGTGGCTGTACCTTGCTGTCCATGGCGGCCAATCTCGTTGCTGTGCTGGTGCTGACCCTTGCGCAGACCAATCTGCTGAAGATCCTTCCGCTTCCGGCGGTCATGGCGACGGCCCTTGTGCTGTTGGCGGGTGCGGACGGGCTGCTGGGGCACTGGCTGAAAACCAGAGGAGCCAGACGCCTTGCAGAACTTTCCTGAAAAACCATAAAACAAAGCAGCGGCCTGCTCTCCCAAAACGGGGGAACAGGCCGCTGCTGTTTGTGCGGGAGGGGCTTACTGGATACCGATGACCTTGTAGTCCTGATCCTCGACGGTCTTCTTCAGCACATCGTCGGAAACTTCGGCGCTCAGGGTGACAACGGCGGTGCCGGCCTCGTGGCTCACCACAGCCTCGGTCACTTCGGGCAGGGCCTCCAGCGCCTTCTTCACACGGGCCTCACAGTGGCCGCACATCATGCCTTCTACATGCAGAGTCTTTTTCATGGTCGTATCCTCCTTGATGGTATTCTCTTTATCCTCAACCGCTGCGGGCTGCGTGAGGGCAGCGGGCAGGGCAGAAGCGTTTTTCAGCGGGTGGTCGTGTTTGGTGCTGTGCAGATCGAACAGATTCAGCCGCAGGGCGTTGCTCACCACGCAGAAGCTGGACAGGCTCATGGCCGCTGCGCCGAACATGGGGTTCAGCGTCAGGCCGAAGGGAATGAACGCACCGGCTGCCAGCGGAATGCCGATGGTGTTGTAGAGGAAGGCCCAGAACAGGTTCTCGTGGATGTTGCGCAGGGTGGCGCGGCTCAAGCGGATGGCGGCGGGCACATCCGAGAGCCTGGAATTCATCAACACCACATCGGCGGCGTCGATGGCCACATCGGTACCGGCGCCAATGGCGATGCCGGTGTCGGCGCGGGTCAGGGCGGGGGCGTCGTTGATGCCGTCACCCACCATGGCTACCTTACCGGCGGCCTGCAGCTGGCGGATCACGGCTTCCTTGCCGTCCGGCAGCACCCCGGCGATCACGGCGTCCACACCGGCCTGCTTGCCGATGGCGTCAGCCGTGCGCTGGTTGTCGCCGGTGAGCATGACCACTTTGATGCCCATGGCCTGCAGCTCCCGGATGGCCCGGGGGCTGTCCTCCTTGATGGTGTCGGCCACCGCGATGACACCCAGCAGACGGCCTGCGCCGCCAAAGAACAACGGGGTCTTACCCTGCGCCGAGAGCTTGGCTGCTGCCTGTGCCAGCTCGGCCGGGACGGTGACCTTGGTGCCGGTAAAGGCTGCATTGCCGCCAAAGATCTCCTTGCCGTCCAGCTTGGCGCTCAGGCCGTTGCCGGGCAGGGCCGCAAAGTCGGTCACCTCCGGAGCGCCCAGCTGCTGTGCCTCGGCATAGGCCAGCACAGCGCGGGCCAGCGGGTGCTCGCTCTTGCATTCCAGCGCGGCGGCCAGGGTCAGCAGTTCGGTCTCGGTCACGCCATCGGCGGGCAGGATGTCGGTGACCTTCGGCTCACCGCTGGTGATGGTGCCGGTCTTGTCCAGCGCCACGATCTGGGTGCGGCCGGCAGCTTCCAGCGAAGCGGCAGTCTTGAACAGGATGCCGTTTTTGGCGCCCATGCCGTTGCCCACCATGATGGCCACCGGCGTGGCAAGGCCCAGGGCACAGGGGCAGCTGATGACCAGCACCGAGATGCCGCGGGCCAGCGCATAGCCCAGCTCCCGGCCCAGCAGCAGCCAGACCACGGTGGTGACCACTGCAATGCTGATGACCGCCGGCACAAAGAAGCCGGACACAGTGTCGGCTACCTTGGCGATGGGAGCCTTGGTGGCGGCGGCATCGCTCACCATCCGGATGATCTGGGCCAGGGTGGTGTCCTCACCCACGCGGGTAGCTTCGCACCGCAGGAAGCCGGACTGGTTGGCCGTGGCGGCGCTCACCTTGTCCCCGGCGGCCTTGTCCACCGGGATGCTCTCGCCGGTCAGGGCGCTTTCGTTCACGGCGCTGCTGCCCTCCAGCACGACGCCGTCCACCGGGATGTTCTCACCGGGGCGCACCACAAAGATGTCGCCCTTCTGTACCTGCTCGATGGGTACGGTCACCTCGGCACCGTTCCGCAGCAGGGTGGCCGTTTTGGGGGCCAGCTTCATCAGGCTCTTCAGTGCATCGGTGGTCTTGCCCTTGCTGTAAGCTTCCAGCGTTTTTCCGACGGTGATCAGCGTCAGAATCGTGGCAGCAGACTCAAAATAGAGGTCATGCCGATACTGCATGATCAACTCCATATCGTCGTTTTTCAGGCCAATGCCGATCATCACAATAGCATACAGGCCGTACAGAAGCGCGGCACCCGCGCCCATCGAGACCAATGCGTCCATGCCCGGTGCGCGGGACTTGATGCCCTTCCAACCGCTGATGAAGAATGCGCGGTTGATCCAGCAGACGGGCAGCGTCAGCGCCAGCTGCACCAGCGCAAACACCATGGCACCACTGCCATGGCCCTCCATAAACGAGGGCAGCGGCAGGCCGATCATATGCCCCATTGAGACATACATCAGCGGCACCAAAAAACACAGGCTGGCGATCAGGCGCTTTTTCAGTTTAGGGGTCTCTGTGTCCTCCAGCTCGGCGTTCTCGCTTTCGGCTGTGGCCAGGCTGGCGCCGTAACCGGCAGCCTCCACGGCGTTGCAGATGCGCCTGGCCGTCGTGTCCGGGTCAGCATCGGGGGTGTAGTCTACCTGCATCGAGTTGGTCAGCAGGCTTACGGCCACACCAGCCACACCCGGCACAGCCGAGACCGCTTTTTCCACATGGCTGGCACAAGCCGCACAGCTCATGCCGGTGATCTCATAGCGTTGCATGGTTCCTCTATTGCTCCTTTGCTAAAAATGCTAAAACAGTAACCTAATTAAAACATACTTTCCGGCAAAACAATGTCATTTTTCGGAACTTTGGCCCAGTCGAAATCCGCCGCCAGCTCTTGCGGCGTCACGGGGCGGGGCGTG
>ONZZ01001411.1_pt1 | contig 15418 bp, 11 predicted proteins | sample 1671101 | NCBI WGS metagenome assembly ONZZ01 (sample SAMN06348122, study PRJEB24527) | human gut metagenome | biome: human gut; feature: ankylosing spondylitis patient; material: feces | host: Homo sapiens | place: China | collected 2015-10
AAGCGTGTAGGAAGTGTCGCCGAAGGCGACGATAGAAGTTTCATTATTTCACACCTTTTTTTGTCGGGTGTTTCAGGCTTTATAGAATCAGGGGCACTGGGGCGTCCAGGGTCATTTCGCCTGGGGTGACCAGGCAGTCGTAGGCCAACAGGTGAACGCCGGCGTTTTGGGCTGCCAAAAGGGCAGCGGCAAACTCCGGGTCGGTGGCCCGGTTTGGCTCCATATGCTGCACGCCTTTCATTTGGATGACAAAGAGCAGGTAGGCGTCATAGCCTTCCTCCTGGCACTTGATGAGCTCGTGGATATGCCGGGCCCCCCGCTGGGTGGGAGCATCAGGGAAACGGACAATGCCGTGCTCTTCCAGGGTGACGCCTTTCACTTCCAAAAAGGCTTTGCGGTCCTTTGCTTCGAAATAGAAGTCAAAGCGGGATTGGTCGTAGCGGCATTCGGGCTTGAGCAGGGTGAGCGGGCCCAGGCCGCCTGCGGCCAGCCATTCCTGGGCGGCGTGGTTGGGGGCCTGGGAATCCATGTTGATGAGCAGGTCTCCTTTTTGGACGGCCACCAGGTCGTATTTGGTTTTTCGGGCGGGGTTGTCACTGCGGGTCAGGTATACGGTGCAGCCGGGCACCAGCAGTTCTTTGCAGCGGCCGGTATTTTTTACGTGGACGGTTTCTTCCTGGCCGTCTATTTCCACCTGGGCAATAAAGCGGTTGGGACGGGCCAGAAAGCGGCCGGGACAGACATTGGGATAGTGCATAGGGTTCTCCTTTACTGGGGCTGGACGCTAACTGCCAGCCCTGGTTTTTATTATACCACGGCGGAGGGAGGAAATACGGGGGAAAAGCCTGGGGGAAATGCCCAAGGGGAATGGCTGAATGTACCAAAGTTTTCATATTTAACGTGTATAAACTTGCTGGTTATGGTACAATATTTCTATACTTTGGTCAGAAAAGAATGGAGAAGGAAATGCGCAATTTTAGAAAAGCAACGATTACGAAAAAAGGAGAACGGGCTGCCCGTCATGGTCATCCCTGGGTATTTGCCGACGAGGTGCTGGCCTTGGACGGTGCGTACGAAAATGGCCAGCTGGTAGATGTGGTCAACGAAAAAGGCAAATATATCGGTACGGGTTTTATCAACGACCATTCCAAGATTCGGATTCGGCTGCTTTCCCAAAATGCCAATGATACCTTTAACGAAGCGTTCTTTGAACGGCGAATCCAGTATGCTCTGGACTACCGGAAAACGGTAATGCCTGGGGCGGATTTCCGCTGCTGCCGGCTGATTTTTGGGGAGGCCGATGGATTCCCGGGGCTGACGGTGGACCGGTTTGAGGACGTGCTGGTGGCCCAGGTGCTGTCTTTGGGCATCGAGCAGCGCAAGCAGCTGATTTTCTCTCTGTTGCTGAAAACCCTGCGGGCCATGGGGGAAGACGTGAAGGGCGTCTACGAACGGAACGATGTGAAAATCCGGGAACTGGAAGGTATGGAAGAAGGCTGCGGCATTGCCGAGGTGCCGGGCTCCACGCTGACGGAAGACGACCTGCTGCCCATTATCACAGAAAACGGTCTGAAGTACCAGGTGGACGTGGTCAACGGCCAAAAGACGGGCTACTTCCTGGACCAGAAATACAACCGGCTGGCAGTGCAGCGAATCTGCAAGGGCAAGCATCTGTTGGACTGTTTTACCCATACGGGGCCTTTTGCCCTGAACGCCTGGAAGGGCGGGGCGGCTTCGGTAACGGCGGTGGATATTTCCGGGGAAGCGCTGAAGCGGGCCCGGGGGAATTTCGCCCTGAACGGGGCGGAGGAAGCCATCCAGACCGTGGAAGCCAATGTGTTTGAATATCTGACGGAGCTGGAAGAAAAGAAGCAGCATCCGTTTGATTTCATTATCCTGGATCCTCCGGCTTTTACCAAATCCAGCCATACGGTCCATTCGGCTTTCCGGGGCTACAAGGAAATCAATATGAAGGCCATGAAGCTGCTGCCCCGGGGCGGGTACCTGGCCACCTGTTCCTGTTCCCACTTTATGCCGGACGAGCTGTTTGTCCAGATGCTCCGGGAAGCGTCCCACGATGCAGCGGTGTCCCTGCGCCAGGTGGAAGCCCGGCAGCAGGCTCCGGACCATCCGATTTTGTACAATGTGCCGGAAACTGATTATCTGAAGTTCTATATTTTCCAGGTGGTGTAAGGCCTGGAGAAGTGAGGTGTGCTATGATTAAGAAATTTTGTCTGCTGACGGCCTTTTGTGCCGCCCTGGGTTTTGGCCTGTTCCCTGCTGGACAGCTGCCGGCCGCCCACGCGGAAAGCACAGAAACCCACTTTCAGCAGTCCAAGATTGTGCTGGTAACCACCCACAATCAGGTTCCGTTCTACGCGGAACCGTCCCAAAAAAGTTTGACTTTGGGGTTCTATCCCAAGGGTACACTCTTTGTTCCGATAAACCAAACCCGTAACGCGGCGGAGCAGAAAACCTACAACCTGGCCATCCGGTTTGATGGCGCTGTAGGATGGCTGCTCTCCGAGGATGCAGCATTTTCTAGAAAATAATCTAGCCTGCAGCAAGGGGACCTCCTAGGGAGGAGCCAGGCACAGCAGGTGAGGGGAGAGCTTGGCATGGACGAAGAAAAGGAAGTTAGCGCACAAAGCGAAGAAGAAAAGCAGGAGCTGCTGGAAGAACGCATGGAAAGCGAACTGAACGAGGCTCTGAATCATAAGGATGAGGCAGCGGTAAGACGGTTGGTGGAGGATTCCCACCCCATCGACCTGGCCATTGCCATGGAGGAGGCTTCGGACAGCAATATTGTGTATTTGACCAGTTTGCTGGATGATGCCCAAAACGCAGAAATCATTGAACAGGCTGACGAGGATCTGCAGGTGCGGATCATGAAGCTGTTTGACCTGAACAAGATTCTGCGGATTTTCCAGCATATGTCCAAGGACGATATCGTAGACATTCTGGGAGATATGCCGGCCAATCGGCGGAAGGAATTGGTCAAGCTGATGAAGACCAGCGACCAGACCGTTATTCGGGATTTGCTGGGCTACGGGGAGAGCACTGCCGGTGGTATTATGACCACCGAGTACATTTCCATGCGCAGCACGCTGACGGTGAGTCAGGCGTTGGAAAAGGTAAAGGAGATTGCTCCCAAGACTGAGGAAATCAACATTCTCTACATCACCAACGACCGGAAGCAGCTGGTAGGCACGGTTTCTCTCCGGGAACTGCTGGTGGCCAAAAACTATGATACGTTAAACGATATCATGGAGGACAATGTCATTTCTGTGGAGCCGGAAGCGGACCAGGAGGACGTTGCCCGGCTGGTATCCAAATATGACCTGCACGCCATTCCGGTTGTGAACAAGCGCAAGGGGATTATCGGCATCATCACCGTCGACGATATCATCGATGTTATCGAAGAAGAAAACACCGAGGATATGTTGAAATTAGGCGGTGTCAGCAAGGAAGAAGACGTGGACAGCACGGTGTTTGAATCGGTGCGGATGCGTCTGCCCTGGCTGCTGGTCAACCTGATTACGGCATTTTTGGCGTCTGCTACGGTATCTTTGTTTGAGGATACCATTTCCCAGGTAGTGGCCCTGGCGGCTGCTATGCCCATTGTAGCGGGCATGGGGGCAACGCTGGGACCCAAACCCTGGCGGTGGTGGTCCGGGGGATTGCTTTGGGGGATATCCGCCTCCATGGCAACGAGAAACGGATCTTTAAGGGTATCGCTGTGGGCTTTATCAACGGGCTGGTGAACGGGATTATCGCCGGTTTTGTCATCAGCCAGATGAGCGGGAATACGGCGCTGGGCTTGATTATCCTGGTGGCCATGACCTGCAACCTGATGATTGCGGCGTTTGTGGGCTTTTTGGTGCCGGTGGTGCTCAAGGCCTTCAATTTTGACCCGGCCATTGCCTCCAGTATTTTCATTACCACGGCAACGGATGTCTGCGGCTTCTTTATTTTCCTGGGGCTCAGCAAGATGTTCCTGCCGTACCTGCTGCAGTAGGGGTGGGGAGAATAGAAGTATATAAAGTGAAACAAGATTGTGAAAAAAAGATTTGCGAACTAGTTTGAGTTCGCAAGCCATTTTTATTGTTCGTTTTGCAGTGCGCAAAATCGTTTTTAATACCACCGGGTCATGGGCAGGTCGTTGTTGGTGCCCTTGGTGAACAGCAGCTGATGTACGTCGATGTAGCCAATGTAGAAGGCTGCGGCGCAGCCGCACAGATACAGTTCCCACATCCGGACGAAGTCTTCGCCCCGGTGGGCAGCAATCTTTGCCTTTACCTTCTGGAAGTTGGCATTCCAGCATTGCAGGGTCTTGGCGTAGTGCCGCCGCAGGCTTTCGGCGTCCAGCAGCTGGAAGGGGCCTTTGTCCCCCAGTTCGATGATTTCGTAGATGGTGGGCAGGGTGCCCCCCGGGAAAATGTATTTTCGCATCCAGGGGTTGCTGTTGATCTGGTCCCGGCCGTTGATAAAGTGCAGCAGGAACAGGCCGCCTTCCTTCAGCACCTGGTCCACCACGGTCATGTACTGTTCGTAGTGGGAGCGGCCTACGTGTTCCAGCATGCCTACGCTGACCACCCGGTCGAAGGTAAGGCCCTTTTTGGGCAGGTCCCGGTAATCCAGGAGCTCAATGCGTACCTGGCCTTCCAGGCCCAATTCCTTGATCCGTTTTTGCCCCATGGCCCACTGTTCCTTGCTCAGGGTGCAGCCATAGCCTCTGACCCCGTAGAGCTTGGCTGCTTCCAAAAGCAGATAGCCCCAGCCGCAGCCAATATCCAGTAGGCTCATGCCCTTTTCCAGATGCAGTTTTTCCAGGATGTAGTGGACCTTGTTTTTCTGGGCCTGTTCCAGGGTGTCGTCCGGGTTCTTGAAATAGGCACAGGAATAGCTCAGGGTAGGATCCAGCCACTGTTCGTAGAACTCATTGCCCAGGTCATAATGGGAGCAGACTTCTTCCCGCTGGGTGGATTTGTCTTCGGAAGGGTAGAGCAGGTGGTTCACTGCTTTCCGGTCCAGGGAGAACCGGTCCATCTGCTCCAGGAGGCATTTCAGCACGGTGAACAGATCCCCGTCCACTTCAATATCCCCCCGCATATAGGCTTCGCCCAGGGCCATGGTGGTGGAAGTCACTAGTTCCTTTTTTGGTACATCTTTGTGGATGATGATCCGGAACAGGGGCTTGCCGGTGCCGATGGTGTAGGTCTTGCCCTTCAGGTCCAGCTCGAAACAGTATTTGTCAAAGCGCTGGAGATAATAGGCCATAAAATCATCCATCAAATGCATGTTCACAGCAATCGCCTTCATTTCTATAGATTTGAAGTCCTTTTGCGTCCGGCAGGCCACTTCCAGCCAGCAGATTCCGCAAAGCAAAAAGCCCATTCCTCAAGAGAAATGGGCAGCATTCCGGAGCACGAACAAGATGCAGTATGGGAAATTTTAGAGTTAGAATTTGGGCTTCTGGGGGTTTGTAAAAGAAAACCGGCAGAACAACCCAAGTGAGGAAGTGCTGCAGGTGTAAAAGGATTTCTAAAGAATATTATAGCACGGTACATAAAATTTTCAACAGCCCGCAGGGACGAAATAAGTCCCACAACGGGACGGGAGCTTTTTTGCAGGAACTTTCTGACGCAGCGGGATTTTTATGGTATAGTAGAGAAGACAAAAATGTCCGCTGAAGGAGGACGGTTATGGGACTCATCTGGAATGCCTTTGAACTGGCAGGAACCATATCTTTTGCCCTATCCGGCGCCATTGTGGGCCTGGTTAAGGATATGGATGTATTTGGCATTGTGGTGCTGGCGGTACTGACCGCAGTGGGCGGCGGTATGATCCGGGATGTACTGGCAGGGCAGACCCCGCCGCTGACCCTGATCAGCCCGGCCAATCTGTTTCTGTCCATTGCCATTGCCCTGGCGGCTTCCTACTATTTCTCTTGGTTCCGGATCCGGGGCCGGCGGAAACGGGTACTGAATTTCTTTTACGCCCTGGCGGATACCGTGGGCTTGGCTTCCTTTACGGTAACGGGAACCATGATGGGTCTGGCCCAGGGGGAACCCCATTCCTATGTGTATCCAGTGCTTTTGGGGCTGGTTACCGCCGTAGGGGGTGGGGTGCTCCGGGACCTGATGGCCCAGCGGGTGCCGGTGGTGCTGGTGGCAGATGTGTACGCCACGGCCTCCATTGCCGGCAGCCTGCTCCAGTGCCTGGTGTGGCACTTGGGCTATACCGAGCTGGCCCCCTGGGTAGATGCGGTGAGCATTATCCTGCTCCGGCTGTTGGCCATGAACTACAAATGGCAGCTGATGCACCCCATTGAGCGGCGGAAACGGATTCGGTAGGGAAGTTTCATTATTTCACACCTCTTTTTATAAGGTAAATAAAAAACAGCCTCTGTCCCAGAGTTTTCTGGGGCAGGGGCTGTTTTCTTCTGTTTGTCAGCGCATATTGATGAACTGTACGTCGATGCCGAAATCCTGGCTCTTGACCAATTGGATGACGGCTTGCAGGTCGTCCTTTTTGGGACCGGAAACCCGGACCTGTTCGTCCTGCTGCTGGGTGGTGACTTTAATCTTGGAAGCTTTGATGGCCGCGATGATTTTCTTGGCCGTTTCCTTGTCGATGCCTTGCTTCAGTTTGATGGTTTGGCGCACGGTGCCTTTGGCGGCGGGTTCAATTTTGCCCGGCTCCAGGGCACGCAGGGACAGGTCCCGTTTGGCCATACGCTGGCGCAGAATGTCCAGAATGGCGCCCAGCTTGTACTCGTCTTCGGCAGCCAGTTTCAGGTCGCCGTCAGAGAGTTCAATGCTGGCTTCGGAACCCCGAAAGTCGTAGCGCTGGGAGATTTCCTTGCGGGTTTGGTTCAGGGCATTGTCCAATTCCTGCATATCCAGTTGGGAAACAATGTCGAAAGAGCTGTTTTTGGCCATGAGATGGTCCTCCTTTTTACTTGACCCGGATATCCACTTCAAACATACGGTTCCAGGGAAATTCAACGGTGTAGCGGGTGCCCCGCAGAGTGGGTTCATCGTCCACGTATTGCAGGAACAGGCGGTTGGTGTCGGAAAGAATCCGGTTGTAATACTTGCCCAAGTCGTACTTGAGCTTGAAATCGTGCTGGTCAATGCCCAGGGAAATCCGGTAGCGGATGTTGGCCTGGTAGATCCAGTCGTCCAGCAGCCGGGTCTTCAGCAGCCGCAGCCGCTGTTCCGGCTTCATCAGGCTGCCCAGCATGCCCTGGCTGATGGCGTAGCCTACGGCGTTGTCCGCCGTGTTCCAGCCGTTGTAGGCGGTCAGGTCCAGCAGCGCCTTCTGGTTGGTGAGGGCCAGCATAAAGCCGTTGTCTGCGCCGTTGCTGTAGGAAATGTCTGCTACGGAAACGGGTTTGCGCTTTTCCAGCTGGGCAATTTCCTTGGCAAAGGTCTTGTTGGCCTGGTTGCTGTAGGGGGCGTTGTCATCGCTGGTGGAATCCCGGCAGACGCCGTCGTCGGGGGTGTTTACTGCCAGCACTAGGTCGGCCTTTTTCTCGTGGACCGTTTCCCGGCCGCCGGCAGCAATAATCTGGTTGTGGACGGACTGGGCTGCGCTTTCGTCGGAGTATTGGGGCACGGTGGCGCCGCCCACTCCGGGGGCAAAGACCGGGTAGACCCAGGGCTTGTCCCCCCGGGCTTCATTGATGGCTCGGGTGACCAGGAGCAGTCCCAATTGGTCCACCCCGGGAAGAATCTGGAACTGTTTGTCGCTCATGCCGCTGCCCACGTAGGCCAGGTGCCGGGCTTCCATATGGGTTGCCGACAGGGGGGAGTCATCGTCCTTGCCCAGGGCAAAGTAGTGGAAGACGCCGTTCTGGTCCAGGCGGATTAACCGCTTGTTGGTCTGGAAGTTCATCAGCCGGCGGGTATTCCAGTCCTGCCAGATGCTGTTGGGAATCTGGGCCAAAAGGGTCTGCTGTTCGGCGATTTCCTTGCCGGACAGGCCTTCCAGGTCGGCCTTGTCCTGGAGCTGGGACAGTCGGAAAATGGTGGGCCCAAAATGCTGGTAGTAATCCGGCTCCACCTTGCCGATGCTCTGCTGGGGCGTGCGCATAATGGTGCTGAAGGCATAAATCTTCAGCCCAGGGTTGTCCTTTTTCAGCCGTTCCAGCCGGGTTACCTTGTTCTTCAGGTACTTCTCCAGATGGTCATGGGTGCGGGATGCCACCAGACCGCCGTAGTTCAGGCTGTCCGTGGCAATGACCGCGGCTTCTGCATGGGGTGCTTCTTGTTCTAGCCAGGTCCAAAGTTTTTCGTTGTCCCCTTGACTGGACTGATCGGACAGGTATTTTACAGGAGGAGTCGTTACAGGATAACCGGCCGCTTTGGCCGTGTCAACGGTATATTCCAAACACACCGGACGGTTGTCCAGGGGAATATACAAGATTTTGGGAGAGGCTGCTGCCTGACGGTGAAGCAGGGTCAGGGCCAGGAGTCCGCTTCCCAAGAGAATTTGGAAAAAACGTTTCATGGAGTCCTCCTTTTTTGCATACCAGTTATTATACACTATCCTGAACCAGAAAATAAAGACTTTGGAGGTTTGTGATATAATAAAGTATTGCAATATATAAGGAGAATCATTATGGAATTTCAGATAAAGGCACCCTTCGCTCCGGCAGGCGACCAGCCGGAAGCCATCGAAGAACTGGCCGAAGGGGTCAAGGAAGGTCTGCATACCCAGGTCCTCCTGGGAGCTACGGGTACGGGCAAAACCTACACCATTGCCCAGGTGATCCAGAAGGTCCAGAAACCCACCCTGGTCATCGCCCACAACAAAACGCTGGCAGCCCAGCTGTGCAGCGAGTTCAAGGAATTCTTTCCCAATAACGCCGTGGAATACTTCGTATCCTATTACGATTTTTACCAGCCGGAAGCTTACCTGCCGGCCACGGACACGTATATTGAAAAGGATTCTTCCATTAATGATGAAATCGATAAGCTGCGCCACTCGGCTACCTCCGCCCTGTTTGAACGCCGGGACGTGATTGTGGTGGCCTCCGTCTCCTGCATCTACGGCTTGGGCGCGCCCAAGGACTACTACGACAGCGTACTGTCCCTCAGGGTAGGGCAGACCGTGGACCGGGACGCCATCCTGGAAAAGCTGGTGAAAATCCGCTATACCCGCAACGACCTGGTGCTGGAGCGGGGCAACTTCCGGGTCCGGGGGGACGTGATTGAAGTAATCCCCTCCAGCTACGGGGAAAAAGGTATCCGCATTGAGCTGTTTGGGGACGAAGTGGACAGCATTATGGAAATCGATGTGCTCACCGGCGCCGTGCTGGACAAGCGGTCCCACGTGGCCATTTTCCCGGCCAGCCACTATGTGACCAGCGACGAAAATATGGAACGGGCCAGGAAGGATATCCGCAAGGAATTGAACGACCGCCTGGCCGTGCTCAAGGACCAGGGAAAGCTCCTGGAGGCAGAACGCCTGGAGCAGCGCACCAACTACGACCTGGAAATGATGGAAGAACTGGGCTATTGCAGCGGCATCGAAAACTATTCCCGGCATCTGACGGGCCGGGCTCCCGGGGAACCGCCCTTTACCCTGGTGAACTATTTCCCGGAGGACTTTCTCACGGTGGTGGACGAAAGCCACGTGACCCTGCCCCAGCTCCGGGCCATGTACGCCGGGGACCGGGCCCGGAAGGAGCAGCTGGTGAAGTACGGCTTCCGGCTGCCCTCCGCCCTGGACAACCGGCCCCTGACCTTTGACGAGTTCCAGGCCCAGAGGGGACAGATTATCTACGTATCCGCTACCCCGGCAGCCTACGAAATGGAAACCACCGACAAGGTGGTGGAACAGATTATCCGGCCTACGGGCCTTTTGGACCCGAAAATTGAGGTACGCCCCATTGCCGGCCAGATTGACGACCTGCTCAGCGAAATCCATAAGGTTTCGGCCCAGGGAGAACGGGTGCTGGTCACCACCCTGACCAAAAAGATGGCGGAAGACCTGACGGAATACCTGGCTTCTTCCGGGGTCCGGGTCCGTTACCTCCATTCGGATATTGTGACCATCGAACGGGCGGAAATCATCCACGACCTGCGGGCCGGGAAGTTTGACGTCCTGGTGGGCATCAACCTGCTCCGGGAAGGGCTGGATATGCCGGAAGTATCCCTGGTGGCCATTTTGGACGCCGACAAGGAAGGCTTCCTGCGCAGCGATACGGCCATGATCCAGACCATTGGCCGGGCGGCCAGAAATGCACACGGCCGGGTTATTATGTACGCCGACAATATAACCGGCTCCATGGAGCGAGCCATTGAGGAAACCAACCGCCGGCGGGCCAAGCAGGAAGCGTACAATGAGGCCCACGGCATTGTGCCCAAGACCATTCAGAAAAAAGTGGTGGACCTGATCAAGCTCACCAAGATTGCCGAAGACGACACCAGCGCCGAAAACTATGGGAAGGGCGGCCTGAGCAAGGCCAGCACCAAAGCCCTGGAGAAACAGGCGAAAGACCTAGAAAAGAAGATGAAAGCAGCGGCCAAGCAGCTGGACTTCGAGCTGGCAGCCGAACTGCGGGATCAGCTGATTTTGCTGAAAGGAGAAATTTCCAAGCGTCATGAACGATGATTATATTGTGATCCAGGGTGCCCGGCAGCACAACCTGAAAAACATTTCCTTAAAAATTCCCCGAAACAAGCTGGTGGTCATCACCGGCCTGTCCGGCAGCGGCAAGTCCTCCCTGGCCTTTGATACCATTTATGCCGAAGGCCAGCGCCGCTACGTGGAGTCCTTGTCCGCCTATGCCCGGCAGTTCCTGGGCCAGATGGACAAACCCGATGTGGACTATATTGGCGGCCTGAGTCCCGCCATTTCCATTGACCAGAAGACCACCAGCCGGAATCCCCGGTCCACGGTGGGTACGGTGACGGAAATCTACGACTACCTGCGGCTGCTGTTTGCCCGGATTGGGATTCCCCATTGCCCCAACTGCGGTAAGGTCATTGAGCGCCAATCCCCCCAGCAGATTGCGGACAAGGTACTGGAACTGCCGGAAGGCACCAAGTTCATGATTATGGCTCCGGTCATCTGGGGCCGTAAGGGCGAGCACAAAAACGTCCTGGAATCCGTCCGCCGGGCGGGCTATGTCCGGGTCAAGGTGGACGGGGAAATCCGGACCCTGGACGAAGACATTGTCCTGGACAAGAAAAAGAAACATTATATCTCCGTGGTGGTGGACCGGCTGGTGGCCCGTCCGGGACTGGGCAGCCGGCTTACCGACTCCCTGGAAACGGCTCTGAAACTGGGGGAGGGCACCGTGGCCATTGACCTGATGGACGGTACCAGCCAGGTGTACAGCGAAAAGTTTGCCTGTGCCGACTGCGGCATCAGCCTGCCGGAAATCGAGCCCCGGTTGTTTTCCTTCAACGCCCCCTACGGGGCCTGCCCGGACTGCATGGGCCTGGGCCAGCATATGGAATTTGACCTGGACCTGGTGATTCCGGACAAGACCAAACCCTTTGACCAGGGGGCCATTGCTGCTGTCAGCTCCAACGTCAAATCCTATTTCCTGTGCCAGCTGGCTTCCGTGCTGAAAAGCCGGGGCTATTCCCTGGCCAATTGTTGGAAGGACCTGCCTAAAGGGTTCCAAAAGGAGCTTTTGGAAGGGATTCCTGACGAAACCTTTACTTTTGAATATGAAAACCTCATGGGCGAAACCCACGAGCACAATACGCCCTTTGAAGGGATTATTCCCCTTTTGAAGCGCCGGCTGAAAGAAGCCATGAGCGAAAGCCAGCGGCTGGACTACGAGTCCTTTATGACCGCCATTGAATGCTCCACCTGTCACGGGGCCCGGCTGCGGCCGGAAGTCCTGGGCATTACCGTAGGGGATAAGAACATCCAGCAGGTGTGCGAGATGCCCGTCCGGGAAAGCCTGGAGTTTTTCAATACCCTGAAGCTGTCCGACCGGGACGCTTTTATTGCCGCCCAGATTCTCAAAGAAATCCGGGCCCGGCTGTCCTTCCTGAACAATGTGGGCCTGGACTACCTGACCCTGTCCCGGGCTGCGGCCACCCTGTCCGGCGGCGAAGCCCAGCGCATCCGTTTGGCCACCCAGATTGGCTCGGGACTGGTGGGAGTGCTGTACATTTTGGACGAGCCCAGCATCGGCCTGCACCAACGGGACAACGACAAGCTCCTGGCAACCCTGAAGAACCTGCGGGATATGGGCAATACCCTGATTGTGGTGGAACACGATGAGGATACCATGTACGCCGCCGACCAGATTATCGACATCGGGCCCGGCGCCGGGGAAAACGGGGGCTACGTCGTGGCCCAGGGCACGGCGGAAGAAATCTGCCAGGTGCCCGATTCCGTTACCGGCCAGTACCTCAGCGGCCGGAAGAAGATTGAAGTGCCCAAAGTGCGCCGCAAAGGAACGGGAAAAAAGATTACCATCAAGGGGGCCCGGGCCAACAACTTGAAGAACATCGACGTGTCCATTCCCCTGGGCACCCTGACGGTGGTCACCGGGGTCAGCGGCAGCGGCAAGTCCACCCTGGTAAACGACATTCTCTACAAGGCCCTGGCCAAGGAGCTCATGGGCGCCCGGGAGCGTCCCCTGGCCCACGACAAGATTCTGGGGCTCAAGAACATCGACAAGGTCATCAACATCGACCAGAGCCCCATTGGCCGGACGCCCCGGTCCAATCCGGCTACCTATACCGGGACCTTTGACCTGATTCGGACCCTGTTCAGCACCACCAACGATGCCAAGCTCCGGGGCTACAAACCCGGCCGCTTCAGCTTCAACGTCAAGGGCGGCCGTTGCGAGGCCTGCCACGGGGACGGGTTGCTGAAAATCGAAATGAACTTCCTGCCGGACGTGTACGTGCCCTGCGAGGTCTGCCACGGCACCCGCTACAACCGGGAAACCCTGGAAGTCCACTATAAAGGAAAGAACATCGCCGACGTGCTGAACATGACCGTTACCGAGGCCTGCCAGTACTTCAGCAACCAGCAGCGGATCCTGCGCAAGCTCCAGGTCCTGGAAGACGTGGGCCTGGGCTACATCCGGCTGGGGCAGGCGGCTACCACCCTGTCTGGGGGCGAAGCCCAGCGGGTGAAACTGGCCACGGAACTGGCCAAGGTGAACACCGGCAAGACCCTGTACATTTTGGACGAACCCACCACCGGCCTGCACATGGCCGACGTGCACAAGCTGCTGGAAGTGCTCCAGCGCCTGGTAGATGCGGGCAGTACCGTGGTGGTCATCGAGCACAACCTGGACGTGATCAAGTCCGCGGACTATCTCATCGACCTGGGTCCCGAAGGGGGCGACCGGGGCGGCACCGTAGTGGCCACCGGCACGCCTGAAGAACTGGCCCAGATTCCGGAATCCTATACCGGACAGTATGTAAAGAAGGTTTTAGTATGAATCAGGCCATCGCCGATACCCTGGCCGTCTTGCCGGAGGCCCCAGGGGTCTACATTATGCACGACAGTACCGGCAAGGTGATTTACGTAGGAAAGGCCGTTATCCTGAAAAACCGGGTGCGCAGCTATTTCCGGAAGTCCACCCAGAGCTCTCCCAAGGTCCGGGCCATCAATGCCCACGTGGCTTCTATTGAAACCATTGTTACGGCCAGCGAAATGGAAGCCCTGATTCTGGAATGCAACCTGATCAAGAAATACCGGCCCCGGTACAATATTGACCTGAAGGACGACAAGACGTATCCCTACCTGAAAATTACCGTGGAGGAAGCGTACCCCCGGATGGTGCTGACCCGGCGGGTGCTCCAGGACGGGGCCAAGTACTACGGGCCTTTTGCGGACGCCGGCGCCCTGCGGGACACCATGAAGCTGATTCGCACCATGTTCCCCCTGCGCCATTGCCGGAACATGAATGTGAAGCGGCCCTGCCTCCAATACCATCTCCATCGCTGCCTGGCGCCCTGTACCGGCAAGGTGCCCCTTACGGAGTACCGGAAACTGGTGGACCAGGTACTGCTGCTGATGGACGGGAAGGTGGGGGAACTGAAAAAGGACCTGACGGAAAAAATGCTCCAGGCTTCCGAGGCTATGGAGTACGAAAAGGCCGCCCACTACCGGGATTCCCTCCAGAGCCTGGAACGGCTGGAAGAAAAGCAGAAGGCCACCACCGAAGGCGGGGACCGGGACGTGATTGGCCTGGCTTCCGACGAAACCGGGGTCTGCGTTCAGGTGTTCTTTGTCCGGGGCGGCAAGATTTTGGGCCGGGACAGCTTTTTCCTGGACCAGGAAGTGGGGGAGCCCGGAGGGGATATTCTGTCGGACTTTATGAAGCAGTACTACACCAAGCAGCACCAGCCGCCTAAGGAAGTCCTGGTGAGCCAGGAGCTGACGGACAGCGACCGGGTGCTGCTAGGCCAGTATCTCAGCACCCTGGCGGAAAAGACCGTGAACCTGTTGGTGCCCCAGCGGGGCTTAAAGCACGATCTGGTGCTCATGGCCGTAAACAACGCCAAAAAGAACCTGGAAGAACGGCTGCGCCGGGGCCACGCGTCCTTAAAGACAGACCTGGATGCCGCCGAAGAACTGCAAAAGGCCCTGGGCCTGTCCCAGCCCCTGGAGCGCATGGACTGCTTCGATATTTCCCACAACCAGGGCCGGGAAACCGTGGCCTCCATGGTGGTGTTTCGCAATGGCAGCCCCAGCAAAAAGGACTACCGCCGGTACAAACTCCGGTCCACAGAAGGCAAGCCCGACGACTTCAAATCCATGCAGGAAGTGGTGTACCGCCGCTACAAGGACCTGGAAGATCTACCTAGCCTGATCATCATCGATGGGGGCAAGGGCCAGCTGAGCTCCGCCCTGGAAGTAATCCGGGGCCTGGGGATTTCGGACGTGCCCGTCATTGGCCTGGCCAAGCGGGAAGAAGAGATCTTTAAGGAAGGGGAGCATACCAGCATCCTCTTGGACAAGATGTCCCCGTCCCTGCACCTGATCCAGCACATCCGGGATGAGGCCCACCGGTTTGCCATTACCTACCACCGGAAGCGCCTGGGGAAACGGAACCTGGTTTCCGTGCTAGACCACCTGGAAGGCATCGGCCCCAAACGCCGGGAGGCCCTGTGGAAACGGTTCGGCACCCTGGACGCCATGAAGCAGGCTTCCCTGGAGGATCTTGCTGCGGTGGAGGGCATGAACAAAAGCGCTGCGGAGAAGGTGTACGCCTTCTTGCAGGGAACCCTGTCGGAGAAGCAGGACCTGGTGCAGTAATACATAAAGTAGTACATATAAGCATATATTATTTATCGATAATTTTTATTAAAATTTGCCGAAACCTATTGTAACTCCTCCGGTACTTTGGTATAATCACAGTAAATCAAGAAAGTAATTACAGACTAGGGGGAATATAGAATGAAAAAATACGTTTGTG